>JACLAC010006971.1_pt1 | contig 21413 bp, 17 predicted proteins | sample 8027881 | NCBI WGS metagenome assembly JACLAC01 (sample SAMN15725517, study PRJNA655200) | protist metagenome | isolation source: fluorescence activated cell sorting (FACS) single amplified genomes of... | place: Spain: Blaines Bay Microbial Observatory, Mediterranean Sea | collected 2016-01-19 | reverse complement strand
CTCTTGTTCTTGTGCTTAACCGGTCAGATTTTTGGTTATAACCCAGAAGATTTGGGGAAACTTCAGAATTCAAAAAATTGTCCCAAGTGTGATCTTAGTGGCGCTAATTTTTATGAGACTGATCTTCAAGAAACTGATCTTAGTGGCGCTATTTTACACCTTGCCAATTTGAGAAGAGCAAACTTGAGCGGAGCTGACCTAAGTGGTGCCATGCTATTTCGGGCTGATTTATTTGGGGCAGATCTGACAAATACCAATCTCATGGGAGCTAAATTCTGTAATACTATTCTTCCCTTTGGGTCTATCGCCGTCAAAGATTGTTGATTGCTACTAGTGATTATAATGTCCATTTCGAATCATGAAACGTATGGCTTGTCGTTCGTCAAGGCCAAAAATTTTTTCAATTCAAACTATGAAGAAATCAGTTTGTGTGTATATTTAATTGCTTCATTCTGAACCTTAAATAAGTGCTACTTTTCAAATCATTTAGAAAACCTGTCTGACTTCATTATTTTCAATTTTTTACTTGAAAATCTAAATAGAAACATAGGAGAAGAAAAATATGACCTCCAGCCCAATTATGACAACCATCGATTTTGAAAAAGAAGGTAAACAAACCGGTTATCTCAGACTTCCTCATTCCGTGCATCGATCTGCCTACGGCTGGATTCCGTTTCCAGTAGCATGTATCAGAAATGGAGAAGGGCCAACCGCACTACTTCTCGCTGGCACACATGGCGATGAATACGAAGGGCAAGTAACTCTTTCAAAATTGATTTACGAATTGGAACCCAAAGATATCATCGGCAGAATAATCATCTTGCCGATGCTTAATTTTCCAGCAGGCAAAGCGGGACTACGAACCTCACCAATTGATGATCTAAACCTGAATCGCGTTTATCCAGGAGACCCTGAGGGGTCTCCAACTCTTGTGATTGCACATTATGTGGAATCAGTCCTGATGCCAATGGCAGACTATGGACTGGATCTTCACAGTGGAGGATCCTCATTGCATTATATTCCCAGTGCGGTTGCAGCCTTGGAGACTGATGCAGAACGGTTAAAGGAAATTCAAAGACTAATGGAAGCATTTGGGGCACCTTATTCCTTTTTCTTTCCTGGCGGCCATGCAGCTGGTTCCTCAGGCAATCATGCTGCCCGGCGCCAAAACGTATTGATGTTTGGCACTGAAATGGGAGGAAGTGGGACCATAACAGCTGAATGTTTGAAAATTTGTGAGGAGGGAACTCGTCGATTTCTTGCGGAGATTGGGGTTCTGCATAACAGCAGGGTGGCTCCAGTTGAAAAAAAATCACGGATGCTTCATGCGCCAGACTTCTCTTTCTTTAGTTATGCAGATGGTGAGGGTCTATTCGAACCAGTAGCTGAACTTGGAAGTGAAGTCAAAAAAGGAGACATTGCTGGATATGTTCATCTCCCAGAGACTCCGGGTTCCCGGCCTGAGAAAGTTTATTTTGATGCAGGGGGTGTTGTGGTTTGCCAAAGAATCCCTGGGCGAGTTTTGAGGGGAGATTGCCTTTATCATCTGGGTTGTGATTTTTGAATTTTTTAAAATTAATATAGCGAATTTAGAAATCTATAATATTTTTGGCATAAACAGTAACAGTTGATAAAAATGTAAATAAAAACAACAACGATTACAGCAATTTTCTTTTTCCCTAAAATTCAAATTAACATTTGGATTGAATACACATTGATGGAATCTACATTTTCCACAGTAATGATCTGAATAACTACTTATTAAATCTCACCAATAGACTTTTTTATAAGCCGTACATTTCTCCCGCTGTTCATCGATTTCAAATCTAACAACCTCTTCTTTTCCAGTTTTCTTCTTCGAGTGTGATTTTACCTCAATACTGACAGCTGGCTTTTGTTAATGGCATCGATTGTCTACAAGCTCTACAATCATTCAAACTCTTTTTCCGATTTTTCTTTAGAAGTGCGTCATATCCTTCTAACTTTCGTCAACTGATAAAGAAAGTGACCGATATTTGAAAAAAGAAACCAAACTATGAAATTCTCTCTGCTACTAGCCCTAGTACTTCTACCCCTTCCAACTTTTGGGCAAATCCACTCAATTCAGGTCAACGATTATCAGGCTAATGGTTGGGAACACAGTGTGCGACTAGACCCATTTACTGATGAAAAAATCTCAACAGTGAGTAAGGCCGCTAAAGATGGTCCAGACACCTCCGTTAAAAAACCCGTTTTAATTATCAGGAATAATGGAGATATTTATGTGGATTGGAAGCGTTTCATTAGCAAGAATGGATTCGAACAACTATTAAGATATCGTTTTGATAAGGGAAAAATCGAAAATACAAAAGGCACCGCCTTTACCAAAGCCAATTTGACCTTCCTTGTCATCGGGGAAAACCTGGAATCCAATCTTAATTTCATCAAACAAGTTAGAGACTCTATGACCTTAGCGGTAGGGATACAATATTCTGATGGAATTGAATATGTGGCTGTCTTTGATCTAGCAGGTTCCTCAAAGGCGTTTTCTCTGATTAAGAATGAGGGGGAGAGCCCCGAGGTGCAGTTTGAGTCCATACAAATTACCAAAACTCAACTTAGAGATTTGGAAACAGCCCTAAGTTTGTATGAAGCACACAACAGCCGGTTCCCAACAACGGAGCAAACTTTGAGTGCACTCCTGCAGCAACCAATTTTTGGTAGCAACGTTGAGAACTGGAAAGGGCCTTATTTTCGAAGTCAACAAATTCCCGCGGATGGCTGGGGGAATCCTTACAATTACTCAAGTGATGGAAGTCGCTACGTTATCCTATCTTTCGGGGCAGATGGAAAGCACGGCGGCGTTGGAGTCAATGCTGATGTTTCAGCAATTGGGAAGCTCTACTGGGGAAAAAATGTGGAAAACTGATCAATTTTATCCAAGCTGTCACTATCTTTTGCTTAAAAATGAACGTCCCGAAACTGTAAATTATTACCTCCAAAATACTGGTAGGAATCTTCTAATCATCATTCAAACATCAACATTTTGGTTCACTTCAGCCACACTCTGTTTGATTTCTCCTACCCCTAAGACAATGCCCAGTCAGAACCGACCAAAGACCGGTAAGCATTCCATTCGAAATAAATGGCATCAAATGCTTCTCTCGCAAATACTCTCTTGTGGAGTTTCACTGAACCACTGAATTCATTTGGCTGAAACTAATCTAAAAATATATCATCCATCGATTTAAGATTATAAACTAGCTGTCTTGTTCCTTAGATAAATCATCACTGGCAGTGTCCCAATACGGAGTATGAAAAAGATCAATTTTTCATGATCGATTATCTTCTCTACACTCAACCATTCACTAGTTACCTGTAAGGCTTTCAATTAAAAGAGCAGGACCCTTCACCAACCTAGCAAAACTCATATATCAAAACTCCTGGCTAAAGCTTTAATCTCTGTATATCGAGAGTCCCAATTGTTGGATTGACCCCCCAACACCACAATATTTTGCTGGCCTGATAATAGATACAGCCTGTTGCTTACTAAGTGCCATAGGGACTATTCCCATTGCAACATAAGCTGCGGATCCACTAGACAATCAATCATGAGTTCTGCTTCAGGCATTTGTTTTTTTGTGTCCACCGCTTGAAAGTAAGCAAGCCCAGTTGTGGCCAATTTACCTACCAAATTTCCAACACCTGGGCTTAAAGGTGAAACAACAGAAGCATCGATCGCTTTTTTTGATCTAGGTGGGACCTGGAGGTCCTGATAAACCTATGAACCACTGCATGTTTCAATCTTAGCAATATCATGGATTTCCTTAACCACGACTAGTAACTCAAACAATTTTGTAAAAAAAACAATTCTTATAGAATCAGCCAAACCTGATGAAAAGCAAAGGAATCAGCTCGATTTTGTTGAAATCAGAAACACGTTCCAGAATTATTGTGAATTGTATATACCTGAATATTCAGGTTGAGGACTTAGAGATTGCTTCAATAAGAGCATCAGCACCAGAGGTAGTAATCTTAGATTGTGTCTTTTCTATCAAAAAATGTTTTACAATTCCATCTTCAGTTAGCATTGCATAGCGCATGGATCGTTCATAAAAACCAATTGCTGGTACAGTGAAATTCAAGCGCATACTTTTGGTAAATTCAGATGCTGAATCTCCAATTATTGCCACTTCTTCTTTAAAAATTCCTTTTGATCTACCCCAAGCCCCCAGAACAAATGCATCATTAACTGTCAGAATACAAATTTCCTCAACCCCCATTGTCAACAAATCATTTTTATTTACTAAGATATTTGGGAGATGTAACTCTGAGCAGGTATCAGTGAAAGCACCTGGCATCCCAAAGATGGCCACTTTTCGACCTGCGAGTTTTTGACTGAGATTTATTGTATCTACTTTTGATTCTGTAACCCACAAGACTTCAACAGCTGGTATAAATTGCCCTATCTTTACCATTGCCATTTGCCCTTAATAAGCAATTAATTTTTAAAAAAAATTATTATCAGCACCTAAAGCTTATAATAATATATCCAAGTAAACTTACAGATCCCTGAAGACATTTCTATATAGAAGAATTAGGATTTTCATCAGTCAAACGATTCATCACATAAAACATTTTCAAGGTCTCACCATATCTCTAAAAATAATGCTGTAGACAAGGTAAACAATACATTATTTTATACAGCATAATAATTTATTTAATAAATTAAAGACTGCTCATTTTCTTCAAATCATTTGATCCGATTTTTTGCTCTGAAAAATAACTGGAAGGCAAAATCTGAAAGAAGCATTATTAATTTTGATTGCGTTTGCCATGCAAGAACTCAATTGTCTTCCAAATCAGAAAAAATACTCAACTTTTGAGTTAGATGAAATGAATGAAATTTTTGAAAATATACTTGATTGCTTAGAAGATCGTAATCAGCAAATTTCACTTTTGGAAGAATGGAATTACGAAATAGAAGACGATACTTTTGACGAAAAATATCTTCTCCAAAAAGGGTTTTTGTATTTGTTGGAGGACAATATTACCTCCAAACTTAATGAAATGAGGGAGATTGCTCTCGAATCAGAATTACTGAAAAAATATAGCTGTCCACATACTGTAACAAAGCGACTGAGCTTCCGAGAAGAGCATAACCTATTGTTTTTCCAAATTTATTAAAAATTTCTGTAGCATGCTGTGGAACGAGAAAAATTGCTACTCAGGATGAATATTTTGAGAATCAATCCGTTTGAGATCTGAAAATGCGAAATGAAACCTATCTTTCCGCAAGACCAGACAACTTTCAACCACTTACACCATTGGATTTTTTTAAATTGAGCAATAAGGGATCAGCCGGATTCACAAGCTGTGATTTGGTGAGAGCAATTCTGGAATTATTGCCAATTCGGTAGCATTGTCGGTCGACTTCAAAATTATCCCGGTGAAATGCATATCGAATCTGATGACGTGGTTTCCGTCATGGTAGGTAATCGCCCAGAGATGCTTGCGGCCCATTATGCAGTCCCCTCAATTGGAGCTATACTAAACTCAATCAATACCCGCTTGGATTCATCAAAAGTGGGTTGGATTCTGAAACATACGGAGAGCAAACTCCTCCTATGTGATCCCACATCTGCGGCAACTGCAAAGCAAGCTGCAAAGAGTGTCAGCATTCCAGTTGAGGTATTTTCAGAAAATGAATCTGATAATTTGAATATTCTAATTGTCAGAGAAATCAGTCTTGGAGATCTCTGTTTAGAAACAGGAGATGAATGGGCTCCAATCGCTTTGAATTATACATCTGGAACAACTGACACTCTCAAGGGAGTGGTTCTTCATCATCGTGAAGCTTACCTTAATACGCTTGGAAATGTTTTGGGACTAGGTTTTGGACGATTGACGAAATATCTTTGGACTCTACCAATGTTTCACTGCAATGAGTGGTACCATACTTGGGCAATCACTGCGGCAGGGGGTACTCATGTTTGTCTGAGTCTTGTTGATCCAGCTTTAATTGTAAAAGCATGACAAGAACTGGAAATCACCCATTTCTCATGTGCTCCTGTGGTAGTCTACATGTTGCTTGGTCATGCTGCCATCGAGAATTTTCAACCTGCTCGGCGTATCACTTTAGCAACTGGGGGGCATCACCAACTAATCGTTTGATTGAAAACATGGAGAGGTTTGGCTTTGACTTTATCCACCTCTACGGCCTCACAGAAAGCTTTGGTCCAACTTCGTTACGACTGTTAAATGAACTGGAGGAAAAGCTAAACACTGAAGAGAAAGCTAAATTGCTTGCTCGGCAGGGGGTGAGGCACTCCACGGCGAATCGTATCAAAGTGCTTGATGAAAAAGGGAAAGAAGTGCCTTGGGATGGGATCACGAACGGTGAGATTCTTTTATCAGGTAACACACTCTTCGCTCGATATTATCACAACCCAGAAGCGACTGAAACGGCATTTCGGGGTGGTGGTTTTCATACTGGTAATATTGCTGTGGTCCATCCAAATGGGGATTTTGAAATACCCGACCGCTCAAAAGATATTATCATTTCTGGAGATGAAAATATTTCCAGCTTAAAAGTCGAAGCCGTGCTTCACAATCACCCAGATGTGAGTATTGCCGCAGTAGTCGCCCGACCTGATGAATTTTGGGGAGAAGTGCCTTATGCATTTATTGAATTTAAACAAGGAATGACCTCAACTGCGAAAGAACTTCGTCTCCACTGTCGAACAGTTCTGGCTGGTTTTAAAGTCCCAAAGTTTTACATTTTTTGTGACCTACTGAAGACGGCTACAGGCAAAATCCGTAAAATAGAACTACGGGAGCAGGCAAAAAAATTATAGAATTATTGTAAGTCCAATTGCTATACAGACTGCAAAAAAACCTAAATTTGATTTTTCAACTTTTACTAAACTGACTTTCATCAACTAGTTTGGCCTCCGAAGTGCGTGGCGTGCACCTCAATACAATTGTTAATCACATGATTTCTCCTAATGCCGAAGAGCAGGAGTCAGAATGTTCGTTTGTTTTCTGGTTCGATACAGGTCAGATTCAGCTTATTGCATTTCCTGACATACACTTTTAAACCACAACTCTTAAAGTACTCATGAAACGACATATTATTCTTCCCGTAGTCGCTTCTCTTATGGGTTTTCAGGTTTTTGCTCTCGAACAAAAGGATTTAGAGTGGCTTTTGATGCTCAACAATTGTGAAAAATGTGATCTCAGTCAGGCTGAACTAAATGGTATCGACCTTGATATGGCTAATCTCAGTGGAGCAACTTTACGGAAAGTAAATTTAAATAAATCCAGTTTGCGTCAAGCAACTTTAAAGGAGGCCTCATTAGTGGGTGCTGACTTACGTAGAGTTGACCTAAGCGGGGCAAACTTGAGCAATGCAAATCTAGTGGGTGCAAATCTTAGAAAAGCCAATTTGACAGGTGCTGATTTAAGCGGGGCCAAATTAAGCAATGCAAATTTAACCGGTGCAGTTCTGAGTTCGGCAAATCTAACAGGTACCAATCTACTCGGAGTAGAATTAATTGGGGCCAAGTTGGAAAGGGCCAACGCCCGGGGAGCGATTCTAAAAAATGCAAACTTGAGCATGACCAATCTGGTTCTTTCTAACTTCACGGAAGCTGACCTAAGTAATGCTAACTTAAGTGGAGCTAAGTTGATTGATACAGACCTAACACGAGCAACTTTAAGAAACGCAAATCTTTCCCGTAAACAACTTTGCAGGGTCAAGACGACCCTGGGAATCATTAACCCAGAATGTACAGACAAATAGGTCAGTAGATTTTATGTTGCAATCTGATTTACAAATATGCTTAATAATTCGTTTATAATCCTTGATGGTGGCATGGGCCAGGAGTTAGTAAAAAGGGCTAAACATAAACTAACACCACTTTGGTCTGCCGATGTATTGCGAGACCATCCTGACTTGGTGGCAGAAGTTCACCGAGATTTCATCCAAGCTGGTGCTGACGTAATTACACTCAGTTCTTACGCCGCCACACCAACTCGACTTGCTAAATACAACAGACAAGATGAGTTTGAAGCCCTGCAAAAGGCTGCCATTAACGCAGCAAAACAAGCTTGTGATGATATGGGGTTGTCCACGTTAATCGCAGGTAGCCTTCCCCCTCTTCCAGGCAGTTACCGACCATCCGAACGCTTAGGTTCTCAATTATCTCAACAAGAATATCAGCAGATCTTAGAGCAACAGTATAAACACGTTGACCTGTTTTTGTGTGAGACAATGGCTTCTATCGAAGAGGCCTGTATTAGTACATCTGTTGCTATGAAATCAGGCTTGCCCGTCTGGACTGCCTTTACCGTCAATGAAAAAGATGGTTCATTTTTACGTTCTGGTGAACTCATTGTTAAAGCCGCGCAGGCAGTCCTTGCAGAGGGGGCAAGTGCTTTGTTGGTCAACTGTTCTACACCTGAAACAACCACGCAGGCCCTGAGTGAACTAGCTCCCCATGTAAAAACTATGGGAGCGTATGCAAACGGTTTTTTAACAGTAGAACCTTATCAAGGTCACGCCACTGTAGACGTACTGAAGTCTAGACAGGAGATAAACCCTCATACTTATGCTGAATTTGCGCAGGAGTGGCTTTCAAAGGGAGCAAAAATACTTGGAGGATGCTGTGAAATAGGGCCAGAACATATTGAAAAGATCCGTAACCTAAGACAAAACGATCATTATGAAGAAATCATAAAGAATTACTAAAAATATTGGAATGAAAGAATCTTACTTGTAACATCTATTTAAAGAAACTTTAAACTCGTTATCCCCGCTAAATAGACCAACCGCTTTCAAATTTTACGAATACTGACAACCTATAAAGAAGTCCTCAGTATCTTTGAGGGATTCTACCTGTTGGGAATTGAGAAAATTTTTTAAGATGGAGATTAGTTATTCATGATCAGATGAAATTTCAAAGATAATGTTCTTCAATCACAATTGATTTTGAAAAAATATTTTTAATTGCATCCTAATGATTGATCGATTGCGAAATCCTCTGAACCTAGTTATCTGTCTAAAGATGTTGAACGTCATCTCATTGTCAGATCATGAGTCGGAAAAAAGAATTGACAAGATTGTCTCCAAGCACCTTGGCGAACGCTACGAAGAGTATTCAAAGCAGGCAAATCAACAACTTATCAATCTTACCGATGGTCAAAAAGTCAAATTGACTCGCGAAAGCTTAGTTAGCTTGAAGGGGGAGGAAGATTCCGCAAAAAAAGAAATTCTTCTCATGTTTGAGGAGATCATTTTTGCGGATGATGAAGTCCTCTCCTCCGAGAGGAAATTCTATGATCTCGCCAAAAGTCTGCTCCAAATTAATACCTATGAAATTGAACCAAGTGTTGAATTATTTGAGTACCTCAATGTTCTAAATTATGTTTCTTGCTCGGATTTCGCCAGCATCGACGAATTTGCCGAGATCTGGATCAAGTACATGGGTCCAGATATTCGAGTTTATTATAATGAGGCTTACCAGAACCTCAAAGACCTTGATCTGGAGAGCCAAATTCAGAAAGTTGGTGGTGATCTCAGAAAACTCAACAAGATTGATGATCATCAAAAAATCAGTATTCGAACAATGGTCGAAGAAATCATCTTCTCAGATGATGAATTCACAGATGAGGAGAAAATCGTTTACAAGTTGTTGCTTGAGAATCTAGGTGTCGAGCCGGGTATAGAGTATAATCAACCAGCACCTAGCCCCCTTCGTTGGCTGAGCAATATTGAGCAAAGCCCATGGTTTCAAAACTCCATCAACCTTTTAATTATTTTGACAGGTGTGGTTGTAGGTTTAGAAACCAGTGAAACTTTGGTAAAAGACTATCCCATCTTGTTCTATTCAATCAACACGGTCATCAAGTATATTTTTCTTGTCGAAATTCTTATTCGCTTTCTACCAAAATGGAATAAGCCCTTGGCTTTCTTTTCTGATGGATGGAATGTTTTTGATAGCCTTCTTGTGGTTGGGTCATTTCTTCCTTTTGGATCTTATCCATTTATCCTCAGGGTTATCAGACTCCTCAGATTTACAAGAATTTTCCGCCAAGTTCCCCAATTAAGAATCATCGTCATTTCACTGCTTCAGAGTACCAAACCCATTGGCTTTGTAGGAATTCTCCTGTTACTTTTGATTTATATTTACGGGGTGATTGGCACCACAATTTTTTCAGAAAATGACCCAATCCATTTTGGAAATCTCCCAATCAGTATGGTGTCCTTATTCCGAGCTGCCACATTTGAGGATTGGACTGATCTAATGTACATTCAGATGTACAGTTGTGCCGAATATGGCTATGGGGACAATCCAAGTTTGTGTACAAATCCTGTAAAAATGCCATTGACCGCTGTATTCTATTTTATCAGCTTCATCATCGTCAGCGGTCTGGTAATTTTGAATCTAGTCATAGGAGTGATTATCCAAAGCATGACTCAGGCAAAAGGAAGCCTTGAAAAAGACGAGGAACTTCGGAAGACCATCAAGAATATTGATTTTATTGTGAAGAAGGTCCGGGCGCGGAAGTTTGAGGAAATGCTCGATACAAATGATTCTAAGATTTAATTACATTCCCTTGACTAAAAAATTGATTTCATTGCTAATCAATTTAATTTATTCTCAAAAAAATATTTGCTTAATTCGTTTTAAGTCTACTTTTTTTAAAAGGCTCTCTTTCGGTAAAATTGATAGTATTAGTTCCTAACTCTTCGTGAACTTTCTTCTCATTACGTAATGGACCGATTTTCCTGTAGCTAATTGTCTAACCCACCTTGCCATTAGCTGACTTGTAATTGATATTTTTTTTTCTTGTTACCTTTATGCCCATGGCATTCCAGATAACATGGGCTCCAAAATCTGCTTTGTAGCTTTATTAGCACCTTTCCAAAATTCGTTCATCAGGAGTAAAGCAAATGAATCCCACGTCCTATTCGTTACTTTTGGTCCTCATACTTTATATCGTTGTTTTCACTTGGCTGGTCAACTCATATGGGGTGATTTAGTTGAGTGTAAATTTTTTTGCTTAACTTGACTTTCAATTGAATTGCTGACTTTGATCTACTGCAAGTTGATCATCTGAATACACACTATTTTCAGATCTTCAGTCCAAAACAATACTTTTTTTGGAGGAGTCATGGCATTTATTGAAGTAAAAACTTCCGCAAACAATGCTGACGAGGATAGCACACCAAGTAAACGCTAGGGTTCATACAGTTAATGTTGGTGGTTAAAGAATTATCAAACCAACTGTTCACCCTTGTTGGCAGAAGTCAAAAGATATCAAGCTGATTGTTAGTACATAGAGTTTTCAAGCAAAGCAAACTGGTGAAATTGCCCCAAGTACTATGACTTGTTTCAAAACGATGGTACGGAGGTGACTTATTCAGGCGGAGACGCCTATGTATTTGAGCTTTGACAAGATGCATGGGAAGAGCAAGCATCCATCAACCCATAAAAAATCTAAGGCTCTTCGGACCCCATTCTTACTAAAGCCGTGATTCTTCCTCATTTCAACCTGTTTCAGATTGTTACCAAATGGTCCTTACTACATTTTAGAACTGTTTGGCACCACTGCCAAAATCTTAAGATCTGTATGTTAATTGAACTAAGGACTTATTCTGGATTCAGAATTGCTTGGAAATACAGAGATATGAGTGTCTTTAAAAGGTTTTAGCGGGAGGTTAATCTATGGTAGTTTGGTTATTTCTACTGGGTGGTGCCTTCACCATTTTGATTTTATTCAGACAAAGAAGAGTTGAGAGCGAAGCTTTAGAGATTCCTTCAGCTATGGTCATGCTCTTTCACCCTACGAAGGGGGAAGGAGATTTGACAGTCTGTGGAGCAATCATTTTGTACTCTTTCTCGAGAGTCGTTATGGAATTGTTCGAAATTGTGAGAAACGTATTCTAGTAATAGTATTTTCAAAGAACTCTCCCCACATTTAATGTTTTTGATCTAATAATTTCTTCAGATCCTTTGCAGCATACGAAGTAGATTATTCATTTGATTCCTTCTCAACCCAAAACTATCGTACTAGTGCCCTGAGCGGAGATCGGAGATAGTCTTCCTTGGGGTAATGGCCTCGACGCTGACCATCAATTCCAGCAGAGCCCCATTTTTTGACCTATAAGCTTTTTCGAAGGTCTCTGCAAAATCCTCAGTTTGTCTAACACAAAACCCTTTCGTTCCAAACGCCTCAGCAACTGCTGCAAAATCAGGATTGTATAAATTCGTTCCAGACACTCTACTTGGATACTTTTTCTCCTGATGCATTCGGATGGTCCCATACGCTCCATTATTCAAAACTAAAATAATCAGTCTGGCACCATGCTGAACGGCAGTGCCGAGTTCAGATAATCCCATTTGCAGATCACCATCACCAGCAAAACAGACAACCTGCCGTTTAGGATAGGCAAGTGCTGCAGCAATCGCCGCTGGTAGTCCATAGCCCATGGCACCACTTTGTGGAGCCAGCAGCCTTTGTTTAGGACCAAAGCAAAAATGTTTATTTGGCCAAAATGCAAAATTTCCTGCACCGTTTGTTATGATGGCGTCTTGCTCTAGTCTTTCTCGCAGGAAATTCATGACTGCTGACATGTCAACGGGACTTTGTTGTGGAGGAGCTAACAAAGATGAAAGATAGTCAGAGTGCCCCTTAGTCATCCAAGAAGTTCTCTGGGTAAGATTTTTACCATCAATTTCCAAGCTCTCAAGAAACTGAGCAAACTGATTTGGGTTTGAATGAAAACTAAGACCCGGTTGATATATTTTGCCGATTTCTGAGTCGCAGGCGTGAACATGAATCAATTTTTGACGAGGATAGGGCACTTTCAAGAGTGACCAAGACTTAGTGGCTGCCTCCCCCAAGCGCGCATTGATTACCAAAATGACATCTGAATTTTTGACCATTTTAGCAAGATGGTCAGCCATTCCTACACCGGCGTCTCCAACGTAAATATGGCTATGGTTGTCAATGAGGTCGTGATAGCGAAAAATAGCTGAAACAGGAAAATTATGAAGCTCTGCAAACCTCTGAAGAGCAGATTTACCTGTTTCTCTCCAACCTCCTCCTCCAATGAGGATCAGCGGCCGCTCCGACTCGTTGAGAATCCTTGTCAGTGCATCAGTTTGGGAAAGATCAACCCCAGCCTCAGCTACTTCAATTGGTTGACAAGGCTCTACAGAAGTACGATTGGTTAACATGTCCTCAGGTAATCCAATCACGACTGGCCCAGGTCGGCCTGACAACGCACAGCGCCAAGCGCGGCTAACAATCTCTGGAATGCGCTTAACATTATCAATCTCAGTAGCCCATTTTGCCAAAGGGCCAAAAAAAGCCCTATAGTCCACTTCCTGAAAAGCCTCTCTATCTTTATGGTCAACATTAACCTGCCCTACGAAAAGAATCATCGGAGAGCTATCTTGACGAGCAGAATGGACTCCAATTGATCCATTAGTGGCTCCAGGTCCTCGAGTCACAAAACATATTCCTGGCATGCCAGTCAGCTTACCCCAAGCACATGCGGCAAAACTAGCAGATCCTTCCTGTCTACAGAGGGTAAATTTAATGTCAGCATCATGAAGAGCATCTAATACCGCCAAGTAGGATTCCCCTGGGACACCAAAGCTATTTTTTACACCCAAATTTTGTAGACACTGGACGAGAAGTTGAGCTCCGGTCTGCTCTTCAATTTCCACCATCATTCACTCCAAATAAGCACTGATTTTATGAAAAAAATTTATCTTTTAATTTTGGCCTCAAACAAATTTTCTCATTCAGCAGAACCTTTTACTGACAAAGTCTACCTTTGAACTAAGCTAAATATGCCTAAAGTTCCTCAATCACGCTCTTGACGAATGGAAGGCGAAGAGTAATATCCATCCGGCGATTCATCAAGTTTCGTCTCCCAATCACTTTAAATAATGAGAAAGTCACCTAATATGCAGTTAAAATTTATTTACACAAACATGCCTTTTTGGAGAGCTGAAGTTGCCAGAATCACTCTCTTTATTGGGGACGTAGAATTCGAGGATTTACGAATTGACCGTGAAGAGTTTCTGAGGGCAAAGGAATCTGGAAAATTAGATGATGGCACTGTTATGCCTTTCCATCAAATGCCAGTTCTGGAAGTGGACGGAACATCGATTGCCCAAACAGGTAGTATTGCGAGGTTTTGTGGAAAATTATCAGGGCTTTACCCAGTTAACGATCACCTCAAAGCTGCAAAAATTGACCAGTTTATCGATTTTGCTACAGACCTTAACACCATGGTTTCCAGTACTAACCAGATTAATGATAAAGATCAAAAAATAACTGCGAGGATAGAATTGGCAAAAGGCCCTATCAAAAGAAAACTAGGCATGTTAGAGCGTTGTATTACAGAGAGATCTGATTGGATTGTTCCTGCTTCGATCAGCATTGCCGATATCGCAATTTGGAGGGTTTTGGGTTGGTTTACCTCTGGATTATTGGATGGGATGCCCAAAAATCTTCTCGAAGACTTTCCAAAAACCAGAAGAGTCTGTTTAGCTGTCGACCAACATCCAAAAGTTCAGGAATGGATTGGCCTAACTTACCCTGAAAATTATGTAAGAGGCAACTACTGACTATAGAGTTATTAGCTACAGTGCGGGTCACTCTAATGCTTATATTTTGTGCCCTATAATTCTTTAAGAATTCTTTCAATTACCATAATTTTTTGCTTCACGCTCTAACTAAGATCTCCAGACAGCATGTTCACTTTGTTGACAAATTTACAGCAATCTTTCATTTGGCAAAGTTCCATTCAAAAGAATGTTCAAAACCGTTGAATTGGAACAGCTGTGGAGTCGGCCGGTATTTGCCAAACCTACGAAGTCAGCCAGCGCAAACGCATGAAATCCCATTTGACTGGAACAAAAAGAATCTCTTGGCAGCTGTAACTCGGGTAATGAAGATCACACAAGTACAGGAAGATTGGGAACCAAGTCACCCGAATGTTGCCGTTGTGGACAAGTCTTACGTTGCTTTCTGCAGCTTCAGCGATACCGAAATTGAAAATTCATTCTCCATGCACCTGCTACCTAGTTGAACTCTCTGATTTCAATAAATCCCCGAAATCAACAGAACCAAACAGATAAAGTGATGATTGCTTCTTCAAAAACACTGAACAAGGATTCATACGGGCAGGATGTACCTCCAAACAAAATGGTTATGCTAGATCCTAGGAAGGTATCCATGCAGACTCCCATGAAGATGTATGAAAGCTTGGAATAAATAGAATAGTTCAAAGGAGTTGGCTATGAGTGCAAAGACGATTCGAGTAGCAATGATTGGGTTGGGTGGAGTGTGTGCCCAAGTTCACTATCCTGGTTTTTCTAGAATTCCAGGAGTAGATATTGTAGGAATCTGTGATCCGGATGCTTCCCTGCGGGAGATACGGTGCAGGGAATGGAGAGTAGAAGCTTCTTTTGGCGATGTTGATGAACTGCTATTGGAAATAAAACCTGATGCTGTAGTGATTGCCACCCCAAACTGCACTCACAAATCCCTGATTCTGAAAGCCTTTGCTTCCGGCTCCCATGTGCTTTGTGAAAAACCACTGGGTATGAATCTTCAGGAGACCAAAGAAATTCTTGAGGTTGCTCAGAAAACACAACTAAGGCACATGACAGCTTTCACCTATCGATTTGTTCCTGCGATGAACTACATACGTCATTTGGTGCGCACTGGTGCACTAGGCGAGATTCGTCATGAGAGATTCCACCGTCTGCAGGACTGGGGCGAAAGAGCGATTGGCTGGCGCCAGTATTATCTGCAGGCTGGCTCAGGGGAACTGAGACATGGGCATTCACCGAATTGATTTTGCTGAAGATCTGCTAGGGCCTATCTCTTCGTTGTGCGCCCACACAAAACAATGGGCAACTCGGGGACTTACGAAGAGTGGAAAACCTTGTCCACCTCAGGACGTAGAGGATTGGGTTGCCTGGATCGCCCAATTTGAGAATGGTGCCACAGGGGTATTTGAAATTGGAAAGCTCACTAAAGGCTTTGGACCAAGAGGGGACCACGATCAAGCAGAGTTGAACGGTACAGAAGCGTCTGTAGTTTATCAGCTACATAATCCCCACCAAATCCTTTTAAGTAATCGCAGAAAACCCTATCAACCTCAACCTGTCCCCGACGAATTCTTGAAAAAATTGGATTCACCACGAAATCCAATGGAGGGTGATAAGCTTGTTTACTTTAGATACGATCAAGCTTGGGAGTTTATTAGAGCCATTCGAGAGGATAGAGAGTGCATTCCATCTTCTTTTCATGGGATGCGTGCACAGGCCGTGGCAGATGCAATCTTAGAAGCTGCAGACTCTAGAAAATGGGTTTATGTTAAAAATTAAATAGTTGATAACAAATATGCTTATTTTAATTCTTATCGTTTTTTGTATCGAAATTAATTATTTTCTCCTATCAACAACTTTTCATTCCGATCTTCTATCCCCGACTTTTAAGAGGGCATATCCTTGAGAGAGGAGATATTACCCGCAATTGTTGTGCGCCTCATATCGCGAACTTGTTTGTTATCAAAGCCCATCGCACGGTGCATTGTAGCTTGATTGTCCCAGATCACTAAGTCATTTACTCTCCACCTATGTCTATAAACAAATTCTCGCTGGGTGGCTTGTTCGGACAATCGCTTCAGAAAGATCCTTGCTTCTGGAATTGTCCAACCTTCAATCATGCCTGCATGTGCAGAAAGATACAGTGAAATTTTCTTTGTCCTGGGGTGACTCCGAACAAGAGCCTGCCTGACTGGAACCATTGCTTTCTGCTGGTCTTCCCGAAAATCCGTAAATCCAAGTTCTCCCCTGGAGTAGAGTTGACTGTGACAAGTCACTTGGCCAAGACATTTCTGTTGAGTTTTTTCATCTAATGCCTTCCAAGCAGCTCTCATGTCTGCAAACTCTGTATCCCCTTCAGTAGCAGGGATGATCTTGGCAGAAAGGATTGAATATTGTGCCGGAATAGCCTTGAACGAACTGTCTGAATGCCAAAGCATATTTCCAAGGGGAAATAGCCTCTTGACATCAGCAGCATCTATTTTTCCGCCTGTACGATCAAGATTGGAAATGTCATTTAATTCCATCTGCAATCGTCGGTCATCTTGCTTCATGTAATCGCCAGTAGCCAACTCCAAGTCACCGAAGTAACGACTGAAACGAATGTGCTGTTCATCTGTCAATACTTGATTTGGAAAAACTAGTACTGCGAATCGATCCAAAGCGTTGAAGATGGCTTCTACACTTTTGACTGCCAATGGTTCTCCAAGTGAGATACCTTCTACCTTTGCAACAAAATCTATTAATTTGGGATTAAGGGGAATGACTTTTAGGGGCACTTCGTGATCTTAGTCTAAATTTTTTATGCAATATTCGTAATTGCAACTTAACTACCTTGGACACAATCCTTAAATTGAATGGCTATATTTTTAAAGTTTTTTGAAATCTTTTGAAATTGGATTCAACATGATCATCCGCAACGTCACCCCTTTGAACAACTCAAATACAGAATCACAATTAATCGATCTTGAAATTGAAAAAGGCAAAATCACTAGACTTGGACTTCAATTGGACAACCCAAAAGGTCATAAAGAGTATTCATTTGAAAATGCAATGATTTCAAGAGGTTGGGTGGATCTTCACGTTCACGTCTATTTTGGGGCGACCGACATTTCCATCCGGCCTGAACAGGCGGGACTTGAGACTGGAGTGACAACTTTAGTTGATTGTGGATCTGCTGGGGAAGCCAACTTTATTGGGTTTTCAGAATTTATTGCGAAACAGGCCAAAGAGAGGCTTTTTGCTTTCTTGAATATTGGTAGCATCGGACTTGTCGCCTGCAATCGAATAAGTGAACTTTCCCTTGGATTCCGTTCAGTTAATGTGGAAAGAACTTTAAAGACAATTGAAAATTATCCGGACCTAATTCGCGGGGTCAAGTGCAGAGCTAGTCATGTCATCACTGGAGACTTGGGTGCTGAAGCGGTTCGAGTAGCGAGGAAGGTAGCCCGTGTGGCAGGGTTGCCATTGATCGTTCATGTGGGCGAACCACCACCCTTGCTTGAAGACGTTCTTGATCTTCTCGAGGAAGGAGATGTGGTCACCCATGCCTTTCATGGGAAACCTGGTGGCAATCTCATGGAAGACCAGAGGTCACTTGCTGCCGTCCACGAAGCCCGAGCACGAGGGGTTTTGCTTGACGTTGGGCATGGTGCAGCCTCTTTTTCTTTCAAGGTCATGCGCTTCGCGAGAGATAATGGAATCGAAACAGATTTGATCAGCACCGACCTGCACCGAAACAGCATCAAGGGACCAGCCTACGACCTGCCAACCACCTTTTCAAAGCTTTTGAATCTGGGGATGCCACTCGAGAAGGTAATTGCCGCGGGCTCAACCAGACCCTCTGCATTTTTAGACCCAACAGAAGGTGATGATTGGCTGACCGTCGGGCAGAAAGCTGACCTAACCGTGTTCCGTGTAGATCAAACAAACACTTCTGTCAAAGATAGCCTTGGAGATAGTCTAAATCTAACTAAATTGATTCATCCACTACTTGCCGTACAGGGAATTCATCACGCAGAGTGTGGTTTACGATTGCAGTGAAATTTTGTTTGGCCTCAAAATTTAGCACCAATGTGCTGGTAAGATTGGCAGGCCACTTTCAAGTTTGTCTGCAATCCATTTTGCTTGTCGAACACCATCTCGATAACTCGAATGTTGAAAAGGTACTCTAAGAACAGGCCCAGCAAAAGCATTTACTAGATCCTCACAGGATCCCACAGAATCCTCAACTAACATGGTCGGTATTTGAACTTTGGGAGCATGATAGACTGGCTCGAAATAAGATAGAGTTGTCTCCACAGAAACGCGAGAGGCCGTTGAGCCTCGCAAGTGATCATTAAACTCTTCCAGTGGATAATCACTGGTCTGGGATGCCCTCTTTAAGGAGTTGTAATGAAGTGCAGGAGTATAATGGAGTGCGGCTGCTTCAGACCTACGAGCCGCTGTCCAAAGCGCTAATTCACCACCTAATAAACATATTTTTCCCGTATCCACTTCTTCACGACCTTTCAAAAAGTCCATGACAGATAAGCAATCTCCGGCGATATCTCTGTAAATATAAGAATCCGCAGCTTCAATCCCCATAGTCAACAAACCAGGATATGAAGCTGCAAATGGCAAATCAGAGAGTCGTTGGCCTCGGTGGCACAAAGCCACACAGATATATTTGCAACGTTCTTCAAAAGGTGGAATATGGACTACACTTCCATAATTTGGGAGATGGTAAATGACTGGGAACGGTCCTTCACCCCTTGGTACACTGTAGTAAGCAAATATTCGATAACCTTTTAAACTGGACAGCCACAAGCCGTACACGTTGAATTCGGGTTTGCTGCGAATGAAAAGTTCTCTCAATTCTGGCTCCAGAACCACTGCACTCAAGTCGTTTTCAATACAAGCCCAGAATTGGTCAAAGTCTTTGGGTTTCATAATTCCTTATATTCTCAGAGCTTGGTGACTCAAGAACGAGCTGTTTTCAACTGTGTGTCAAAAAAAGCATCTACCACATGATCATGCTCATGATGATTAGCGTCATGGCCATGCCCTTCGTATTCATAGAGCTTCTTGGCAGACGAACTGATCTTTTCCATCAGTGGATAGGCGGTCTCTGGAGGGCAGACATCGTCTTGAAGACCAATGTAGACGATGATGGGACATCGAATCCGCTCCGCAAAATTGATACAATCATAATAATTCCAAGTACTAACTATATCTGCCCACTGGTCAGGATAAATTCCAAGATAATCGTTGATCTCCTCATATGGATACGTTCGGGTCAGTTTAAAAGCATCCACAACTCCAGCAAGATAAGGTGCTCCAGCAGAAGCAGCTAGAATTTGTTGGCGGAGTGCAGCTACCACAAGGGTCAAGGCTCCCCCCTGGCTACTTCCTTGAATTCCAATGCGGTCAGAGTCAACCTCAGGTTGCTCGATTAGAAAATCAATGGCTCTCACCGCATCAATGTAAAATCCTTTGTAACCATATCTGTTTCGATCTTTGATATTGTGGGTCAATAATCCAGGATATCCGGGGTTGAATTTGCCATTGCTCCGTAACTTGCCCCGTGGAGCAGCACCAAAGGTCGCATAACCTTGGGCAGCATGTGATTTTGGCAAGGTTGGCTCACTGATATAGCCAGGATAGAACACTCGAGCTGGAAGAGGCTTAGTTCTTTCTTTGGGTAGACAATACCAGCCAGCGATCCGCAGACCATCGAGGCTGTCGTACTCGACCTCAAACACTTCCACTTCTTTGCTTGAGCGTAAAGGATCCAATTCAATCGAAGCGTTCAATGGAATTGAGTCTGCTTCATCCATAATTTCCTGCCAAAACTGATCAAAGTCATCTGGTTTGACTACTTGCGTACCATGAGCCGACAAATTTGGTTTAGGCACAGAACTCCTTTTATCTTATAAACATCAATTCTTGAAACTAGCGGCAAAATGAGCAAGAAATCTAATAGATTAGACTAAGAATCTGATCCAAGACAATCTGCGTCTCTTCATCGCTTACCGTCATTGGATTGAGAAGGATGGCGTTCAGGGTCTCAGAGGGAGCAACAGAAACAGCAGGTTCGCTATCCATTAACTGGGCAACTAGTTGATCTTTTGGTAACTTGTCTGGAAGCTGAACTAGGGCTCTTGGGACCGGTTGTCCTGCTTCATTGGGATAATCTCTTTTGGCCGAGAGTCCACCTTTTCCATTCAATCCTTGAATCCAGATCTGGACACGGTGCTCATAGACTTCCAGCAAATGATCGTGGTCAAGGCTTACATAGCGCTCCACTGCCGCTAAGAGGCCCATCATTTCTTCCTTGCCAACCTTCATAGGTCTCCCAACACCGTGATTGGGGGCACCCAAGACCCTAAGCAGCTCGATCCATTCCCACTTTCCAACTACTAGTCCGGATGCCTGTGGACCTGACAAGTCCTTGCCGCCGCTAAAAATTGCTAGGTCTGCCCCTTGTTGAGTGAAATTCCACAGATTGCTGACGGGGGGCAACTGCGCAGCTCCATCTACAATGACTGGCACACCATGCTTTTGAGCGGATTGAATTACATCTTTTAAAGAGAGTTCATATGGCTGATTCATGTCACCCTGGAACCAGAAAATAGCAACCGTCGAAGAACTGTAGGCGTTTTCCAGGTCATCTGGGGAAGTGCCGTTCATTGTCCCAATTTCAACCAATGAAGCTCCAGCCTGTCTTACCGCATAATCGTATGGATTACGATGCATTCTTTGAACGATGACTTCATTCTGAGTTTCTGGTGGATTAGGAAAGTTTTCATAGGT
>JACLAC010003240.1_pt1 | contig 21427 bp, 16 predicted proteins | sample 8027881 | NCBI WGS metagenome assembly JACLAC01 (sample SAMN15725517, study PRJNA655200) | protist metagenome | isolation source: fluorescence activated cell sorting (FACS) single amplified genomes of... | place: Spain: Blaines Bay Microbial Observatory, Mediterranean Sea | collected 2016-01-19 | reverse complement strand
GCGACGATGACTCCTTTCTAATCGGTGGCCAATTTGGCGCTGGGTTCAATGTCGGTGATGAATCTGACCTTATAGCCGGGTTTGGTTACTACAACTTTGTCGACAGCAGAGGCGAACCAGCATTCTTCGATGGTGACTCTGCAGGCAATCAGCTTAACGCAGATGGAGAATATGTCAGTGCTTTTGAATTGGTTGAAGGCTTTGTCGAATATAACCTCAAGCTTGGTGACGCTAAGCTCACTTTGTTTGCTGACTATGTGCAGAATTTAGGCGCCGATGACTACGATCAAGGTTACGCCCTTGGCGGCAAGATCAAGACTGGTAAATGGCAGACCGGGTATACCTACCAAGATCTAGAAGCTGATGCCGTACTCGGTACGTTCAGTGACTCGGACTTCATTGGTGGCGGCACCGACGGTAAAGGCCACATATTAACGGCCGGATATGCCATTTCTAAGGTAATTTGCTTGAGAGGTACATTATTTTTTAACAAACGGAATGTAGATTTCGGTTCTGAAGAGGACTTCAAGCGGCTCATGCTTGATATCAGCTTCAAGTACTGACGGAAATGTCTCAATTGTGTGATGTTGTGCCACGCAAATAATGTATAGGAGAGGCTCTAATGCTACCCGTCAACGCTGAAAAATTGAGTGGCAAAGACCAAGACGGTTTCACTCGAACAGAAATAGGTTCGGCGCAAGAATTCGGGCTCATAGTAGGTCTTTTTGTGCTTGCCTTGCTGATCGGCTTAGTTACCGGGGCGCTTGGGTGGGCGCTATTCGGCGCTACTCTTATATGGATCGCTGTCCAATCTGACCAATTTCGGAGAGTAAGCGATTGGGCGAATCGACCATGGCGCAGGCCTAGGAATGGCAGCGATAGCTGGTTTAACTTGTCCTATAGACCATATCGGGCGCTGATGCGTGAGCGCTCTCGGACCCGACTCGCGACTTCGCGCTTGAGACAGATCTTGAACCTTGTTGAGTTGATTCCGGATGCAGTCCTTGTCCTCGGACCAAACGGTGAAATTCAAGGGATCAACAACGCCGCTACCCGAGTATTACAAATTAGCGACGCGGATATCGGCATCGTGCTGGCCACCATTTTGCGCAGTCCCGACTTTATTGGTTTCATTCGCTCCGGAGAAAGAGACGAAGAACCCCGCTTATTAGAGTTGGCTTCACCGATGAACCCGGACCACACGCTCGAAGCTCGACGTTTTAACACAGATGACGGAGGGTTAATTCTCCTTATACGTGACATTACTAGGTTGAATAGATTACTGACGCTTCGTCAAAATTTTGTAGCCAATGTATCTCATGAGCTTCGCACCCCGCTGGCAGTGATTCAAGGCTACATGGAGACCATCACGAACCCCGAGGAAGACAGCGAAACACGATTTGCTTTAACCGATCGCTTAGTTAGCCCGCTGCAAAGAATGCAATCCCTAGTAGATGATCTGATGTTACTTACACGACTTGAGTCGACAGAGTTGGAAACGAACAACGCGCCGCTCGAAATATCAGGCATGTTACGCAGCGCCGCGACTGAACTCGGAGATCTGCTCCACAGTGAGTCGCGAATCAAAATGACAGTCGATGAAAAACTCTATATCGCGGCAAACGAATCGGAATTTCACTCTCTCTGCGTCAACTTGATGAGTAATGCCTTGCGCTATTCAGCGGACGATCAACCCGTAGAGGTTACATGCGGTAAGAACGGCGAAAAAATACAGCTGAGTGTCCGTGACTACGGCGTGGGTATCGCTCCCGAACACGTCGAGCGACTTACTGAAAGGTTTTATCGTGTCCATATGGCCGATGCACGGACGCGCGGAGGTACAGGCCTTGGACTGGCAATCGTGAAACACGTATTGCGTCGATTACATTCAAAACTAGTTATCGAGTCTGAACTCGGCAAAGGAAGTACGTTCTCGTGTGAATTCGAGCCGCACAACAACAGAGAAGCCAACCCACTCGCTAACTTAGATTGAAGATCAATAACAACTTATGAACTTACTAAACCACAACAGGACCAAGATGAAACTTACACCCATTCTGCTACTCTCGCTCTTAGTCGCGACCTTAACTGGTTGCGGCGGCCAAGAGCAGGCTGCTCAGCCAAAAGCGGCCGCAGCTACGGTTGAAACTATCGAAATTCAAACGACAGAAGCAGCTGCTGCGGAAGTCACTAGCCAAGCGTCTGATGCGCTTGCGGTGTACAGCCGAGTATCCGGTATCTCGGGCAATCTCTCGAGCATTGGTTCGGACACCCTAGCAAACTTGATGACGTTGTGGACCGAGTCATTCAAGCGCAACTACCCTAGCGTAAATATTCAAGTGCAAGCTGCTGGATCATCAACAGCGCCACCCGCATTAACTGAAGGTACAGCAAACTTCGGCCCAATGAGCCGTGCAATGAAGGATAAGGAAATCGAAGCGTTCGAAACTCGCCACGGTTACAAGCCAACCGCTATTCGAGTAGCGATCGATGCTTTGGCAGTTTACGTTCACAAAGATAACCCGATTGATGCGCTCTCGATCGACCAAGTTGATTCAATATTTTCGGTCACCCGTCGCTGCGGTGGTACACAAGACATTGGCTCATGGGGAGACGTTGGTCTCACCGGAAATTGGCTTGAACGCCCTATACAGATCTATGGTCGCAACTCCGTATCAGGAACCTATGGCTACTTCAAGAAAGCCGCCTTGTGTTCCGGTGATTTCAAAAATGGCGTGAATGAGCAGCCTGGGTCCGCATCAGTTGTGCAAGCCGTTGCATCTTCTCTAAACGGCATCGGTTACTCAGGTATTGGGTACATCACTTCGGACGTTAAAGCCCTAGCCCTGTCAACAGATGACGCAGCTGCGGTAGATGCTACACCCGAGAATGCGCTAAGCAGCGACTATCCACTTTCACGTTACCTCTATGTCTATCTCAATAAAAAGCCAAATGAGCCTATCTCTCCAATCGAGCGTGAGTTCATTAGTCTGGTATTGTCTGCAGAGGGACAAGAGATCGTTCAGAAAGACGGCTACATACCTGTGAGCCCTGGAGTTGCAGCTCGGGAATTGGCAAAACTTTTGTAGAACGCAACTGTTAAAAAAGCAGTCTCTATGAGAAAAACGCGAAATGCCGAGGCACCTCAGTTTCAATCAAACGTGATCAGTTAATAGCTGATCGCACTTGTTTTGGGATACGTTAACAGATGAATAAGAACACAATAAGAAGGTTTAGATGAGCGAGTCTCAAGACTTCGGGAAGATGTCTTCTCGGCGTTATTGGTCAAACAAGATCACCAAACACGTGATTGGCCTAGGCGGCGCTGCAGTAATCGGAGCCATCACACTAATTTTTGCGTACTTGCTGTGGGTGGTTGCCCCTCTTTTGTTTCCGGGTTCCATTGAACTCGGTCCCCAATACAATGTCGCCACTCGCACCCCTGCTCTTGTGGATGTGAGTGACAACGGCGAAGTCGCCGTCAGGATCAGCCAGCAGGGTATTGTCGAGTTTTATGATGCAGACGCTGGCAAGCCGTTAGCGGCATTTTCACTCAACAAAACGATTGTTGCAGCTCAGCGTGTCTACCCCGAGGTTGACCTATATGCACTTACCGAAGCAGACGGCAAACTTTCCTTCGTTGGAACTCAATTTGTTATCAGCTTTGTGGAAGGACAACGAGTTCTCACGCCGAAACTGAATTTCCCATTTGGCGATTCTGAAGTGGATGTGGGTTCGTCTAATCTGATCGATGTTCAACTTTTTGATGGTGAGCTGAAACTACTGAGCGCGGTCGCAGGAAGCTCACAATACACCCGTACAACTTATCGCAACGTTGAAATCGGATATCCGTTAGGTGCGCCGCGGAGCACTAGGGTGGAAACCGATCAACCCATTACGAAAATTATTTCAGGTCCACGGAATGAAACCACTTTTGTTTTTGATACTCAGGGTGGGATTCGAATCGACAGCAACGCAGGCCGAGTAGAGGGCCGCACGCAGTTACCACAAACACCTCATCTAGTCGCTCCCCTACTCGGCCGCTACTCCATATTGACCGCCACTGAAAACGGTCTCGCGCAAATAGGTTTGTTTAGAGACAGTACGGGATACTTGTTCCGAGAAATGCGACGGTTTGATGTAGCTGCCAAAGTGACTCAGATTATCCAGGAGCCTAGACGTAAGGGATTCATGAGCTTAGATCAGAACGGTACACTCGCTCTGCACTATCCAACAACTGGTTCTACCATCGATACGATTGCGACCGACCTAAGCGCTCCGCTTATTGGTTCAATCTCTCCCAGATCTAATCGGCTGATTGTTGCGACGAGCGAAAGTACGGTTCGTAACTACGTAATGCACAACGAACATCCAGAAATTTCGTTTGCGACACTGTGGCAAGAAATTTGGTATGAAGGCTACGAAGAGCCACTTTATAACTGGCAGTCATCGAGTGCCGATACAGACTTTGAACCGAAGTTCTCGCTGACCCCCTTGGCTTTCGGCACGCTCAAAGCGGCCTTCTACGCCTTGCTGTTCGCGGTACCATTAGCGGTGATGGGGGCAATCTATACCGCTCAGTTTATGTCACCCGCAATGCGATCTTGGGTAAAACCAGGCATCGAAATCATGGCTGCACTACCCACAGTAATCCTCGGGTTCATTGGTGGCCTCTGGCTTGCACCAATCATCGAAGCGTACCTATCAAGCGTACTCAGTATATTTTTCTTCTTGCCCCTAATTCTATTTAGTTTTGCGATCTTTTGGTCGCAGCTCTCTGACAAGTTCACGCGTCGGTTCGCTGGCTGGTATGGGTTGATCGTCACTCCGATCATCATCGGGACGGTCTATTCCGCTTTCGGTCTTGGCCCGTTTTTTGAAGATCAGTTTTTTGGCGGCGACAGCAAGGCTTGGTTCAGGGAAGTTCTTGGATTGTCCTATGACCAAAGAAATGCTTTGGTTGTGGGCATCATTATGGGACTAGCAGTGATTCCCACGATCTTCTCGATCGCAGAGGACGCGATCTATAGCGTCCCCACACACCTTATAAACGGTTCGCTCGCGCTTGGGGCGACACAGTGGCAGACCCTCGTTCGTGTTGTCCTATTGACCGCAAGCCCGGGAATTTTCTCCGCGATCATGATCGGTATGGGACGAGCTGTTGGCGAAACGATGATCGTTCTCATGGCCACTGGCAACACGCCTCTGATGGATTTCAATATTTTTGAGGGCATGCGTACTTTTGCTGCGAATATCGCGGTTGAGCTACCAGAATCTGAAGTTGACAGTAGTCACTACCGGATACTGTTCTTGACAGCCCTAGTCCTTTTCTTGACGACCTTTGTCTTTAACACGCTGGCTGAAGTGGTAAGGCAGCGGTTGCGCAATCAGTACGGGAGCTTGTAGTCGTGCGTAAATTTTTTCGCGGGTGGTTCGCGTCCGGAGAACCTTGGATTTGGATGAATGCTGCGGCAGTCGGTATCTCCGTTACCGCAGTTGTAGGAATCTTGGGTTTGATAGCCTTCAAGGGCTTCGCTCATTTTTGGCCGGCTAACGTATCGCTAATAGAGTACAGGACTGAGGTAGGTGAGACCCACCAAGTATTCGGTGAGCAGGTACAGATAGAGAGCATACCCGTCGATCAGTTTATTGAATCTGGTGGCGATCCGTCACTCGTTGAGCCTGGCGCAGAACTAATTGAGCGTTGGTTGATCAAGACTGGTAACCGCAAAGTCAATCCACCAGATTTCCGTTGGTTGTTCGTCAACAACGTGGTTGCCACATCTGATCCCAGTGGCGTGGTCGCGCTCGAGCGCATCGAATGGGGTAACGCTTATGGTGTGCCTTACTCACTTACCATCGATGAGAGTGGTGAACTGGTAACAGACGCCGCTACTTTGCAACAACGTTTATCCGAACGAGTCGATCGTGCTAACGGCCTGCGCGGACAAATCGATGAGTTGGAAAACGGTGCACTCAATCGGATCAACTATGAGATCGAGAGAATTCGGCTAGTCCAGCGTGGTCTTGCGTTGCAAGGACTACAGGAAAGCCCCCGGGCAGAGGAGTTAAAGCAAGAAGAGTCTGTACTTCAGACAGAGTACGTACGAGATGAAGCGGTACTCAGAAAGCTCTATAGCGCTCTAAACCAAGACTCATTAACGCTCAAAACCGCTAATGGCGGTGAGATAATAGTTTCCGTGGCTGACATATTGCATGCATGGTACCCCAACGATTTTTCTACTTTCGATCGTGTTGGACACTTCTTTTCTGGCATTGGGAGATTTCTTACAGAAGATCCGCGTGAAGCTAACACCGAAGGCGGCATCTTCCCCGCCATATTCGGTACGGTCCTGATGGTTCTATTGATGTCTCTGATCGTTACCCCATTTGGCGTGATTGCAGCCGTCTACTTGCGTGAATATGCCAAGCAAGGTGTGTTGGTCAGGATCATTCGTATAGCGGTGAACAATCTCGCCGGTGTACCTTCGATCGTCTATGGCGTATTCGGACTTGGCTTCTTCGTTTATTTTCTAGGTGGGAATATCGATCAACTTTTTTATGCAGAAGCGTTACCGGCACCAACGTTTGGTACACCTGGACTCGTTTGGGCTTCGCTGACCTTGGCGTTGCTAACGGTGCCAGTGGTCATTGTTTCCACGGAAGAAGGTTTGACACGTATTCCTCGTTCTCTGCGGGAAGGCAGCCTAGCCTTGGGCGCAACCAAGTCTGAAACCCTCTTTAAGATCATTCTACCGATGGCAAGCCCAGCTATTCTAACGGGGGTAATCTTGGCGGTAGCTCGTGCTGCGGGTGAGGTAGCCCCCTTGATGCTGGTGGGTGTTGTGAAGCTAGCCCCTACTCTTCCCTTAGACGGCAACTTTCCATTCCTACATCTAGATAGAAAATTCATGCACCTTGGATTTCACATTTATGATGTGGGATTCCAAAGCCCCAACGTTGAAGCCGCACGACCATTGGTTTACGCCACCGCGTTATTGTTAGTAACCATAATCGTCGCGCTAAATTTAACCGCAATTACATTACGTGGCCGTCTTGAGAACCGCTACCGAGGAGTAGAGAGTTGAGTAATCCCGAGAAAGTAACCGTGGATCCTGTAGACCAGAATAGTTCACAGCAGGACGGTGGTACGAGCCTAGTCGTCGATAAGCTGTCGTTGTTCTACGGTCAAAGTCAGGCTTTGTCGGATATCGACCTGTCGATCCAAAAAGAAAAGGTAACCGCGTTTATCGGTCCTTCCGGGTGCGGTAAGTCTACGTTGCTACGTTGTTTCAATCGCATGAATGATCTGATTGACGATGTCACGATCGATGGGCAAATCATCTTTGACGACCTCGACATTCATGATGAGCGAGTCGATGTTGCCGAGCTTCGCAGGAAGATCGGCATGGTTTTTCAGCGTCCAAACCCCTTCCCCAAAAGTATCTATGAAAATGTAGCCTACGGTCTCCGGATCCAAGGTGAAGATTCGAAAGCTGTGCTCGATGAGCGCGTAGAATGGGCGCTGAAAAGCGCCGCATTATGGGATGAAGTGAAAGACCGCCTTAAAGAAACCGCACTGGGGCTTTCTGGGGGGCAACAGCAACGCCTCGTGATTGCGCGTGCTATCGCGATCAAGCCATCAGTATTGTTGCTGGATGAGCCTGCTTCAGCGCTGGATCCCATATCTACGCTCAAGATTGAAGAATTGATCCAACAGTTAAAGGACGACTACACCATTGTTATCGTCACCCACAACATGCAGCAGGCAGCACGCGTGAGCGACTTCACCGCTTTCCTTTATCTTGGAGAGCTTGTTGAGTTTGGCGATACTGATACGATTTTCAGAAATCCCACGCAGAAACAAACTGAAGATTACATCACCGGCCGCTATGGCTAGGAGGCTTATATGCAAAAGCACATATCAGTACAATACGATGTTGAGTTGGCGCACCTCAGAAAACTCTTGATGAGCATGGGCGGACTTGTCGAACGGCAGGTAAACAGTGCCTGCAATTCGCTGGTCAGCCATGACATCCATCTGGCAGAGGATGTACGCGATACCGAGCCTCAGCTCAATCAGATGGAAGTCGACTTAGACGATGAGTGCGTGAGTATCATCGCAAGGCGTCAGCCCACCGCTGGAGATTTACGAGCCGTTGTCAGCGTCATGAAACTCATTACTGACTTAGAGCGTATTGGTGATGAAGCTGAACGCATTGCCAAAATCGCCTTGGGCCTTGCTGGACATGAAATACCTGCAGATGGTTATGCGGAGTTCCGCCACATTCATACTGATGTCGTAAAAATGCTGAATCGTGCTTTGGACTCGTTCGCACGACTAGACGTTGAAGCCGCTTTAAGAGTTTTCGCTGACGACGAGGACATCGATCGGGCGTACAACGAGCTTGTGCGCAACTGTATCAAGCGAATCGAAGCGCAGCCGGATGATGCGGAAAACATCATCAATTTGATTTGGGCAGCACGTGCCTTAGAGAGAATCGGAGATCATGCAAAAAACATCAGTGAATATGTGATCTATCAAGTCAAAGGCAAGGACGTTCGGCACGCCGACGATCTATTCGCTCAGTCCGAGGACTAAACACGGTTGCCTCTGACCGCCAAGAACCGTACTATGCGCCGCGCTCAATCTGCCCAGGTGTTGGAACTGGTAGACAAGCTGGATTTAGGTTCCAGTGTCCTAGCGGCGTGAGGGTTCGACTCCCTCCCTGGGCACCATGTCGGTATTGGATGTCGGAGACATGCAATAACTTACCAAGTATTCGCAAGCCAATACTTGGTAAGTTTTAGAGCGCCATATGATGTTTTGCGTAGCGAAACTCGCTAAAGTCGCAAAAAGCCTGACGCCCGGGTGGTGAAATTGGTAGACACAAGGGACTTAAAATCCCTCGACTTTACGGTCGTGCCGGTTCGATTCCGGCTCCGGGCACCATGTGTTTGTGTTACGTGCGATATTGGCTGGGTGGCAGAGTGGTTATGCAGCGGACTGCAACTCCGTGTACACCGGTTCGATTCCGGTCTCAGCCTCCAATCTTCGCTCGCTAACTAGGAATCATTGGCAACGATGCATCCCGCTTCGATCGATATCTCACCCCGCGAGCTGACTGCTGGCGCGATGGCGTCGGACAAACTCAGTACACTCCGTCATCTTTTTGCCACACAAGGTTATGTTGTTGTTAGTAACCTCATTTCTGCAGAAGTTTGTTCGCAACTACAAGGCGCCTTTCTGCAAGATGTCGAAGCCATTCGCAAGCGTCCCGCGCTAACCCCCCATGAACAGCGAACAGCAGTTGGTCATTTGCAGTTAGGTGCACGCCGCTATGCACCTTTCGTAAACCGCGACTTAGTCGCCAACGACGTGATTGAACATGTCATCTCAGAACTCCTAGGGCCGTCTGCGTGGCTGGGGTTTTACAGCGGGAACGTGAATTGTCCCGGTAGTGGGTACCAGCCCGTTCATTTTGACCGGCCGTTTACATGGCGATCTCAAACTGAAGCACAAGATGCGGGCCAACCATGGCCACCGCCGGCGACGACGGTCTCCTGTTCGCTTGCACTCACCGACATTAACCAAACTAGTGGCGCAACCGAGATCTATCCGGGCACGCATCAAGAAACGGCTGTGACGCAATGGCCCCGAGGCGAACGGCCGGAGAAACATCCAGAATTGGTTGAGCGATGGGGACCACCGCAGAGCATGGGCATTCCCGCGGGCGGGGTCTGTTTTCGCGACCCTCGCATGTGGCATCGGGGTGTGCCAAACACATCATCCGTCCCACGCCCAATGATCGCGCTGACCTATCATTCTGTCTTGACGAAACACTGGCGGGGTTTACTCGTCTCCGACCTTAGCATGGCAGATCAGGCACGTTGCGCAAGAGACGATACTTTGCGCGTTCTGGACGACGGTAGCCTGGGTGATGGGCGACTATTGTTTGATATCAACACCCGCTTCGCTTTCGAACGACCAAGCCTGCACGGCATCGATCGCAATACGCGGTTCATTGAGGCGCCATTGCAGGTAAATCACTTCCTCGACAATCACACCATAGGGGGTGCCCGTGTTGTTCGCGGAGAAACAATTTCACCCTACCCTAACGGTGGCAGTACATGACTCGCGTGCTTTACATCGGCGGTACCGGAGAGATCTCACACGCGTGCATGGATGAATCTCTTCGCGCGGGTCACACAGTCACAGTTTTCAACCGAGGCAGCGCATCGCTGTCTCTGCCTGCACAAGTTGAGCACGTTCAAGGTGATCTTCGTACAAGAGACCCGTATAGAGTACTAGGCGATCGTACATGGGATGTCATTTGTCAATTCCTTGCATTTGAACCCGATAACGTCACGCTTGACCTGAAAACTTTCTCCAATCGTTGCGCACAGTACCTTTTGATATCTTCCGCATCGGCCTACGAGAAACCTTGTCGCAATTATTTGATCACAGAGCAAACGCCACTAGAAAACCCGTACTGGTCGTACTCCAGAAAAAAGGCAGCGTGTGAGCAGGCGATAGAACATTTTTTTTCAGCCCTAACTGTAGCGGCGTCCCGCTGCGCCTATACGGTGGTGAGGCCTAGTCACACCTATCGAACTCGATTGCCAGGCGCGGTAACGGATGGTGATCACCAGGCCTGGCGAATCATGAATGGAAAACCAGTTATTGTTCACGGTGATGGCCAATCATTATGGACACTAACTCACGCCGAAGATTTTGCTCATGCGTTTGTCCGCCTTTACCTCAACCCGGCTGCCTTTGATCAAATTTTTCATATTACAGCGAGCACGGCGAATACATGGGACATCATTCTTGCCGCCGTTGGCGAAGCCTTGAACACCAAGCCAAAATTATGCCACGTCGCAACGGACACGCTTATTAAATATCAACCCAACTGGATTGGGCCGCTGCTGGGTGACAAAGCGAACTCGATTATATTTGATAACTCTCAGATCAGTGCAGCCATAGGCGGTTGGGATTGCTCGATCCCACTAAACGACGGCTTCCAATCTGCGGCGGACCACGTCAAGAAGCGCCTTAAAGCAGGCTACAGACCGAACCCAGAACAGGATGCGCTACTGGACCGAATTATTAGAGATCAACAGCTACTGGGTAATTAATTGAATTTAATATAGTGGATAAGCTATTGTTATATTTATCATTTTACGCCCTTTTGAGATGAATCACGCAGCATTGGCCATGCCGCGGCGAGATAGACCGACATTGACCACAATGTCATGAACGCTGCAACATAGATCAGGACGTATCCAATCATCACCCAAACTGAGTCGGGCACCGGTGGGTTTGCCAATAGAACAGCAATCGCGATCATCTGAAGCGTCGTTTTTATCTTGCCCAGAAGGCTCACGGCGACTGCCACAGAGAGGTTCATCTCTGCCATCCACTCTCGCAGCGCGCTGATAACGATTTCTCGACCAACAATGACTAGCGCGGGCAGGGTTAGCCAAATACTCGCGTGATGCGCGATTAACAAAACAAGTGCCGTGACCACAATCAACTTGTCTGCAACGGGGTCAAGGAACGCGCCGAATGGAGTCGTTTGATCGAGACGACGTGCTAGATAGCCATCTAGCCAGTCAGTCGCTGCGGCTAAGCCAAACAGAACTGCAGTCGCGAGATAGCTCCAAGCCCACGGCCCCAAATAAGTGAGTACGAAAACAGGTATCAACAGGATGCGGGCTAAAGTGATGACGTTGGGAAGCGACATGGGACCACTAGGCATGGTGTGTTGACTCCATTGTCAGGCGTGAGCGCAGTAAGAGTAAGGCAAGCTAGGCGTGCATCGCATCATACACCTGTTTAGCAATATGGGCGTTAATACCAGGTACTTTTGCAATTTCTTGCATGCTCGCCCCTTTGATACCCGCTAGCCCGCCAAAATGTGTAAGTAGTTCGCGACGCCGTTTCGGCCCAATTCCAGGGATGGACTCTAAAGGAGATTGACCACGATTATTCGATCGGCGTTGCCTATGACCCGTGATAGCAAAACGGTGAGCTTCGTCTCGTATGTGTTGTAACAAGTGCGCGCCCGCTGAACTACCGTCCATCTGCACCTCGGTACGGCCAAGGAAGAATCGCTCAAGTCCAACTTTTCGGTCTGGTCCTTTTGCGATCCCCAGCACTTGAAGCTCTGTAATTCCGAGTTCTTTCAGCACATCGTGAGCTCGATTCAGTTGGCCCTTGCCGCCGTCAATAATCAGTAAGTCTGGCATTTTAAATTCACCTTGTCGTACGCGTCGGTATCGACGCCGCAGTGCCTGCTCCATAGCACCATAATCGTCCCCCGCCACCTCGCCTTCTATATTGAAGCGGCGGTAATCGGATTTCAGCGGACCGTTAGTATCAAACACGACACAGGAGGCGACCGTTGCCTCACCCATTGTGTGGCTGATATCGAAACACTCCATTCGTTGAGGTAAATCCTCCAGCGCGAGAGATTCTTGGAGAGCCACAAAACGACCAAACATGTTTCGCTTATTTGAGAGATAGTTTTGCAGGCTAATTTGCGCATTCTCATGCGCAAGATTTTGCCAACGTGCCCGTTGCCCACGAACCACGTGTCTAACAACCACCTTCCTACCACTAGATTCTGTCAGGACCGTTGCCAGCAGCGCAACATCTTCAAATCCGTGAGAGATGATCAGGTCTTTCGGGATGTCACGTCCGCCAGTTGCGAAGTAGTACTGAGAAAGAAATGCGCTTAAAACCTCGCCATCGTCGATCTCGAGTTCGTTCTTAGGAAAGAATGTGCGATTACCGAGCATGCGGCCGGCTCGGATAAATACCGCTTGGACACAATAAGCTCCTTGATCGGTAACCAACGAAAATATGTCAACGTCGCCTGTGGCACCATGCACGTTCTGGTTTTCTTGGACTTTGCGCAGATGTGTAATCTGATCTCTATAGCGTGCAGCTTTTTCAAACTCTAAGTCGAACGAAGCTAGTTCCATTTTGCGCTTGAAAATATCAAGTACGGTTTGGCTCCTACCTTCGAGAAACATAACCGCTAGTTCGACATCTTGTTGGTACTCTTCGGCCTTGATCGCGCCAATACACGGCGCCGTGCAGCGACGAATCTGATGTTGCAAGCAGGGTCTGGAACGATTCTTGAAATAGGTGTCGTCACAGTTTCTCAGTTGGAAAACCTTTTGCAGAATATTAAGGCTATCGCGCACCGCATAGGCGGACGGGAACGGTCCAAAATACCTGCCCTTTTTGGCCTTAGCACCGCGATGGAAAGTCAGCCGTGGGTACTCTGCGTGGCCGGTGAGATAGATATAGGGGTAAGATTTATCATCCCGCAAAACGATGTTGTAGGGCGGGCGCAACGCCTTGATCAGACTCTGCTCTAGCAGCAGCGCTTCTGTCTCGCTGCCTGTAATCGTGACTTCGATGCGCCTTATTTTTGCAACCAACGCCATCGTTTTAGCTTGCAGCCCGCTTGCGCGAAAATAGCTGGTCACACGATTCTTTAGATTGCGTGCTTTACCGACATAGAGGACCTCTCCGTCACGGCCAAACATGCGGTAGACTCCTGGCTTCTTAGAGAGCGATTGCAGATAGTCTTCAATGTTAAAGCTCGGGTCAGCCATGCGCGCACTATAGCGCAACACCAGTGTCGTTTGCCTCGAAAATCAGTTCATTTCGTGGCCACGAATTCGGCAGCAATAGAGAGTACATCACGCAACATCGCGTGCGTAATGCGGCCCGTGTTTACGTTAAGTTGGCTTGGATGGAATGAAGCGACATGAAGTAATTTCGGCGCAACCAACTGCGCCACGCCATGTTTGAATACGCTTGGTTTAATGGTCTGCGACGGACCAACCTGTGTGGAAATCATTTGCGGATTTTGGAAGAGAAGCTTCGTCACCGCACGATGTGCGACTCCGCCCAAAGAAACTATTGCCCTCGGCAATCGCCGGCGCCTCGGTGCGTGAGCTATGAGTTCCGCGGCTAAAAACCCGAGACAGTTATTTACCTCTGTACCAGTGGGAGCATTCCCTGGGGGCAGGCATTTCACGGCATTGGTAATACGTACGTTGCTCAGGCAGGCTTGTTCAGGGTGAGTTGAGGAAGCCAACTCTAAACTATGCAATGCCTGGAATAAGAAGTTGCCACTTGCATCCCCGACGAAAGGACGTCCCGTTTTAAATGCGCCATGTAGTCCGGGCGCTAAGCCAACGAGTAAGATTTTTGCCTCCCTTGGCCCCCATCCGGAAACAGGTCGAGCGTGATAGGTAGGGTAGATCTGCCTCAGCTCGCCAGCATGTGTCGCTAAACGAGGACAGCGTGTACAGCGATAGAGAGCATTGAGTTCAAACGGCTTTGCGACGCGTATCATATGTGGCAATCCCTTCCTCTGCGAGTGGATGTTGTGTTGCTTGCATAGGTACGCCACACCCCGGCACCATCCCGTGTCGTACGGCCAATAGCGCAAGCTCGACATCACTCGAGATCTTTAATTTTTCAAATATTCGATAGCGGTAGCTGTTCACCGTCTTGGGTGATAGATGCAGGTGGATGGATATGTCGCTAACTTTCTGGCAGTTGACGACCATCGTCATGATCTGCATTTCTCGATTTGATAAGGCATCGAACGGACTATCGATATGCATCTCGTAAGCATAACTCGCCAATTCTTGAGCGACGTCGTGACACACATATCGCTGACCGCCAAATACTCGGCGTATAGCCAGCATCAGCTCTGCCTGGTTCACATTCTTCGACAGGTATCCGCGTGCGCCAGCTTTCAGCATCTGGGCAGGATAAGGTGCATTTACGCAATGAGTGAGCGCAATCACGCGAGGAGCTTGTTCAAACCGAACGATCCTTTGGGTCGCTTCAAGCCCACCCATGCCACCCAAGAGAACCTCCATTAGAACGATGTCCGGTTTTAAACTTCGCGCGGATGCAACCGCGTCCTCTCCTGTTGCAACTTCGCCGACAATTGAAACATTCGGCACATCATTAAAAACGCGAATCAGACCGGTTCGAAATAACTGCTGATCATCAGCCACTAGTAGTCGAATCATCACACACACCCCTGAACCATTTTGTATTAGTTGTGATGCTCGACCATAGTTTGCGGATCAGCCAGCAACAATCCTTGCAGGCCAAATTCCGCCGAACTTCCAGGAAATCTCCACAAAGCGATATCTCCCTGATATCACATTGATTGGACCGTTTTCGCTTCTAACTCGTGAATGCCTGTATGCCCGTCTGTGCCCGGCCAAGGATTAACGCATGGATGTCGTGCGTGCCTTCGTAGGTGTTTACAGTTTCCAAATTCATCACATGACGAATGACGTGGAACTCATCGGAGATACCGTTGCCGCCATGCATATCTCGAGCAACACGGGCAATTTCTAATGCTTTGCCGCAATTATTGCGTTTCATCAATGAAATGACTTCCACGGGCAGCGCGTCTTCGTCGAACATTCTGCCCATGCGCAAACAACTTTGCAGGCCGAGAGAAATTTCAGTTTGCATGTCCGCCAGTTTCTTTTGCACCAATTGCGTGGCCGCCAGTGGTCGTCCAAATTGTTTTCGTTCGAGCGTGTAGGTACGGGCTGCATGCCAACAACTTTCCGCAGCACCCATCGCACCCCATGCGATACCGTATCGTGCTCTGTTTAAGCACCCGAAAGGACCGCCAAGCCCTCGGCCTTCTGGAAGGAGATTCTCTTTGGGTACGAACACATCCTGCAAAACAATCTCACCAGTAACAGATGCCCGCAGGCTCATCTTTCCTTCGATTTTTGGTGTGCTAAAACCTTTAAATTCACGCTCAACAATGAAACCGCGAATTTCACCCTCCAGTTTTGCCCAAACCACGGCTAAGTCTGCTATTGGAGAATTAGTAATCCACATCTTCGCGCCATTCAAAACGTACCCAGCGTCGACTGGTTTCGCAACGGTAACCATGCTTCCTGGATCAGATCCGTGGTCTGGTTCGGTGAGTCCAAAACAGCCGACCCACTCGCCCGTCGCAAGTTTAGGTAAGTACTTTTCTCGCTGGGCTTCGTTGCCGTAGGCATGGATCGGATGCATCACTAAAGATGACTGCACGCTCATTGCTGAACGGTAACCAGAGTCAACACGCTCGACTTCACGTGCCATGAGTCCATAGCAAACATAGTTAACATTGGAGCAGCCATACTTCTCAGGCAAGGTTGCTCCAAGCATACCGAGCGCGCCAAACTCATTCATAATCTCCCGATCGAAAGTCTCATTGCGGTTAGCCATTAGCACTCTGGACATCAAGCGGTCCTGCGCGAAATCGTGCGCGCTGTCTTTGACCATGCGCTCTTCTTCGGTGAGCTGTGAATCTAGGAATAGTGGATCCTCCCAAGAGAATCCAACTCGAACGTTACTCATGCGATCGCCTCTTATGTGCTCTATATCGTTTAGGATTTTTCGAAAGCGCACCCTAATCCAGGCTCAAGCCGACTGCAATGGCCATTGGTTTATTCGTCAGTGTGGAGAAAGAGGCTGAACAAAGTACCCTTCGAGCTAGTACGTAAATCCAGCTCCGCACCCATTTCCGCAACAAGGCGGTAAACAACTGAGAGTCCAATGCCTTGGTGGTCGCCGCCCTTGACCGTATCCTTCTTTCCCCGGAGATTGTCTAATACTGACTCAGGAAGTCCTGCACCTGTATCGCCCACACTGATTTCGAAGCCAGACACATCATTACGAAAGTGTTGATGACTAAATACCAAAGTGACTGTGCCGCCACTGGCTGTAGCTTCACCGGCATTCTTTAGCAGATTGCTAAGTACTTGATGCAAACCGCTCTTATCGATCCGTGCTTGATAGTGCCCGATTGTGGGTTCAAAACTAACGCCGATTTGCCGATTCGCCAACGCACCTGCCTGCAGCGTCGCAATGCCGCCCAACCAAGCGACCAGGTCTAGATCGCTTAGCATGCCTGGTTCACCGCTTTCAGTCGTGATTGCATCCGGAATGTCCCGAGCACGCGCAAAGATCTGGCTGGCTCGCTGCAACTCGCTAGTAATGAGCTGTATTTGCTCAGTGACTGTTGGGTCGTCTTGCAACCGCAGTTCCAAAATATGCAGATAGTTATGAACGATACTCAGCGGATTATTTGCCTCGTGCACAATCTCTCTCAACCGTGCGACTTCTTCTTCTCGATAAGTAGACAGTTCCCTGTCGCCATGCGATGACACTTGTTTGCTAGGTAATCCCTTGGAGAAAGACTCAACGTAGAGTTGCAGCGCCGTCTCAACATCTAGATCGTCGTCTGCGTCTGCCATGAATACAACAGATGGTTCGCTATCGGTTGCTCGTAAAATGGCGTTGTCGCAAGCAAGTCGCTGCATGAGCTGACGATCGACCACAGAGAGATCAAAGCTCTCCAACAGCATGACATTAGTACCCGTACGGACAGCTTGAGCAACACCGCTGCTACGGCTCGCTCGCTGCACACTTAGCTCGTTATTTGGGAATAGCTCGAACCTCTCCAAGTCATCACTTTGGATTAGTATCATAGGTGCTTTACTGAAAAGGGTTCGACTCACCTGGGAGTGCATCAACGCTCGCGCCTTAAAGTCGTTACAACCGTGAAAGGCAGCCGTGGCGGCGCTGATCTGTTGGCGAAGCCAGATGCGGTGCGACCAGTCTACATCATCATCAATCTCCAGCGAGAGGAACTGCAAGCGCTCAAGCACTTTTCTATCCGCCACAACCTGGAGTTCTTGATAGTCCGAAACGTTAAGACCCAACAACTCTTCAGCAAGTCCCTCGTCCCGACCAAGTTCTATTGCGTCTATGACAACGAAAATCTTGAGTTCAAGCGCGGCGTCCTCCAAAAGATCAGGACGTGCGCCTCTGAACTCGATCAAATCAGCTAGAGCCCTATCAACGGATATGTGCACCCCTGAAAGCGCCAACAGGGCGCGTACGCGCACATCCTCATGGCGCTCGGCTAGTTCGTCGTCATCGTGATCGTCAAAGTGCCCTGCTAAGACCTCTGCTAGCTGGGCTGCTCGCAGAACTGTTGTCCATTGATCCAGAGACAACCTTGCACTGGTCGGTGTCGGCGACACCGTCCAAATCTGTGCGTCGACCATGCCCTTTAGTTCCTCACTTGTTAACGCGCCGAGTCGTTCATGTAACAAGCTGCTTTGTGCTTGGATTTGTAAGATTTTCAGCCATCGACTGAGCAGGTCTGCGTCACTAGAAATCAGGCACAGCAGCTTATCCAGGTCGGCAGGTCCTGGATCAACCAACTCAAGGTATCTGTAAATGACCTCGTGCGGCGTCACTAATGCAACTCCTTTCCAACACAGCTGCACTAACCGTGTACAGCACATGAAGTACCTGATGACAGAACTTGTAACATAAGACCAACGTCCGGCTAGACTCGTTACAAGTTACTCCTCTTCCATAAGCGCCCGATTCTACCGTTATTGCTTTGTGACCTTTACCCGGAAGATGTAAAGCAGATATATCTATAACTTTATATAAATTTCAATGGGTTAGAGTAATCATCAAAATAGTTTCTATCGCAGGGCATTGATCTTTGCACGAAGTTCGTGTGCTGCGGAGTTAGCAGCCTCGGCAAAATCCGCGCCGTGGCCCGCATAGAGGATCCCACGCGAGCTGGAAATGACAAGGCCATAGCCACTTGGCGTTTTTCCGTGGGCCATTACCGCCGCCAGGTCGCCCCCTTGCGCACCGATACCTGGAACTAGTAATGGCATATCTGCAACCAACTCTCTCACTCTGCCTAGTTCCTCCGGATAGGTGGCGCCAGTAACCAACATACATTGCCCATGCGTGTTCCACTCATTCACCCTACGAGCGACTCTTTCAAAAATTGGCGGCGCATCAGAATTCTGCAACCAATCGCTATCCGCATTTGAGGTTCGGCAAAGTATCGTGACACCTCGATCCTTGTAGTCCAGGAAGGGTTGAATGCTCTCGAGGCCTAAGTAGGGATTCAGGGTCACGGTGTCGGCACCATATCGTTCGTATGCCTCCTCAGCGTAGTACGCTGCCGTGCTGCCGATGTCTCCTCTTTTTGCATCTAAAATAACGACGTGACGCGGGTAGTTCGTGCGGATATAAGCAATCAGGTCGGCCAACTCAGATTCTCGCCCTGCCGCGGCAAAGTGAGCAAACTGCGGTTTAAACGCGCAACAAGCCCCCGCAGTCGCATCTACAATCGCCTTACAGAACTCGTAGTACTGACCTTCTGCAGCAATGTGCTTTGGTATTTTTTCTTTATCAGGATCCAGCCCAACGCAGACTAGTGATTCGTTCTGTTGCCACGCCGTTTTCAACTTGTCGATAAACAAATGTCAGCCCTTAAGATCATGTATATATAGTTTAAATCGATCTATGCCACCTGTCCCATTTCGTCAGCAAATGCCAGAAATTTTGCAAGCTATGCCATAATAGAATTTCATTCGCCACCTAACTATCTGATAGTTATAGACTTACAGTACTGGCATAATTATCGCATGGTAAGATTCGTTCGACCGGTATGAGAAGCCAGCGTAGGCCGGTCTACGCTAGATTGGGAGTAGTTTGGATGGACGACAACGTCATTCACTTTAACAAGGCGCGCGTGCGCCGCTTTAGTCAGAACGACAAACGTGTGCACGCGCGGCTAGAGAGTGATGATAGACTGTTCACGCAGGTTGTTTTTGCGTCAGATCATCCCGCGTTAGTGGGCACAACTCTCTCGTGTACAGCCGTGAACATGTCCGTAGGAGGCATTCAATTCCGAACAACGGAACCCGTTCCGGTAGGTACCCTATTAGACTTATGGGTCGATGTAGCATCGCGTCCTGGCAAATTTTTTCTTGCCGGTGAGGTTCGCTGGAGCCGACCAACCGGCGAAAATGATGAAAACGACGACCAACTCCATTTCATTGGTGTGCAGTTGAAAACAGGTGCGGCGACTGACATTTTGGACTGGCGTGAGTTTCACGGCGCCTCTTTCGCCCAATAGCATACGCCTGTATCACGCGACACGTGATCACCATCACACCTGAACCGATACTTGCGTCACAGTCAATCTGTCACCATCTTGGTGTAATCAGCGCTCAGTAAAGCCGCCCAAGGTTAGACCGTGAATCAAGGCAACGTCGTCAATATGCGGAGCGCAAAACCGAAGGGCTTACTGCTTCCACCTGTCTACCAGTCTGTCAAAAATCTCGCTCAGAAACACATTGGAACGCTAATAAGCAGTCTGTTCGATAACACGGACGATGCTCTTTTTGAGTTAGCAGACAAATCCCGCTCTGATCAGCAGCAAGACATGTACTTTGATTCAATGCGTCACATTCGCCTGCATCGTAAGACCATTGAGAAAAAGTTTCTAACGCAGTTTGCCGCGAATTTCGAAAAGTTGTTGACATCGGCAGACACGTTCGACGCAGCTAACAACGACTATGCTCTAATCGATCAGGACGAACTGGAAATGAGCGTTGCCGTATCCGGCATTGCCTCCAAGGTAACCAGCATCTACAGCCTTGCGATCATGCAATTAACGAAGCGATTTGGATCAGTAATTGCCCCTGTAGCCGTCACAGAACGGTTGAATCCCCTCGGTCCGCACGCACTTTCCTGCGCCTTTGCAGATGCATTGAGCGACTTAGACGTCCAAATCAAGATCCGCATCATTCTTATGAAACTCTTCGAGCGGTTTGTCATGGAGCGAATGGGGCCGGTTTACGAAGATGTTAATGCAAAATTCGTTCAGGCAGGCGTGTTGCCCGACCTCAAGAGTACCGCATTTAAAAACCGCACGGACGAGGGCCCTCGCGGACCATCCGAACATGCCCGATCGAATCCAAATAGTCCCCCTGCGACACAAACCCCGGGGCACAATGCAGGTAGCTTTGGCTTCCACACGATCCAGTCGCTAATGGCAACAATGCAGACCGACAGAGCCGTTGGCTCTTACCACACCCGTGATGGCAGACTCGGCAACGGGCCTTCAGATCAGCCCTACATTACGATACCCCCTGATGAGCTATTATTAGCATTGTCAACGCTCCAACAAGCAGCAAGCAACGAGGGTGTTAACCCTGATCAGGTACCATCACTTGTAGACATACGACGCCTTCTGTTAACACAAGTAGGCGAAGGCAAGGGTCTGGATAAGGGGGATGACGATACCGTGAATTTTGTCGGTATGTTGTTCGATTACATATTGAATGATCGTAATCTCGCGATACCAATGAAAGCGCTTATCGGGCGTTTACAGATTCCGTTGGTAAAACTAGCGTTACTTGATAAGAGCTTTTTTTCCAATAGCGCCCACCCCGCCCGCCTGCTTTTGAACGAGCTTTCCAGCGCTGGTATTGGTTGGAGTTCGAGCAAAGAACTCAAGCGTGATGGACTCTATGAGAA
>JACLAC010019045.1_pt1 | contig 21441 bp, 26 predicted proteins | sample 8027881 | NCBI WGS metagenome assembly JACLAC01 (sample SAMN15725517, study PRJNA655200) | protist metagenome | isolation source: fluorescence activated cell sorting (FACS) single amplified genomes of... | place: Spain: Blaines Bay Microbial Observatory, Mediterranean Sea | collected 2016-01-19 | reverse complement strand
CATGATGACCGACGCAGGCAAAACAATTTCAGCAAATCATTGATGCGTAATATTGCGGTCGACGATTCGACGCCGCTCAACCATAAATATTCGAAGTTATTCGCAACCTCTCGACGGAATTTAATTACGCGACGAAGAGCCGCCGCTGAGATTCTAAAGACGAAACGAAGCGTAATAGGACAAGCACATTCTGAACCTCACCATCATGCGCAACAGGGAGCGTGCAATTCCTCGCGTCGAAAATGAGAGAAGACGGTCGTTGCAGTTGTGGAACAGTGAAAACAGAGTGCCACGGGAAAAGACGAAGATGCCACAGTCAGTACTTCTTGATGAGTTGATGGGCCGTGCCAAGTGTAATATGCATCATTGACGAGAAGTCACACTGCGAGTTTTTGTCTGGTCGGGTCGGCAGCCGGCAGACGAGGAAGAATTAAGCGAGAACACCAAGCGATAATTCAGACGGTGCTGATACTGTTGCAGGGGGTCACTCTTGTTCTTGCATGCGCAACTCGGACGTCTTCACACTCCAACGACGCGCATTAGACGCACTTCTCTCTAGCGATAGCGACCGTCATTACGTCAAACGCACACACTGTCTTGTATCGTGATGGCGCACGCAGCATGATGATCGTATCTACGCTGCTTTTCACGAAGGAGAACACGTGTGCGAGTCGCACCGCTGCGAAAAGCTATGGACAACTCAGGAACGTCTCTGAGAAGCGACTTAGCGACGCTGCATTCCGTGAACCCATGCTGACTGAACAGAATGGCACAAAGCTTTTTTTCATGAACTCCAATTTGCCATGGGCACGGCCGCCTTCACTACCAGGAGTCTTTAAGCAGACGTTGTACGAATGGGGGTAGTAGCGTCCATGGCTGTCACGTGCCCCGGCACAGTAGTGTACAGTCTGTGATCTACTATCACTTCGTGGTCCCTTTGCAGCTCTCATCACGAAATCCAACCAAGCAACATCAAGAAATACAATTCAAAACACCGTGAAGTGTCTTTCCCAGGTTGCCCTCGGTCTGTCTGTTTCCACAGAGACCATTCTGCAGTCACTGCAGGCTCCGGCCCTCCAGCATGCGTACACTGAATGTGCAACGCAGGCGGGAACTGGCACTACAGTGATGACGCCAACGCTGCAAAAGATGCACCAGGCGTCGTCGCCCATGTTACTACTAATCGTTCTTTCAGAACGACGATTTTCGCTGCTCATCTACTCTCTCTAACGTCCTTGCTTCGAGCGTCGGGGAGCCAATCGTAAGCAAGTAGACATTGGGTCCTCTACATCGATCCTCCATCTCGTTGGATCTTATCTTGCGTAGTGTACTCGACGTCGAATGATTATCGTCTACTTCTTACTCGAACCGAGTTTGGAAGGCAACGCGCCTGGCATCACTGAGCCATCGACTCAACACGCCTCAAGCCTAGGACTTTTGGAGGCGACAACACGAGACTCGGTAGACACCCAACGCGCCACCAACACACGCCGCCCTTCAGTCGACTCTTGAAGAGCGAGGGAGCGACAAGTGCTCCTGTCAAGCGACAAGAACGAAGCACGACATTTTATTTCAACAACACTCTCGCCTCGGCGAGATCTCACGGACTCGTATCTTCGAACTTCACTGCACTACACTACGACGTCAGAGACTATTGCACTTATTAGCAACGAAAGTCAAGCCATATCTGGACACAAAATCTGTGTCGGGTTGTCTAACATCGAAACTCTACAATTGCTGATCGTGGCGATTGGCGAAAAACTATAATACTGGATTGATCGTAAACTGGAATAAGACAAATAACATGGAAAGTAGTACTGCTATCGCTGGATAACTTCGAAGTCTCACCGGACTTTCTCCAGACACTGTTCTTGTACTTGAGATTTACTTTTTCACTTGCTACGACCAGGCACAGATATGCTGGATAATGTGGAAGATAATAGCTGACAAGATAGAAGTGCTTGAGAATTCCGTCGGGTGCACTCTCTCACACCGAGGAAGTTCTGGATCCACTCATATGGATCGGCAGGAGCTCTTCCACCTGATGCTCTAGTCTTGGAACCTCACTTGCGAGTCGCCTTTGTCCTATAGTGCATAGTTTTTCTGATTCCGCATTTCCGCCATAGACCCAACACAATGTGCTGAAATTAGGTAGATCAATGCATGCACGACCACATGAACTTGTGTCACCGACACGATCGTACACGGATTCGAAACATGATAGTAGTTAGTAGACTGACGAACTCAAAGCATGAATGCAGAATGTTCGTCACAACATACCAAACATGAAACAAGTCAACGAATGCACACACGCAAAGAAAAAAGGCTCTTCATTATTCAAAAGACAAAAGTGACAGTCACTGCGAAGTCAGACCTCTCCACAAAAAATATGGGTGTAAATAAGCTTTTTTCATACCAAGCTCGGAATTCCGCCTTGGAACACTATCGAATTCTGAGATTTCGTGTTTCCAGACGTCAGGAGTTTTCAGACTTCAGACGTCCTCTTTACAGAAACTATGTTGTGATGTACAATGCACACCCAACACTTTTGTGACTGAATAGTCATCGACAGTCGACCACGCGTTGCCAAGCGCAATATTCTTGCGCGAGTGCATTGGTTGCGGCTGATGCGGTTTGTGCATGCGAGAAAAGCAATGTAAGAAAGTTAGATTGCGGAGGGAAGGTGGACAAACTGCGAGTTTTTGCGACTGCCAGCGAGTTGTTGCGACTGCACATTCGGTGATCTTACCCGCTGACATGGGAACACGCCAAGGCATAACATGAATATCCCGAGGGATATTCACCACTCTGAATATCTCAAGAAGCCTAATCCCATTTCGGAGCCGCCGGCATTGTCCGATGGGCATACTCCATCTCCAATTTGGACTGGCCCGAGTCCTTCCGGAGAATCTAGAAAATCAGCGGACGGAGAATCTTCCAGGCCAACGCGATATGAAATAAGCGTCCTAGTTACTGAGTACACCGGAATTTCCGTTTCTGAAGTGACGAAGTTGGCGCCTCAGCTCGTCGATTTTATTAGTGTGAAGAATCCTACTCAAAGCTTTGATCCGGCCACGCAGTTGTTGAGAGAGTGTAGTATCAGTGGGTGAAAATAAAGAGGCTGCCACCACCGGGAGATCGCGCGACCGATAATTTTTTCTACCCTACTTAAAAAATACTAAGCTATACGCCAGCGGAAGGTCCCCTGTACGACCTCATCAACGGTTCCTGTGGAACATTTTTCGCAAGCGATTTCGCACTTTACTATCTAGCATTTTCCCATGATGACATCATGACAAGGCTGCGAAACACATCTCACAGGTCTTGTGACGTGCGTTCTCCATTTTACACTAGAAATTCGCTGCTTTGAAGTTTCAATGAAGTCTCCTGCAGGTTCCGGAACAATCCAAATGTAGCCAAGAAAAGTATCAAAAGTAAGACGGAAAACCAAAAAATTGGAAAACGATAGCAGAAACCTTGAGATCGTTGTTCTGCTTGTTGAGTTGCAGTGGATTATCGCCAGCCAACATCGTCTTCCGCACCTTTAGATTGCGGCTCAGCGCCTTGCTCTCCTCTGCTGGCTTCGTGTGCGGAACATTCGTGGCACGCGGGTCTGACATTTGTTTGCCACTATTTGTGCAACGTTTTTTGGCAGCGCGTTGAGTGTTTTTCCGTTTCTCGTTGGCCACGCAGTGCGGATTGCAGCTTTGCCCAAACGAGTGGTGCCTTAAGGAAAACAGTTGAGTGTCGCTACAATTTGCACGCGTTCTCCTCCAAAGCTAGAGCGAAGTAGTTTAGGACACTGAATCTCACCGACGGCACTGCTTTCCCGATCTGACTTTCTTTCGAGATGCCCTCCGTGCTCGACCTCGTGAATATGCTTTACGAACGCCTTCTTGGTTATCAGTCCGATGAACTTCCCTCGCGAAACCACCACCACGAAACGAAGCCCCAGCTGTTTTCGGACATTTAATAGTGGCGCAGTGAGTCACACATTGCCACAGATTTACCACGGCAATCATTCGCAGCCTTCGACTAGACGACTAGTTCTGACTGTTCTAGTATCATCGCGGCAAGGCGCAAGCGTGGGACATTATTGATAGCTCCGAACTCCGAAGCAAGAAGACAGTGAGCAATGACTCGGAGCAGATCGGTACTAGCTACATAAAATTGAAAGAAGAAGCTCCGGCGGAGGAAGGGATGAGACAGAAGGTAGAGTACATGAAAGAAAGCGATACAGTATTAGCCAGAAAAAGTTGCCCTCTTTGAGACGCAGTAGGAACCTGTCGGAAGACGTTGTGGACGAGACTGAGGGGTGTCTCGGGTACGATCCTGATCACAGTGTCGTCGACGAGACCCGTGAAGTCGAGTGCGATGTTGGAGCCCTGCGCTTTATCGAAGTATACCGGCGTGTTTCTCTCGACGAATGCCTCCTGCATCATTTCCTGGCACTTCATTCTCATCTCCACCGCATGCACGTAACCCAGCAAAAGCCATTCATCCGTATCTGGCTCCGTCCGCACAAGAGGGAACCCGTTGTACTTCGGAAACTCCGAGAGCATGTCCATCATGCTACCTGCAGCATCAGAAGGGCACGGACCATGAAGTTTTTTCAGCCAGCAGCAGCGAGGCAAGAAGGGTTGCCACGCAGCGAGACAATGAGCGAAGCAGGGTTGCCACTCACGTCGCGGACGACCATACTGCACCTACCAACACTCAGCCTCGACGCACTTCACGTAGCGTCCGAAGCTGCGTCAATTTGCTCTCATGCTTCAATCATGCTTGTGCAGGTATTGTGAGTTCCTTTGTCTTAACGATTCAATAGGGTCTCAGTCCTGAGTCTACACAGTCCACTGTCGAATACCTGAACGAAGCCTGAGTCGGTGCTTGCAAGCTCATGTAATCTCACCAGCGAAGCCGTTGTAATACACGACGTCACATGCTTGTCCACACTCAGTAAACGACTATTAACGGTTGTCAATCAATGAACCGATAAACAAATGATCCAGTGTGCTTTGACACGATGGACAACAGGTTCCCACAGCATGTGAGCAAGCCTGGTTGACAAAAAAAAGGCATACGTCACTGCAGCTTTTACCGACAGTGTTATTGTCTTGGATGCAGATGCACTCGATATCGTCGTCCATGATTTCCGAAGCAAGTCCCAAGTTCGCGTGCTCGTCCGGCTCGTGCAGATACGGGTACCCGCGGAGCACGATGTAGCAATCGTAGATGCCCTGCCGACAGTAATATAGCATGGTGATGTGGCGACAACAACAATGTGAGAATTTCGACGAAGGATCTGCCAGCTACCAACCGAAGCTATCCTTCGGCAAACGTAGCATGAGAGACCCAGGGCCCGTTGTGAATGAATGTGACCGCCGAGCTTACTGTTAGATGCACATTGCCAAAAAAGACACGCAGAAAGAGCAATCATAACAGTTCCGTCCCTTGGCGATATCGCTGCAGTCACTCATATGGCGGTGCTATTTTATTTCAATACTTGTGTGAACAAATCTCCGGTCCACTTTGCGATCTGCACCGCGATCATGAATGGCACGATATGTTCCAGGGCGCCTGTGAGCTCGAACATGATGACCACAAGAGATATTGTTACCTATGAAGATGGGTTTAATAGTGTCTGTGTCGGAGAGGTATGAATTTCGCAGACGAAGTGCCGTAGCTGACATAAAAATCATGTCGAACACTGACTGCTGCACCGCGTTCTGGAAATGCCGTTCACACTTAATCACCTGAATTTGGTACGGTCCACCCGTCAACTTCGCGCGACACTGTGCGCATGTTTAGTCGACTTTTCATGCAATATCATGCTGCCCACAGCTGAACTGCTGATTCCATACAAAAATCCTGTAAGAAGTTTCATTACCCTGCACACGCCACCCAACATGCTAGCAGCTCCGATCATAGCGTAGACGCCAGGCTCGACTGCGATTTTTTTTCCACACTAGACTTCCATGGAATCAACATCTGCAGCTCAGTTTTTGTATGCGTTCCTTCGCAGTCACCACAATGTGAAGACGTCCCTCTTCCTCAGAACTTTGTCTTGAGCGGCGTCGTCCCCTGGTCAGAGGAGCGCTCAGCACTGCGTAGCCTGATAGTAGCGCCCTAGGTCATGATGCATGACTGCATGTGAAAAGCAGTACTGTGGCACAGTTAGTAGTTCGACGTGGTCGCAATGAAGTTTGCGGTATGACAATGTTACTACCAATTTATGGTGTTTACCGATTCGCAGCCGTGTAGTATGAACATGGCACTTACCTCCTGTTGCTGAGAAGTTGTATCTCTCGTTGATGACGTGCAGGAAGGTCCCGACGATCCGTCCAGTGCACGCTCCGCAGAAGAGGGAGGGAACGAAAAGTCCTGCGGGAATGCCCGAGCCGAAGGTAATCACCGTTTGTGTGAGCCTGATACAGCCGGCGAACACGAGGCCCCAGAGAATCGTCGTGTCCAGCGTGCCTACTCCTTCCGTGGTGCACAACCCAAACTCGTCCTCCTTGCCCTTGAACCCGGCGCAGTCCGAAAACAACCGGTGGATCGTCTGCGTAGACAACGGTTGCAGGAAGCCGGACGAGTAGTTCGTCAGCAACGTATACATCGTGATGAAGAAGACCTACATTTTCACTTTCTCATTATGACTGTGGACCTGCGGTGTAAATGCAATGAATCATGTGCAGGACACTCAGTTATTACATTCAGTCCCTTTTGGGCTTCGCATCCCGCTCTTCCTTGTCTGTGCTGGTTGTCCTACTGTCACGTGGGCGCTTTTCATTGTTCAATACAAACCAATACAGTCAAGATATCGACTTATTACTCTAAAATTACGGACACGCAGAGCCTGCTTGGGGGCAATGACACTAAAAACAACGGACGTGGCGATGCAATCGTCGCCGAATACGATCAACGCACACTGCCCAATCCGGTTTACTCGGCACCACAGTTAGCACGAAGTCGCAGAACCTGGACCTCTCATGGTACTCATATGTGGTGCATGCCATGGTATACCTCAACAAGAATCGGAATCTTGTTCTTCCACTGGGCTCCTGCTCGGACTTTTGTCAATCGTGTGTTCAATGCGACGAAGACGGACCCGAACACACCGCCGATGACGCTGCCATTTTTTTAGTCTTGCCGATGTTCATCATGTCAGCGCAGAATCCTTATCAACGTCCACGTACGAGTGGACCAATATTACAAGCTGAAGCAACGTAGCGTTCTGGCTTACTTAGTTAGCGTGTGTCATTGATTCCCGCGCAGGGCAACTGTCACATCGCAGAAAACGCGAGTTCAAGCAACACTTTCCCGGCCTTTAGCGATGTGTAATACCGAAATTTCTTTTCGTCCTAGTCTTCACAATCTACAAACCGACAAGAATCACAGAAAGTAAAAAGAAAAAACATCGATGGCAGAAGTTGATCACCCTAGCAACGCGAAGGGGATGTATTCGATGATTGAGATCGGGCTGTCGTACTTCACCTAGTCATGCGTTTTTTTTCATGACATCAGTTCTCCATAAATCATTTTGTTTTTTTCCTTATGCCCTTTTTGAGACGCACGCGTTTTCAGGCGCTCATGGCTGTATGCGATCGACACACAACGAAGTAGAAACGCAGGCTCGTCAGAACAGGGTTCAACTACAGGATCATCGCGAAGACAGAAATCGCAACATGATCTTTGAACTTACCTCGAACATGGTGAGTTTTCCAGTTCCGGTAGGATTGTACGACTGCAACGACAACGCTGCGACAACGGCGGCGAAGAAAGCGCGGTTGCATGTCCTCTGCGGAAAAAACGTCGAAACCTGAAAGATAACGCACAGGATGACTATGTACTACGACTATGACGTGATCTGTCGCTGGATGATACCATTCAACATGCTAACATTGAGTCTCTTTTCATAGAGCCTTTCAGACCATGGCCGTGCACCAGCCTGTTGCACCCTGCAGAAGTGCAGACGGTCACAACAATAATCTGACAGACGGCCCGCTATGTACCTCGTGTATGCAATGTTCGCACTTTTTGAACGGTGGTTGATAGAAAAATTAAAAAATATCCGCGAAATCAATCGTTTCCAAAAAATCATGCCTTCTACCTCCTCAAAGGAAAACAAGACGCCTCCCAGCGGAGCGCCAAATGCCACTGACACACCTGCGGCTGCTGCTGCAGACAGGAGTTCTCGCACCTTCGCTTGTGACTCACCGATGCCCACGCTTGACACGATCTAGAAAGTACGAAAAATCTGATTATCTGGACCGCATCTTTTATGGGCGGCCTGGGGCGCCGCTGAGTGGCCAATTCATACCGGAGCGTTGCATCCAAGAGTGAGAGCAGACGTACTCAGCTAAGGGCGTCTTTTCATGAGCACGATCTATTTCAACTGTGAATCTGGTAGTCCTCCGGTAGAGAGCTGGTACGTTGGTTACTGCGAGACTGAGGATTCAGATGAATTCTGCTAATTGATACCGACAGCTGAGAGATGACCACCGCTGTGCAGCACGCGACGTGGACGAGCGGACCTTCGTGCAGACATTTTTCCACTTGCGCATCTTGCATGATCCGCGACTCAGTACCACGACGCGACAACGTGACAGATCAATGCTATCCAACACGCATGCGCGATTGGCTCGAACGATGTGACAGTTTCTTTCGTATTACAGGGAACTTTTGTCTCTTCCTGCTCTAACGGTCTGACAGCACCAACCAAGAAGTGCACAGCTCACCTTCTTTCCCGAGACTCATGCCGGCACTCACGACAAAGCAGAGTCCGATGCACTTTACGACCAGTGTCCGCAGACTCAACACCCGCGTCATGTGGAAGCCTCCCAGAATCGTCTTCACCTGTTCAGACACAAGGATACTGCGGGAAAAGGCAGAAAAAATCTTTTCTATCACATTGAACAAATTATTACAAATTCATTCCAGTCAACCTTTGCAAGATTCCAGACACTATGAGTTGCATTTACATCTGTTACACATCTGATCATCTGAGCACTGCGCATACTGCAACTACCCAACAACCGCGTGACCATGTAAGGACAGGAACCAGGAAGCTGCCTGCGTAGACTAGAGGTCAACTACGTATCGTCGTATCTGGAAAAAAAATAAGGTTCAAAATGGGAGCACACCTCCGGGATCCCGCTGCCCCGGGCCGTCGGCGCGAATGTCTTCACCAACCACGCGGTGAAGAGCACGTAGAACAGCACCATTACCAGGTAGAATCCTTTTGTAATCAAATTTTCCCCACATCTTTGAATCTTTTTCATCGACAGATTCGAGGATTGATGCGTGTCAATCTTTTTACGCCCCTGTTCTGAATACTTCTGATCTTGGAACTGCTCTGAAATCGGAGCGTGAAGGCCATTTCTGAGACCTGCAGATGCCCATACGGCCTCGGGCCTTACACAACAAATACGATGATGCTCCGTACTGCCCACTGGACTGCTGGTCAGTGACCCTCAATTGAAACTACTAACTAGCAGTTGTGAGTACCGAAGTTCACCACTCCGATCGGGCCGAAGTCCAGCATCTCTCCCCACGTAACGAACTCGCCTACCTTCGGGTCCTCACACCGAAAGGTATTCACGATTTCCCGCCCGCAGCATTGCGATGCCGTTTTCCACATATTCCCCCTGCACAGACCATGCCGCAACGAGTACAGAAACTCCACCTGCATGGGTCCGGGATCGTGTAATCAATGACTTGGTTTTTCGAGTTGTGACAGTTGGTGTGTCAATGCATCTCAATAGGCAGACTGATAGAATTCCGAATGAGGGAGATCCACCGGTCAGTATGACTGTGTGTGCCTGCGCCTCGCATTAATATGGCGACTGCTTGCAGACGGCCGCAGGGCCGATAGCCTGCAATGAAATCAACAGCTGCAGTGCCATGATGAAGTCTGTCGCCGTTTTTCTGGCTCATTGACGTCCGACGGTCAAGAGCATGTCCGTATGAACACATTCTCAATGACACGCCGACATGACTTCAACGAGTATGCAGCTCATGGACCACACACAGGTGCTGAGAGCTTCGAAGGTGGCGCCGCAAGTGCCCCAGAAAATGGTACCCCGATTTCGATGCATGATCCGAACGTCGCCGTGAGGAAGCCGACCATGCCTGGCACGAGCCAGCTGCTCACTTCGAACCATATTCTCTCGACCGTCGCTACACAGTATATTCTTACATTGCCTCCTTCGACAGTTGGAGCATCGCACATTAGAATCACCGAGTCTTCACGCTTGCATCCGTCACAGTGTGAGCTGCATTTCTGCGGAACTCCATGATTGTCAGCCGAATATGCACCACTTCCTCTTGCAGATGAACATGTTGACATGCATGAAGTTTGCGTGCAGTCGTGCGGCGGGTCGTCTCATATTTTGATACGCCAATCCGCGACAATGGAAATTTGAAATTTCCATAGCGACAGCACTATCGGTTTTCATTTTCGAAAATAGGAAATTGCAATACAGATTTCCCCTGCCAAGAATGCACTGGCTCGTGCCTCGTCTTTCGCTTGCTCTCGCCGAAATGACACCGTGGAGAAACTAAAATGTTTTTGGCTTCGTTACATCGTTACACGCGCGCCAGTCCTTTCATTTGTATCTATCATCCGTTTCCGGTCGAGTAGTCCAACACTCACCCGTATTATTTGCCATCTTTGTTTGATCGTATACTGCGCTCAAGCAATCGTCGAGAGTGGAGGAGGTGATTAGTACAATACTCCTCAAGGAAAAATAGCCGGCGCTGCATGCATCAATAGTCAATGACTCAATACTCTTCCCAGTGCGACAGGGACATTTTCCTCTTTCCATAGCCGAGATTTTCTTCGGATGTTTTCTTCATTTTCTTCCGCTCTCGGAAGCTGGCGGCGGGCTCCGGCTGCGATGTTCGGAATTCTTTCAGTGAGACACATCACGCTAAGACGCCTTTCACGCAGTCGTGTTGCTAGCCAGCGGCTCTCCTTTCATGCGCGCACTAAATTCCCGAATATCGCTCATGCAGTCCGTCAGACGGAAAATTTATGTTTCCCTCATCTGCGTACAGTCAGATTGATATCACTCGGAAGTGAGTACCTCCAGTCCAGCTGCTTCAACCTCTAGCTTTTTGACATGAGGATGCTGAGAATACTGACGCAACCCATCCGTAATTACTGTAGTCGCCAACGACTATTGCGTACTAGGCAATACCTTTTTGGAGTTGGTTATCGTATCCATGATGCCCTGCAACATCGTGCGTCTTGCCGGTGGTGGCTGCGGTGTTACCTGAGATAATTCTCACACTCTGCCATTTCGTAATCGTTGATAGCCACCACTGTGACTGTTTTTCACATTTTTTTTCCCTGATGCTTCACCCATCATGTGCCCGTCAGCGAGCATGGTGCTGTCGAACGTCTAGTGCAAACATAAAATTCGTTTCAACTTTATGATGTGAACGTAATTGGCCCCGATATCGACATTTCGACCATCAGTCTGCACTGCGGCATTGTCTCTTTAATGCTACTTTGAAGAGTGTACCAAAATTCCAAAGGTGGCAGCAACGTTGCGACCAATAGTAGGTGGCTGCGAACAGGGGCATCAAGGTGGACCAGTGGCCCTATGAGAAGCTGAAAACTAGTGAGAATACGTCGATAGCAGTGTCACTCGCGCCGGACTCGGTATCCGTGTCGCGTCCATGGATACCGCTATCTCTTTTTACGGTCTCTGGAATGGTGCTGCCCACCGATTTTCTATGTTTTTGTAAAAAATGAAACCGGAGGGGCTGTACTGTCCCGGCAGATCGTCGGTGAGGGTATTTCATGCGAACTTGTATTCAAGCACAAGCAACACTTTGAGATCAACTGATCAAGTGCCAAGAGATAAACTAGCCATCTCTGTTGTCGCGTGGTCCGACCAGCTCTTTTCATCGTGCACTGATGACTGCGAATTTTCTTCGTGGGCGCATACCTATATTGGAAGTCCTTTTGGGAAACGCTGGCCAGCCCGAATGTCTTCCCACGCAACGAATCCTCGGCCTGGTCCGTGCACTCGATGCTCGTGCGCTCGTCCCCGCCGAACATCTTTGTCACGCTCGCGAGCCCACCGAAGAAGTTCGTCTGAACTCTCTTCAAGCAGCAACGACTCACCGCGAGCCAGCACTACGCAGACAGACCCGCGTCGACGGGACGTCGACTAGTACTGGACTGGGCGTTCAACACACAGGCCCGTCTTCTACACTGGGCGTCGCGCCCATACGTCTTCTATACAAGTGCTACACGCGTCACGCGGCGAAGCATTGAAGAAAAAACATTAATCGATCATTAATCACTATCAGTAGATTTCATTATTTCATGCCAGCTTGAACCAAGTCCAGGAGATGGCGGAAACGATGGAAAATTTGAGTGCTTCCGTCACACTAAGCAGGCACTGCGTGTCTACTAATTATTGGCTCAGCCGGTGGCAACTAATTTACTGGGTAGTGCCAGACGTCACTTCTTGTATAAATTCGCTGTTGCTACCATGAGTTTGTAGCTACTAGCTTGCAGTGGTCTCTCTTCTGCTTCTGCACTGAAACACATTGGAATGGTGTGAACGCCATCCCATGGTGTTCTGTCTGTGTCGCCTCGCTAGTTAGTATCCTCTATCAGTGCTCTTCTCCCGGATCAATTCACCAGTCTCTCACTCAGGACTTCAGGTTTCTCGCAAGTTCCTACAAGTCCATGCTCGATTGTTCTCTTCACTCGACCACTCGTTGTATGTCACTTAGTCGCAGAGGAATCAATGCACGTCTGCAGGATGGGTTCCCGGCCATGTCCTCAAAGGCGCGTGCCATCGCCGCACAGAACACTGTCTCATCATAAACCGAAAAACTTCAACGAGAACGTACAACGTGCACTGTACCAGACGGAACTTGGGATGGGAACAGCTTGTGGCGACTCTTCTATCTTCAGAAATGCCAACTGGCCATTGATTTATGGACACACGTTCCTCATAAACTTCCGCGCTTCAATTCATGACTGAGGATTGGCGCGCTTCGTGAGCATTGGATGCCGCACTCGTGAGAGATGCACGCAACTGCTCCTCTGTGTTTCTTTCTCGTAATGCGTGCACCTTTGATGCTCGCGGGTTCGTGCACAATGAGTTTTTTTCTACGGCTTTGCAAGCAGATTGTCCAGTCCGTAAATGACTAAATGTGACGACGAAAACATCTACTCTAAGTGCTTCCACGGAACACAAAAACGAAAGGTAGTCCTACTTCTTGCCTGGGGAATCCTTGGGTTTCAGATGCTCCTCAGAGATTCGGGACTGCGCCTAACTTTGCGAGATGTCCACCGAATACGTGCATGCGACTGGCGAGTCGAAGGCACCACCGTGCAGAAAGTAACTATATTACATGCTTCAGAGTGGTGCGCAGATGTACTTTGACTTTGGCTCGTGTCATCTTCGCAGGATGATTCAATGAAAATGATTGGGGCTGGAAATTCCCTCTCTGTCGCGGCGACTCCAGTAGCCTCATGTGTACTGCCTAGCCTGGTGTGCACTGCCTCCACGGTGCAAGCGAAGTACGCTGATGACAAGCGAGAATTTCGCAAGCAGAGAAGTAGAACGATTACCGACGGAGCGAAGTGCGCAGAACATGTAATGAATTGATGGCAAGCGATTGACAATCCTCACTTGAGTGACTCGTTCCGAATACGCGAGAAGACGCTCTTCAATCACGGATTCGAGTTGATACTATGAAATGTCTGAAATGTGAACGAGCAAACTGCGTGTGAGATGCTGCAACGGCGCACCGCTCAACATCTGAAGGACTGAAGCGCACAAAAAGAATCGGCTCGGTCCTTGCGAAGGTCTCCCTGGGGAGAGCAAAATAGGGGCTGCGAACTTCATGTGACTCACGCACTCACGCATGTGCTCTGATGCTCTCTCCAGTGAGGCTTCTTCGCAGTTGCTGGCAGGCAAGGCTTCCTCGTGTAGCGCTTACAACCGCGACTCCACCGGGGCGTGTCCTCTCCCGTGCATCGCCAGCGCGCTGCCCACGATGCGACGGCCATGCGACCATCGAAGCTCACCAGTCGGAATCTGAGTCTTCACTCCAAGTCTCATGGATGATGCTGGGAGCCATGTTTTTTTCGAAATCTTAAACAAGAAAGCAAATAGTACTACTAGAAACAGGCTCCTCACCTACACTTGATCTCATGTAGTACCTTTTGATCTCATGTAGCTCTGTGGCCAGTCGTAGCTCTGACATGGCCACTAGAACAACTAATACTACGACCGAATGTCCAAGTCATTGTAGTTTGAATTTTACGCTCGCTTGTCACTTGAATTTGAAACCAAGTCCTCGCCAGGATACCGAACTCAAAAAAAATCTTGTACTCAGGTACTGCTCATGAAAAAGTTGTCTACCCGTGGAACCCATGCGGCGGCATACCCATGAGGAAGTGTTCATGTGCCTCCATGTCGGCCATCTGATTGTACGTACCAATGTGAGTCGTTTTACGTTGTACACCACACGCACTCGGAATGTACTCATGTACTGCCTTCATCATGGTATTCACACTCACACTTCTACGAAGCGTTTCGATGATACGCGCAACGCCGCAACACTTTATAGAAATAGAAGTGTGACTCGATCACACGACACATCGCTCGGGCGAGCCAATGATAAACTAAGGTGTTGCACTTTAAAACGGCGCCGACTTCTGTATGCGTACTATGCTTAGACCAAGTTCATGAAAACCGGAACACAGACTCGTGTTCGGCAAGTGGTGCCGGCTTCTTCATGAAAAGTAGAATCTTCAAGAGAAAGCTACGTGTCTCTGGACCGCTCTCTCGTGTTGCGCAGCTTCTTCGACCCGCCTTTTCTGCTCGAGCTCTCGCTGCCGTCGCGCGGCTTCTTCGGCCCGCCTTTTCTGCTCGAGCTCTCGCTGCCGTCGCGCGGCTTCATCGGCCCGCCTTTTCTGTTCGAGCTCTCGCTGGCGTCGCGCAGCTTCTTCGGCCCGCCTTTTCTGCTCGAGCTCTCGCTGTCGTCGCGCAGCTTCTTCGGCTCGCTCTCGCCGCTCGCGCGAGCGACTGCGCAGCCTGGCCGAAGCTTCGCGGTGGGCCATTTCCGCTTGAAGATGCCGGGCAATGAGTTCGTCTTCTGCGGGATCGAAGGCAGCCAACGCATGCGGATCGTAGTGAGCAACGAATGCATGAGGATCGTCCTCTTCAACGATAAAGTTATCGAAGTGTCCAAAGACATCGAAACCATCCCACCCACCCTTGGCCAACTTCATACCGCATGCTGAGACAAATTATAATTTGTTGCATGCGCATGGATTTGCGGCGTGGACGGCTGATCAATGAGAATCTTACTTAGTGCGACGAGCGAAGTCGTATGCAACACGTTAACCAATACTCCTGTTTTGCAATCGTGCACCCTACCGGAACTCTTGGTTTTCACTCCCTGTACAGCGGACCTGCAATCGCCTTCAGGACGTCTATGAAGAAAACAAAAATCACTCACTCACTCACCAACCTCGCTTGAAAAACAAAAGGACCTGGAGAAATGGTGGCGACGATGAAGCCAGCGCAGGCGATTTTCGCGACAGACGTCATTTTTGCGGTAATCAATCGGCACACGACACTGTCTTCACAAAAAATAAAAATGAAAATCTACGACTATAAAGATACTATCTCCCAAATTCGGTTTCCTTGTATACTTCCTGAAAAGCTTGGGCTTTTACTTGTGTTCTACTGTTTCCGGTACTGATCGCACTGAATGCTTATCTGCTGCTGTTCTAGTTTTCTGTTCAGTGTATTAGTGTAATGGAATTTGACTTTTTACAGTTTTTTAGCGCTACTGTCTTGCCGTCACTAGCACAATTCGAGACGTTCGACTTGAGACTTCCTTGTTATCGATCAAAGATTTTCTTGTATCATTTCCATGATTTCTTCTCAGCGGCAAAGGCGGATGCGATTTCAAGATGACGGATGATCTCGAGTTACCCACCAGTCTACAAGATCTTCGCGGCTCGCACTTCGAATAAACGAATTCGATCTTCAAATTTCATTTGCTCTGTCAGACTGCAGGAGTCATTTGGCGCCAGAATGATGAATGGCTGATTTGATATCAAGAGCTTTTGGATTTGTTGGTCGTCGATCGTATCATTCTAACGAACCAAAAGGTCATTCATCATTATTTTAGGTTCTAGAGGAGTAGAGGTTGCGATTACGACACACTCCGAATGATCTCTCTGTGTCAACACGAACACCACTTTACTTCTTGAACGCTGGAATCCCTGAGGCGTAGCCGCGATCAATTTCTCAGAATCAAGCTACTCAGCTTGCCCTGAGAAAATTTTGGCCTTTACTGTTTACTCGTCAAGTCTTCAATCTTCAACAACACCAACAAGCCAAAACTGATTGTATCCTATCAACAAACTTTCGGGTCTATGTGACTGCCGCACTAACGAGGGACGCGCGCAGCTAGGACTCTGTCTTTCTTTCGAGGAGTTCGCGTAGCTTCGTTGCTGTGCTACATGTTTTTCGTGCGCTATGAGTTCATCTACCGCTTCTTTGGCGCTTGGTTCACTGCTTCTCTGCAACTTGCGTCGCTACAAGTTTTCGCGGGTCTTTACAACGTTTTTGCACGAGACACAAAACGACTGCCACCAACACGCCTTCTGGAATGATATCATTGCTGTCACCTGCTCGTCATAAATTCGCGACTGCGCTTGACTTTGCGAAGTGCACTGAAGACACGTTCTTGCAACTTCTGAAGACACGTTTTTGCCACTTCAAAGATATTAGATAATGATGTGCAATGGGGCACCGCAAAGAATGTCACTAACAAGAAAGAAGAACTGCGTCAGGGTGATCTAGATGCAATATAATGTTGTCACTCACCTTCGTGCGCTTCTGCATGGTGAGTAGGTCTCAAAACTTGAGGAAGACACAGTATTGGGGCCAACGGGGCGGCGCCTGTATCTTGACTCGGTCCGGATGATTAAATCATACGGCGGCGCTAATGACTACTCAACCGAGCTAAGATCCAAAACTTGCAAGGAAAGGTGAGATGCATTCATGGCGTTGCGACCCACGTAAGAGGACGCACATGGTCGAGAAGATGACTATGACATGGTCGGGACACGACACTGCCTCTATTAGGTGAACTGGTGGCAATAGAACCTCGACATCTTGCCAGATATCGGACGACGATGTGAATGGGAAGCGTCTTATCGACGATTCCCAGCGTCTTAACGAAAAACGCCTTGTCGACGACGTGTAACAGCGACGCCAAGCGAAATACGGTGCCCCAGGATTGGGATGAGTCACTTACTCGACTCTCGAGTCAAGGTTCATCAAAAAGCAACCAGTGTGGGAATGCCCATGCAGATACGACAGCGATGCATGGACGCTCGAGCCGCGGCGCGGGATAACCTTTTCTACTCGCAGCACCCCGCCGAACCGTAAAGTCTGCGGCGCTTCGCGTCCTGTTCCAGCAGCTTCTGGTGAGAAACAACCTTACATTGCAGTCCCCCCCATGGCCCAGCTGCTCCAGCCTCTCTAGATGATTCAGTGCTCGACCCTGCTGCCTGCGCCGTGCTTCCGCCCAGCCGCTCGAAGTCAATAGGATGCAGGTCTCTGATGGGAATAAAGACCAATGACCCGTCTGTCGGATCTTCACAACCTGGTATTTCACCTTCCTTGGTATGGTAATGGCGACAATCATCGCAGACACGCTTCGTGGCCGCGGTCCCTCGACTCCCTTCGCGAATAATGCCGAGTGCACCGGCAATTCCCCGCTGGTCATGCTGCAGCTTCACCTCGAGCTCCAGTCGTGCTTTTCGCGCTGCCTCCGCTGCAGCTTCAGCTGCTGCTGCTCGGGCTTCTGCTGCTGCAACTGCTGCCAAGCGTGCATCGGCCTGGCGACGAGCTCTCATCTCGGCAGCAGGCAGCACATGAGGAAGATAATGATGGATGGGGGCTGCGTTTACATGCTCTGCGGCATCATCGCTACAGGTGTCGTACTCCTCGCTGTATTCCTCGTTACGGTAGCCCATACTGCAATCCTCTTCCTCGTAATCCTCGTCTGCGCCAACGAAGTGGTCATTTTTGCCGCGGAAGTTGTCTTCAGTAAATTCATGGCTCCCCTTGCCCAATTTCATCGCGCAGCCTGATTGACAAGATTCATAATGCGGCATGAGGGAACGATCATTCAGTGCATGCATCTTGTGGTGGCTGCGCTTCGTATACGCAAAAATCTTTGTGCCCAGCAAGAACATCGATGGCATCATGCCAACATCACATCACTTTAACTATTCGCTAGTCCTGCCTCCTGACCGATCTGCGACGTACAACTGTACAACAATACAACTTCGATACAATTAATGAGCCCATCTGTAATTCAAAACCCAAAAAGCGGTCTGGGTGACACAGTCCCATCCAGAAAGCCAGTACTGCAAAACCTGGAGCCATGTCAGCGGCGATGATGCAAAAGCACGCGAGTCTTGCTGCTACCGTCATTTTTGTCAATCCCTCTGTAGCAAGATGCCTGGATAACGTTTCACGACCTTCGACTACTTTGTAAGAAATCAACACCGCTGTCAAGCGACAAGCAATTCCAAGCTACAGGTAGGCATGTATTTTTTCACGAGCTCCGAAGTACAAGGGTATCACTATCGAATACTTGAGTGCAGAGGACTTCTGTCAATCATGCTTTTCTGCTCAATCAGCTTACTGGTACGTGATTAATGGTTATCAGAATTGTATCTAAACTCATTCTTTCGATAAATGAACTTTGGAGGTAAGATTTCTGGATTTCAAGTTAGCGGATTATTTCTTGATGATTGTGGATTCGTCGTACTGTGCCGTGGAAATCCGAAATCACGGGATCCAGACCCAGATTCATGGCGAAGTTCACGTGAGCTTGTACTTCGTCTTGATTTTTCGATCTGCAATTTTGACGAACACGTTGTCAGGATACAGTCAATGCTCACTTGATGCCAATTTCCCAAATGCATTGCGAAGTTGATATCACTAGTCCCGGTAAGCTCCCACGCTTTTCAATTACCAGGACGCACTTTCCTGCATGCCATTTGCTATTTCATGAATCGTCTGTTGTGTTGACGCTTCGCCGAGTGTCTAGCGATGTAAGTATCCATACTTGACAGTTAGTACCAGTGAAGTTTCTCCATTGACCTGACATGAACACCGTCTTGCCTGCGAGCACTGCGCTTCTCGAGGAGTCGTTTCGCCACAAAATGCCGCGACTTTGTGCGGGATCTACTTTGGTTTTTCTTCCTTTTGCACAGTCTCGTGGTGAGATTCTGATTTTTATATTTCTTCCGAGTCTTCCCGCAATTGACAGACACGCACCAACCCAACGCGTTTCCCAGAGGTTCCGATGGGTGCTTGCCGACCAAGGGCACAAACTATGGCTCTCCTCACCCATTGGCATCCGCCTTGATGCAAGACCAGGGGAACAGAAGCAAACCTACGGAAAAGCAGCAACGCAACATACTGTACTAGATTCAAGATTTGATGAATCCGCAATCACCTAGTACTCCCCCCCGACAGCTGATTTTCAAATCTTCATGATGCGCTGGCCACGTGGCTGCATACATCTGTCATGAATCATATTCATAGAGATTCAGAAGACCGCGTTCTGCCGTTAGTGGACAGCCTTCCGTCCGCTTGCATGTGTGGGCCCTGGTTCCACAGATGCACCAGCAATTGCTTGAAGCTCTTTACATAGTGCAGACAATTGTGTCCTGCATTTTCCACCCGCGCTCGGCAGTTCTCCTCGCTCCCGTCCTCGCCATCAGAACCGTGTTGCTCGCCTGTTGATTTTTGTTCAGGCCAAGTCGCATTCTGATTCACACTCATTTTTCCAACAAGGATTTAGGGGATTAGTAGGGTTATGGAAATTGGCAACTTCCAGTCTTCCAGAAACGTAGTCTAAAATCAACCAATCTCTCGCAGCAACGATCCACTGCGAGAGCGACCCGCACCGTTGATACAAGAGTTTCGAAAGACGCATTTCAACCATTTCAGCAGGCTGCAAGAAAAAATCCGCGCTGCCCGCTATCTACCACTAGTGCCAAAAGCAATCGTAGCGTCATCGTTTACTCCGATCACTCGCGAAACGCGCCGCCCCTGTGATGATTCATTCGTCATTGAATTAAAGATCTTCACCTTGCGGGGTCGCTCACACAGCTGAGAGCTAAGACGGTGCTTATCACTGCATTCAGTAAAGTACGACCAGACATTCGATGGGTGTCCAGGAAGGACACATCACAGACACATGCGTGCGTACCTGCGATGACACTTCGATTGAAGCCATGTTGCGACGCCGATCGTCCAGAGCTCCCTTGTGCAGTTCAGCGATCTCCGCTTGACGAGCCCCCAACGCAGCCTTGACGATCCAATTTCCACAGAATTTTTGGCACATAAAACTGCTTCATCAGCGTAACGTATGCGTCAGCAACCTCTCGTGTGTCAGAAATCTTCCATACAGAGAATGCCAAACGGAACACACTATAAAGAATTATTGGTCACACGTCGTCTGTCCTTGCTCCCGTAAAGGCGACGTTGCGGCTCTAGCGAAAGAGAGTGAGCTTTTTAGTTTTTACGATTTACTCCAATCGTCTTCATGGCATTTTTCGTGACAACATGTGCGAAGTGTACCTCCAGCGAAACGAGTTTCTCCTCGAGCCGCGCGTTCTCCTGCCGAAACTCGCGCTCTGCTGCCCTGCCTGCGCGTGCATGCTCCTCTTGTACCTGAGTCGAAGCAGAACTTTTACACGTGTATACCAGATGCACAATCAAGTCACTGCACTTGCTGACAGGACGTAGAATACAACGCATTCGATTGTCGAGGTACAATGCCAGCTGATTGCCTACGAAGACACAGTCGAATGTGCAATACATTTAAGTGTGAATGTCGGAACCTCGACGACGCGTTTCTCGAGCGCAGCACAGCGGCCACGGGCGTCCTTGAGGTCCCTCTTCAAACTCCAGACCATGCGATGCGCTGCGGGTAACAGCATGCGAAAGTTCTCTGGCGGCAGGTTTCCTGCAGAGAAGTTTGTTAAGCGGAGTGCGATCTTGTCCGAGGACAAACCGAAATGCGAGTTGGCCCGACGTGGCGGACTGTCTTCTAGCACTTGCTTCCTCTTGCACATGATTGTACATGGGATTTCCAAGCTCCTTCTACTTTGAAAGCATTGTTGAAGCGCCGAAAGAGTGCTTACTCCCATCTTCCTCTCTGATGAGTTCCTTCCGTAGCCATTTTTCGATGCGCTGCAGCATGACATACTTCTCTTTGACCATTTCCCGCATACTATCGACCATTTCGGCTTTTGCCGTCAACTCGTCTTCGTAGTCTTGACTGAGTCGTTTAATCTTCTGCCGCGTCTCCGGGTTGCTATACGAAGCTCTGCCAGGACTCTGCACCGCTTCC
>JACLAC010018488.1_pt1 | contig 21483 bp, 17 predicted proteins | sample 8027881 | NCBI WGS metagenome assembly JACLAC01 (sample SAMN15725517, study PRJNA655200) | protist metagenome | isolation source: fluorescence activated cell sorting (FACS) single amplified genomes of... | place: Spain: Blaines Bay Microbial Observatory, Mediterranean Sea | collected 2016-01-19 | reverse complement strand
CCGAGGTGGTGGAGGTGGTGGAGGTTATGGCAATAGATATTAGCCACAGCCACTAAATAGCCTAAGTAAAAAACTCAGTTACCATTTTATTGATCCAATTTGAAGAGAAATAAGTAATTAGGATCACTGTGTTGTCGATTTTAGTGTTTTGTGTTGGGTCAAGCCTGGTAAATTAATGGGCGAAGGAATAGGACTTGTTGGACAAAATGATTCCTCCGAATTTGGTTTTTCTAATCCAAACCAAGTAATATTCCGGACTCCATGCAGTGCTGTTGATGCCGCATATGACTTTCCTACTGACGAATGGCATCACATCGCCGTTGTTTGAGCTAGTGTTTCTCTTACAATATATTTTGACGGGCAACAAACAGCTCAAACCGAGAAAGATTGTAGTAAAGATACACATGGATCTTTCGATTTCGGTGTGAATATCGGTGGAGGAGGTATTTGGGATGCTACAGGGAACTGGTTTACTGGTGCTATGGACGAAGTAGCTATCTTTCACGGCGCCCTTAGCAATGCAGATGTTAATAAAATCGTGAAAACCGGATTTAAAGCCATGACAACTGCTGTAGATCCGAGAAATCGGTTAACCTCAACTTGGGCCCAAATACGTAAAGAATAACGGTAGTATAAAATACTATATTATCAAAAAGGCCCTAAAACAGAAAGTTTTAGGGCCTTTTTGATAATATATACGTAATTCAGAGAAATACCTAATTCACTTTCTCTCAACTGATCATATCTTGAACTTTTTGCTTCAATCTTACTAACCGGTAGTAATATAAAACAGAGGTACATTAAGAATAAAAAAATCTCTTCATATTCAATCTCTTAATTCTGGAAACAGTTTATTCGCAATGTATGACAAACGGATATCTCATATAGGGGAGATGTCTAAGTCTAGGAAAAGGATAATTAAAAACGACTGGGGAATAGTTACTGAATTAATAATAGTTCTTATCGGTCGTGATCTGTCCAACTGGTAGTCAACAACCACAATATTCAGTAGCTTAGTTGCCATTTTCAGCCCCAATAATAACGGGCTGGCATAAAGATAAAAACTACCAAGAGTAAGAGTTCTTCCTACCAAGGGGGTAAAATAGTTAAGGTAAATCCACATATCGAAAACCGTTTTCGACCTATCCAGTTGATCTTCATGGCTTAATGGTACAACAAAAATCCTAGATCCATCCTATCGCTCTTACGGTGGTGAAAATTTTAGACAATATTACTTTGGTTCTAGGTGTGTGGCTGATGTCAGGTAAACTGACTATTAACGATTCTGTCATACTCTGTCCGACAAGATCTATTATCAGACGTTATTACCAAGTTTTTCACCTTTACACTTATGTGTTATATTTTCACTTAGTCAATTGAATAAATAATCTAATTTAAAAAATTAAAATGAATCGAAAAAAAAATTCTAACTTTTTTCACTTTTTTGTCAATATCTATTTTGTCTAGGGGTGCAGATATTAACAAAGATCTCTTTCTTTATCTACCAATGGACGAAGGTAGTGGAAATGTCAAAGACTACGGTCCCAATAATTTTAAAACGAAGATGAGTGAAAATACGCCTAAGTAGGTTGGTGGGAAAAAAGATACGTTCGGAAAGGCACTGCAATTCGATGGCCACTCAAACTTTGTTAAAGTTGATGCTGCCATGACTTTGATGCTCACTTCGACAAATCTAAAGGAATGACCATATGCTCTTGGGTCAAAGTAAGGGAAACTGGTACAGATAAACACGGGCAAATGCGACAACCTCTTGTGATGAAAGGTGGATTAAAAGAATAGGAATTTGCTCTGTATGTTTACGATAGTTTACAGCCAGAAATTTCAGTCTGGGGTTGTAAAACGGGTGGGGGTGATACGTGGGGTGGAAACTTAGGTAATGAGTGGCATTATCAGTGTGGAACCTACAGTATAAAAGATGGGATGAAGCTATATCTCGACGGTACAGAAAAAGTCATAGCTCAGGGTGATAATATAGGTGATCCATGTGCAGAGGGAAATCACCCGATTTTTATTGCTCATCGGGAAGATGGTCAGTGGCTAAATGCTGAGATTGCACAAGTACGAATGTGGGAAAGAATTATCACCGTTGCAGAAATGGCACTAGCGATGAACACTAACTCCCTAGCTGTTCGCCGCTTTAACAAGCTACCCGTTGCTTGGGCAGAGGTAAAATCGAAATTATAACCTCTCCATTAAGCCTGAAGGCTATTCAAAAACTTTTAAGATAACCTACGAAATACTTCCAAATAATCTTTTTACCTTATAATACATTTAAATAAATATAAAGAGTCTTATACATAGTTTCCTTACTTGTGTAATAAGTTTGATGATCTTGCTCAGTGATAGTTGCACACCAGTTATTTCCCTGAAAGATAATCGGGGCCATCAATATTAGATTGAAACTCGGATAACTTTTTCTCAATCCGCTTGTACAACCCTTGTCCACATTCAATGTCCTGTAAACTTGACAATATCACCTGCTGAACCTGATGTCGAATATCTAATATAGATGATTTCGGAAAAGGTAGATCGTGATCTAGAGATAGGTCTTTTTGAAGTTGGATGTATAGTTCTGTCTGGATATCTATTAGATTGCTAATACAAAATTCCACATTATCAACTACATTATCCGCCATCTGTTTCTGTGTATTCATACTGTTGATCTTCCATAGCCAACACTTTTAGATTTATTTTGACTTCGTTGCTTGTAAATGCTCCTCTTGCCGAGAGAACAAGAGTAATTAGGGTACATCCGATACACATCGAAATCCGATCAAGGGATGCCTAATACTCGGTAGGCTGTTGAAGCGATAAGCGGCCCGCAGGCCGTCGGGTGTAACATGAGCCCAGGAACCACCTCGCAATACTCTCATTGAACCAGTCTCTGGCCCCGTCGGATCGCTAGCTGGTGAACTACTATAATAGTTCTCTCCATACCAGTCCTGACACCACTCCCAGGCATTACCTGCCATATCATAAAGTCCATATCCATTGCCCTCAAAGCTACCTACTAGTTTTGTTGTCCCATTTCCATCATTCCAATTGTCATAGTGGGCTTTTGCATTATCAGTTTCATTTCCCCAGGGATAACGCTTCCTTTCTAAACTGCCTCGGGCTGCATATTCCCATTCCGCTTCTGTTGGTAGTCGCTTACCTGACCATTCAGCATAGGCGGTAGCATCATTCCAGTTGACATAATTGATTGGATAATCATGACCTGGTGAGTACAAAGCTACCTGTCCCCAATCACCTTGATAGTCATAACCACTTTGATTTACAAATTGCTTGAACTGATCTACTGTGACTTCATGTGTATCTATATAAAAACCATCCAAGTTTACCCTGTGAACTGGTAGTTCATTTTCTTCACCTTCACTAAAGTGATCACCCATCTCAAAAGAACCAGCTGGTATCAACACCATCTCTTTTCCGTCTGTTTCCCAAGTTATTTTCTTTCCTGACTCTGTATCAAAAACTAACTCATCTTCAACTAAATGCTTAACAACTTCATCTTCACTAGAAGGCTCATCACCACAACCCAGAAAGACCAACGTAAACAAAAAGAAATAACTAATCTTTTTCATTGTCAATTCCTGTAATGGCTGATAATGAGCCGGTATTATAGATCAACATATCAGTAATTAAAATCGGTACCTCCTCTCGCTTCAGCCTGGATTGGGATATCACCTGTACCCTGAGGCCCCTCATAATTAACATGACACCGAATTAAAAGACTTACCAAGAAAATCCCAAAAATTATTATCAGGTAGTCGTTAATGGTTTTGTTTTTTTATATAAACCATTAACGAATGTATTAACAGCCCAGTTTAATATTCGCATATAGGGGTTCAGCACTATATCTTTCTGAATATCTATATCTGTAGTTCCTACAGCCGATTGATGTCTATAATAACCCCCAGACCACTTTTTTCTTTTTTCAGTCTCGTGTTTGGCTAAACCCTCTGTCAATAATCTTTTTTGTTGGTGTTGATTATTTTTGGATTGATTGTTCGTGTAAGAAAGACGTCATTAGCCATAGAATCCGCTTCCCATCAGGGCCACGCCTGACTTTTGGTTAGCTCTTATCAGACTTTTTCGTATTATCTTGTCCTTTCTGAAATGACTTTTCGATATCTCAATCTTTGGCCTCCCCACATATTTATATCGCAGATGAGACAATTTTGCATGTCTACAGTATAAGTGATTATGTGATGTAAAAAACGTCTAAATCTATGAAAAGGATAGTTAAAAAGACTGCGAATAGCCACTGGATTACTAACGTCTAATAATAATGAAAATTATCGGATGTTAGTAATCAATCTGTTAAACTCCAAACACAACCCCTAGTATCAACACTGCCAAATCAGCATCAAAAACCACACAAACAAAGGTCCGGTAGCTATAGTCTCATAGGTGTGGCATAATTTCCACCACTAGGAACAGAATCTTATCTATCGATCTTTGAGTCTGTAATTTGCTTAGCAGTTATACAATAGATTTTGGGCAGGAACTGACAGGGCCGATTGGAATTTAAAAAGAGAGATACACGGTATACGAAGAGTATAGAAAATTGAAGAGTGTAAACTCTTGTTCAGGTTTCTATTTTTTGCGAATGGCTAATTTTATTTAGATAATTTATTAATTTCTGTCGATAGTTTGAAGTAATACTTCTTCGGGAGAGTAATAGAGGAAATAAAAGTTAAAACTACTACTTCAGCTAAGGTTTTGGTAAACGCTGAATTGACAATGAAAAACGACCAAATCCTCACATCGACTGAGTTAATAAGTAACGTGGAGTTTTTGGTCGTTTTAGAAATAAACGTTACTGAATCAATACCTGGTTATTAATTCAGATAGGCGACTAATATTTTAGTTTCATTGGCGTTTGATGGAACCCCAAATTGTAGTAAGCTTTGATTTTGGATCTACTTGTAAAAGAACATCAAAACCTTCTTGGTATTTCTTGATCTCATTTACTGTCAATACTTTGTTGGAAATAAAAAGCTCATCCATGAACCCCTCAAAGTAGCAGTCAGCTGATGTTCTTCGGAAACCTATGTCTAGACTTGGCTCCTTCTTGACATCAATCACGCCGCCACCTGCAATGGGACTGCCTTTGACCTCCTCACCATTTATATACATTTTGGCTTCCTTACCATTCCATGTCGCAGCAACGTGAGACCACTCTTTGTCTTCAACTGGCTGAGTAGTTATAAAATCTTTGACGAAGTATGTTGTCCAAACTAAGGCTTTAGAGTCATGAAAACCAAATTTCCATCCTGTCTTGCCATCCATTTCTACGATATTACGCCATCCTCCTAAGATGTCAGGTTTGAGCCAAACACCAACACTCATGGGGTCTGTCAATTCGCCTAGGGGTTTGGCATTCTTGACCGTAATACTGGTCTTACCATCGAAGTAAAACGAATCACCAAATTTTCCTTTTTCTATCTTACTTTTACCAACAGCCAAGCCGTGATTTCCGTTGCCTGATAAATCAATGATTTCATCACCTTTAATCTCATCAAAGGTCAATAAAAAGACAATATCTTCAGGTAATTCTGCCTGTACTACAACAGCAAAGAATATGAGATAGAAAAACACCATTTTTCGCATCATTTTTTCAAACTCCGATTTGAATCGATTCCACCAAGTTGGTCGAAATAATCTAAAGTAATTTAATTGCATATCTTCAATTTGCTAAATATTAATTGATAATTCAATGATACCTAAATGTAATTTAGTAACTCTTTATATTAGCCCAGGTTGTTGCTAATTTAGCTCGAGGGTTAACAGCAGTTGCTGAAACTTTGAAACCCGCTTGATATTTAGTGATTTCTTCCAAACTCAATACTTTGTTAGAAATAAAAAGTTCATCCATGAAGCCCTTAAAGTACGAGGCTTCTGCTGTTCTTCTATAACCTATATCAAGGCTAGGTTCGTCTCTTACGTTTATCACTCCGCCCCCTGAAATTGGACTACCTTCAGCTTCTTTGCCGTTGATGAACATCGTAGCCTCTGACCCGTCCCATGTTACTGCAACGTGAGACCAGACTTCTTCTTCAACTGGTTGCGTAGCCATAAAATCTTTGACGAAATACGTTGTCCAAACTAAGCCTTTGTCTCCGTGAAAACCGAGCTTCCACCCCGCACCTCCATCCATTTCAACTAGATTAATCCATCCTCCCAAAGCGTCTGGCTTAACCCAGGCTCCAACGCTCATGGGGTTTGTCAGCATACCTAAAGGAGCAGAGTTCTCCACCGATATATGCGTTGCTCCATCAAAATAAAATGCTTTGCCAAATTTCCCATCATCAACTTTCCCTTCGCCAAATACAGTACCGTTGTTGTCATTGCCTGAAGAGTCCATAACTTTGTCATCTTCCATTTCGTCAAAAAGCATCAAAAAAACAATGTCTTCGGACAATCCTGCATGATGATCTGCTTGGGCAATAATTATTGATAGAAACATAAGAGTGAAAATGAATATTTTTTGTTTCATGTTTTTAAATCCTGTTTGATATTTGTTTTTTTATTAAAGTTGTTAGTGATTCGGTAATTGATTAATCAATTATCAATCTCAAAGATCTTGGAGTAGATTGTACTTCATATGAAATTGTTCTCTTCTATATAGGAAGAAAAATTAATTTCTAATGTTCACTTTTCTCCTTAACCTAACCATTAAGTAGGGCAATAATCATGCCATGAATCTGAAGGTTGATTTCTCTACTCCACATCCACAGTATTAAAGATTATTCACCATCTATAAATTTTATTTTTTACTTCATGCAAAAAAGTTGCGCGTAATTATGCTTAATCTTTTGACTCTTGTTACCTTGAACTTTAGGAATTAGAAATACATCAACTGGATCAGGGTTTACCCTGCAGATCCAGATGGTTATCAAAGCCTGAAATAGTTTTCAATTGTTTTAAGGGGAAGGTAAAAACGCTTGATCGATGAAAGTGTAAATTGGAAGGGCTTTTGCTAATTAAGTGTTAGTCCTTGCTTCAGCGTTATCAACACAAATCCTAGTAGGGGATTGATAAGAGACAGGAGATTTGAAAATCTAAAATTGGAAACCACAGAAGGATTTGTATTAGGCAGAAACCTCCATAAATATACTAGGTAATCTACCTGATAGAATGAACTCTTGGTCATGTGGTTTCTTTGATTTAGACGTTCAAAGGATTAGGTTCCTATAAACATGAAGACCAATTGAATGACCATTTTTATGATTTCTGTATAATCTATTGCTTAAATCTGATAACAGTCAGCATCTGAAGAGGCAACTTATTTAACTCTACTCTCGATCTCAGTAGAGAGTGGAGTTATGGTCTATGGCATTTGCTAACAAAAGCTATATGACATGAGTAATTCACTAATCTAGCCTAAAACTGCCTTTCGAAAATTATATTAGCCATTCCTTGAAAGATACCGTCGTTGACTCTTGTTCGCTCTACTTGACGCTCATCGAAAGAAAATCCATATTGTCGCATAATACAATAATCTCTAAATGTTCATCTAGTTGATCGTTAATTTCTACTCGGCTAAAGTAATTTTAACTCCTTCTATAATCTTTCGTTCAAAGCCATCGACATCAATTTTGATTTTAGTCAGTATAGGAATTACTTAATTTTTTATAAGCCAATCAATAGTAGTGGAAACACTACCTTAGACACAAGCTATCTTGATGGCTCTAATACAAAACTAGCACTTTCACCTGAAGAATTAGTTTTGCTTATATCAATGTGATAGACTCGATTTAATTAGACTTTGAACGAGGTCGAACCATCGTTCATCTGTGAAGACCCCTGCTTTTATTTTTTACGACTGTCTTATAACAAATGAAATAAATAAGTTCTTAAAGGCAACAATACCAACACTTCTCTTCCTATGGTATTACATAAGTACGGTGGTTATTGTTTCCACCCCAGATTCTCTGCCTAGCTCATATTAGTTCTGCAACTGCAATGATTGAGTCGGTAGTAGATTAAAACAGTATCAATTCTAATAATCTTAAACTTGAATTGCCTTTATGGCGGCCGACAGAAAGAAGAGATAATAAATACTTATACTAATCTTTAACACTTTTGATTAATAAACAGAAGGGTATGATCTTACCCTTTTGACAAATAGATACTAATTACATGTGAAATATCGGTTGGATGATATAATTCATCTACGACGACTGATTAGAGTTTTTTTACCTGATAATTTATCAGTATTTGATCGAAAAGTACTCTGTTTCCCATGAGTTCGTCTCTTTTGTGTTTTCGACAAACAAGATTCACCGCAAAATCTCACCTTAGATGCCACATAATTCTCACACTTTTCAGCCAAGCAAGATTTGAATGACCACTTCTTACGCATTAATTGCTCAATATTTTCTATAGCGTAATATCTCACCCAGTCATGCAATGGTGTTATTTTTTTTAGAAAAGATGGATTAAAGGAGAAGTTGAAGTTGTAAGGTATTAACACAGACATGTCATTAGATGATTCATTTAAAGGTAAAGGGACGTCAGGTTTCCTACTTATCGAGGTAAATAGTTTGTGTTCTCCCGAATTAAAAGATGATTTTTCATGCCATCTATTTAGTAGAAATTTGAGTCCATATAGTGAGATTCTAAAATGATCAACATCAAGCGATTCAAATTTTTCACTATATTTTGATAAGTATTGTTCAGGGAGAAAGGACTTTGATGCTGCATCTGTGAGTTGGTTAGAAATTTCCAGAGTGGTTTGAAAGTCGCAACGATCCCTAAAATCCGGATAAATTAACTTTTGCTTTGATTCTTCCATAAAATACTACGCATACCATTTGGGCTTTTATACTCTCTGATTAAAACATAAAATAAAGGAAATAGTGTAGGAAAAATAAACGAAATTGATCTTCGATAGAATAACTAAACTTTTATGGAATTAACTAATGATTAACTATCATTGAATTCTAAATAAATGATTCTGTTTAGAGACCTAGCTGTTTGGCAAAGAATATTGGATTTATATGGTTATCATAACTACCAAGGAGAGGAAGGAATTAGACAGTCGGGGTTATTTGCTGGTATTTTCACCTTTTGTTTTATACATGTTGTTCAGATTATTGATGATTGAAGTCTGTCGACATTACGAAAGATGAGTATGCGAAGCTCACCCCTTATTAACTTAAAAACTTAAGTCTCGAATTTTGCTGATTGAGCTTATATCTTCAGTCAAATGTGGTGATCCTGATATATACAAATAGTCAATTCATATACAAATTTTACTTTTAGTATTTTTGGAGTTCGTTGCCTGTCTATGTTGATAATGAAAACACAGGGATAAATATAACTCAGCACTAGTATAAATCAAGATTTTTGGGCTTGTGATTATAGGATAGACCCTTTTTGGCTTACTGCTCTTGTCTAGTGATACTAACGATATCACCTCTTTTATATAGCGTTTGTTACCCAACTCACATATGGAGGTTTTTCGACAGAGTCAGATTCTAGAGTGGTCAATCTCGATTGACCTATTCGTAATTAAATTATTAGTACCCTGGCGTCTGTATAATATTACCAAAATCGTGGACTTTTTTAGAAAGCTCAATTCAAAAAGTCGAGTTAATAAAAATATGGGCTCTTTTTTGGATTGAAATCGTCTGTGCTGTTTTTTTAGTTTTTTACTAATATGCCACTTCCAGCTAAATTCAAAGGTAGCTACTTTTCTTGATTTGGATTGATCGTGCCGATGTTGACTTGGGTTGAAAGCGGGCATGGCTGCCCGTCGATCATGAACACGTACTCACCAAATAGAGCTACGTATTGCTTCTGATGAATTTCCACTTGACCTCGGAAACCGTTCTCCTTTTCTACAACTGGTACGGATACCCAATTGGCCTCTCTAAAATCTCGTTTAGTCGATGACGTGATCCATAAGCGGGTTTGAGCCGGTTTTTGGCTAGCAGAAAACTGAAGATAGAGATTGTCTCCCTCTTGGTGGTATGACCATTCTAGTTTTGGCAGGGGTTGACCTGAAGCAATATAACGGTAAAAACCGGTCACGCCGGCAATGGTTCTTTCCTGATCATCCAAGCCGTGTCCAGAATTGGGAACATAGAGTACATAGTTGGGTTTTGCGAGATCATCCCAGTAGAGATTCAGTGCATCTAAAACCCAGTATGGATCGTTAGTACCAATTACCGACAGCTTGGGCATGGTCAATTGTGAACGATAGCTATAAGGATCGACCAAGGCCGTCAGAGACTTCTCCTCTCCTGTGCCTAGTACATCTTGCAACCCACGCTCAGTATAATCGTTAATTTGCTCGCTATAGTGGCCCCATGTTGCTTTCTGATACTTCATTTGGGCTGGCATGTTGAGAACATCAATTACCAAAGGAATCGTGGCCTTAATCCGTGGATCAACGGCAGCGGTCAGCCAACTGGTCCAGCCGCGTTTAGAGGCCCCAGTGATCACAAAGTTATCGATTTTCTGGGAGAGTTCCTGTTGCGTAAATTGTGTTAGGGCCGTCATAGCCTGAGTGGCACTCTTCACCATTGGAAACAATAGCAGCCAGCTACTATCTTCACTTTCTAAGTACTTCTCGAAGGTATGAGCGATCAAGTCATCTTCTTTTCTGCCTTCGTAAAGCGGTTGGTTAGGCACCTGATGTAAGACCGCCAAGACAGAACCGGCCCTTCGTGCTAATTCGATACCGATTGCATTATCATTATCCGAAGGTTGGCTACCTGTTGATCCACCTGTTACTAATATTAACATTGTTTCTGGGTAGTAAATATCTGCAGGCACAAAAACTTGTAGATTATGTTCCCACTGAATCTCCTTCCAAATTTGCGAAACAAGGCGCAGATTATAGATTTGACCATTGTCATGCTGAAGGTGACCGGTCTGTTGCCAAGCAAAAGCTGATTCTGTTTTTTGTATGTATTCAGCTAAATCGGGTTGGGGCGCGCTAACCACCATGGTCATATAAAGCGAAAGCCAACAAAGTTGCATAATTTATGGTCCCTGAATTTTTCTATTAAATAATGGTACGATATCTGCCGTTTAATAACTAAAAATCATAATAAATCGTCTACCGACAATTAACTAACATAAATAAAAACCTGATAGCAAGGAAACTTTAGTAGGGATTTCGGTTCCACAGGTTGGCTCTTATACTTGTAATTACAAATTGACTGAGAGAAAAGATTGTACGATAGTTCGGGCTGCTATGTTCAGATATCAGAATTAGAATATATTGATTTGCATCAGGCAGCAGTGGTTAACAAAGAGATAACGGACCAAGTTAAGATAAAAGCGCTGAAGCGAAAAGGTTTTATAAATCCTCTTGTAGCAGGTTTTACTTTTTTTTGCTCATACTTATCTAGCTAACTAGCCAAAGATCCTTTTGGGACTTTTCGAAATAATGGACTCAAGACTATCCCAAAAAATATAAATCACTTTTGATCAATAGGTGATTCATCGTTACATCTCATTCTGAAAAAGAAGCCGAATAGACTACACAGAAATTAAAGAATTGAATCTGGGATTGTTGTAGAATTGAAAATACAGAATTTGGATTAAAACTGATAATCCAGAATCTAAGTGAATTCAGTCAAATAGAATTGTTTATTTCCAAATCCTGTAGCCCAAAATATGAAATCTGAAACCAACGCTTTGATGGCTACCTCACAATAAATATATACTACTAATTAGTAATTAATGAAGTCTTACGAGAAAGAGTAGATTTTTTTGATATTCTGAATCAAAATACCAACCGATGGACATCGTAAAAATAAAAATCAACCCAAGACAATTTTTTGAGTTTGAGGTTCACATCATTCATCGCTGAAATAATAATCGAGGTTCATGTGATTATTGTCAAAAATTACAAGAAGCGAAAAAATCTGGACAAACTGGATCTTCGATGGATCAGTTTTTTCGTGAATTTGCTTGTCAATTTCGAGACGAATGTGAATTTCTGGTTATTTTTTCTATTCTACTAATATGTTGACAACATTTTTGGGTCATGCTAGGATCGCCCTAGGTGTTCAATTGTAATCGATTTATTAGTTCAAGGAGTGATTATGCTACGAAGCATCCAATTTTTAAGATTACTGGTTTTAGTGATTACGTTAGCTGGTGTTGTTTCTATTTCATCAGCAGGGACTCAAGTATGGGATTTTGAAAACGGAGCTAAAGACTGGGAAGTAGCCAATGGTGAATGGTCTGTTACAGATGGCGTCTACCAAGAAACCTCTGGGAAAGAAAAGGCCGCGCACTCCATCGTTGGTGATGTAAAGTGGGAAAATTATACGGTCGAAGCCAAAGTTCGATTTGATGACGGTAACTGGGCAGGACTTATTTTTCGTGCACAGAATGAATTCGAATATTATGTCTTTTATCTGAATCAACCCGATAATAAAACTGAGTTTTGGGTGCACAAAAAAGGAGCTTTTGACACTCGACAGGGTGGTGAGCCACAAAACTTCGAAGCCAAAGGTGGAGTCAAAATTGAAAGCGGAAAATGGATTCAGATGAAAGTTAAAGTCGAAGGGCAGCAATTTACCGTCTTTCTAGATGGGAAAGAACAAGGAACGGCAACTTCGGCTATAGAGTATAAAAACGGTATGGTTGGTGTCTGGGCTTGGGAAAGCAAAGCCAGCTTTGATAATCTTACAGTGACAGGCGAAGGTATTAGTGGTGGAACAACGGCTGTAAATCCTCGCCAGAAATTAACTACTACCTGGAGCCAGTTAAAACGAAGTTAGTTGTTCCGCAATGATTGATTGTTTTTGAGATTGAGCGGATAGGCCCATATGGTTACTTTAGTGCAGTCGGGTATGGGTGCAAAATGAAATTTAGTAAAAGGAGATGTAGATGAAATCAGCAATAACAGGTATTTGTCTTTTTCTGATGATAGGGTTTGTGTCCCCAACGATAGCGGGTTTTCAGATTTGGGATTTTGAAGACGCTGAGCGGAATAAAGAGTGGAAAGTTGCTAATGGCAAATGGAAGTTCAACAAGGGTGTTTATCAAGAAACTTCTGGTACTGAAGCTGCAATGCACTCCATCGTTGGCGAAACCAAATGGGACGACTATACTGTTGAAGCCAAGGTTCGTATGGATGATGGCAACTGGGCGGGTTTAATTTTCCGAGCACAAAACGAGTTTGAATACTATGTTTTTTATCTGAATCAACCCGACCAAAAAACCGAACTTTGGGTACATAAAAAAGGTGCTTTTGATGCACGTGAAGTTGGAAACCCACAGAACTATCCGGTCAAGGGCAAGATCGAAATCAAGAACGGTGACTGGAATCACATGAAGATTGAAGTCAAAGGTGAAAAGTTTAAACTGTTTTTGGACGACATAGAGCAAGGTGAAGGGCAGGCGGGTATTTCATACAAGAACGGTTCGATCGGAGTCTGGTGTTGGGAGACCAAAGCGAGTTTTGATGATGTCAAAATTACTGGAAAAGGAGTAAAAACCTTACCTGTTAACCCCAAATCCAAGCTGGCGTCTGTTTGGGGCCAATTAAAGAGGGAATGAGCGAAATTTGACCACTAACTATCGTTGTCAAGCCCACAATTAGCGAGATGAATCGTTGGTTGTGGGATTGTTGTTTACTTCAAGATAACTCTGGCCCTATTTGGGAGCCAGATAATTTCCTTCATCAGTCCTAATCTTCCTCTTACTTATCTAATTTGGGACCTGGACAAAAATTGGCAGCTCTTCCAAAAAACAATTCCTAGGTCATATTCGCTATTCGGTATATTTATTTTTATTCTTGTTGATCCTATCTTCGGACATAGGAGGCCTTTTGTGGTACGACTTTTCCACCATCACAAGTCTATCGAGCCTACCTATAAGATCAAATCTCATAAATAATTAGATTACACCCCCAAAGTGAGTCTTGAATTAACTCTCGATCTCGAAAACACGCCGAATCTATTGACCTTGACTAGACAGAGAATAGATTTGTGATTTTGTGCCTATTCTTTAGTAAATACTTCCGAGATTAACCATGCAAATTAGAGGTCGCTTACAATTGGCCTTACTGTAATATACCGCACGTTTTTCCTGGTTCAGCCAACAAGTATCTTTCTCATTTATACTACCGGACTGGCACTTATCGTTCTTTTTATTCTTGATCTTTTGATTAGAAGTTGTCTGCCAATGGTCGCATTAACACAAATCTAACTACTGATGCCTTATACGATATCCACATATCTGTTTCGATTCCCATCACTGACTTGGCTTGTTCGACATAAATTAGTAGTGTGATTATCAATAAGACAGTCAGAAAGACAATAATAAATTTAAGTGGTTTCGTAAAATCTCCTAATTTAATTACAGGTTCTGGATCTCATTGCTAGTCAAATGGAAATTTTGATTAAAATGTTGTCAACAAACTTTCGCAAATCCATCCAAGCGTATTAAATCACTGGCTCTTAGCTAACTTTTCTGTAATTTTTTCTATTCCTATTTGATAACTTTGATTCTCAGGTTCTATAGCTAAAGCTGCCTGAAGAGCTTCTTGAGCAAGATTATAACTTTCAAGTTGGTAATATAGAAGTGCTAACGTGTTATGGTATTCGGCTTTCTCAGGTTCTACTTTGATAGCTTGTTTTACGAGGTAAATAGCTTTTTCTGGCTGTTCTTTTTTCTGCCCATATAACCTGGCTAGGGCATGGAGGCCTTTTGCTAAACTATTATCCATTTCAATTGCTTGCATATAAGCTTTTTCGGCAGCAATTTTGTTAGACGAATGATTATATGCCTCAGCTAACAAGAAGTAGGTTTCTGCCAAAGACCTATTTTCTAAACTAGATCTTAGCCTAATCGACTGAAGATAGGAGTCTATGGCGGATTTCATTTTATCCTGGTAGGCTAGTGAGAGACCGAGGTTATGGTAGTTATCAGCCGAAGATGGATCAATATCTAAAGCCTTTTTAAAGGCTACTTCAGCTTGTGCGTATGACTGCTGACTAATGTAGATTAATCCAATTTGTCGTTGAACATCAGCCCCCCCTGGTTTAAGTTTTACCGACTGTTGGTATGCTGAAAGAGCTAAGTCAATTTTATTTTGTTTGAGGTAAATAAGCCCTAGCGAAGAAAGAGCTTCAGTTAAGTCAGGTTGTAAATTCAAAGCCTTTTTTTGATTAAAGATAGCTAATTCATAGCGATTGAGCATCGCATATGCTAAACCTATTCCGCTATATGCAATCGGTAGTTGAGGATCAAGACCAATCGACTTTTGGTAGTATTGAATGGCCGTTTTATATTGATTATTCTTTAAATAGGCTCGACCAATATTGGCTGAAATTTGGGCTTTCTGTTTTCGGTCGGTACTTCGTTGAAATGCACCTTTTAAGCGAGCTATCTGGTCAGATTTTTTTTTCTTGTTTTGAAAACTACGTAGATGTATTTCAGCCTTGTTTGGGGCACCTTGTCGGAAATAGGCTTGAGCCAAATTGTATTCGGCTTCGACTAGTCCACTATCTAGTTCGATAGCTTGTTTATATGCGGTGATTGCCGAAGGCCAATTCTGGGTTTTTGCATAGGCTAACCCCAATTGGAGATGTGCAGACGCAAGCCTTGGTTCAAGTAGTATTGCACGCTGTTGATGTTTGATTACAAGTTGAAGTCTATTACCCTGTTTTGAAATTATATTGCCTAATTGATGATGGATCATAGCATCGTCAGGAAAAAGGTTGAGCGCTTGTTCATAAGCGGTCTTTGCTTTTTCGTATTGATAAAGCGACGCATAGGCACTGCCTAGTGCAGCGTAAATATGTGCTTTACTTTTGGTGTCGCTTTTAGTATTTGATTGTCTAGTATTTAATTCTCGATGAAGAGATTCAATTGCCAGATCGAATTTGGATTGGCCTGAATAGGCTAAACCCAAGCCATAATCCACATTTGGATGGTACGGATCAATTGACCGCACCCTTTGATATTGATCGATAGCAAGATCGAAAACTTCTATTTGTAGGTATATCTTGGCCAGAGCCAATCTAGGCGAAATTAGACTTGGGTCATTATCTATTTGGGTTTGGTGAAGTTGAATTCGAGCCGGGAAACTAAGCTCCAAATCAGGTTCTAGTTGACCGTGTAATCCAATTTGTAACCATGATAAATACAAAACGAACCAACAAAAAAAAAGCTTTCTTCCGAAGCACGATAATTTCTCGTACATCACCTGATTCCTAAACCGACTATCAAGGTTTTATTTTCCTATGATAACTATAAACAGATCGACTAGTGTTCCCAGCAGTCGTCTGGGACGTCGTACCAATTTCCTATATTTGGGTCTAGTACCAACGGCCAAAAATTCAAATCCGAGGAAATTTTGAATCCTGACTGAACCATCGTGGGATAAAAATCGCGCCAAATTGATAGTAATATTGTTCTCACTAATGCAGACAAACAGTTCAACTCTGGTTGCAGACTGATCGGTCAGCCTGATCACCTAAGTATCATACCGAAACGTGTCAGTTAAGATCACGATGATATTTTCCATCTATTCTTCCTCTACTACAGTTAAAAATTGATTGGCCTTGACCAGTTCCATAATCTGTTGATTGCCACTAGCCCATTTAATTTCGATACGGTCAACTATTTTTTCTTTCCCCAAACCGAAATGCAAACGCAAGTCATTTTGACTGGCATAACCTGATCCACTTTTAACCTCACGGCTTTGCTTCGACCAACCGATTGATGAGTCATTCAAAAAGATTGTAAGATTAGAGCCAATAGCGCTCCGGTTGCACTGAGATCCGATTAATTTAACTGTTAGCCAATTATATCCATTTTGGTCACTAGCAGAATTTCGAAATATAGTTGGTTGGTCATTTAGATTGACTACGACTACGTCTATGTCGCCATCATTATCTAGATCCCCGAAGGCGCTTCCACGACTGACTTTATGATCAGTGACTAAAAGTTGTTCACTGAAAAAATCGCCTTTCTGATTCCAGAAAATTTGATTAGGTTGTTGATAAGTACCAACTGGGTCAATCTCTTCGATATTATCGTCCAAATGTCCGTTGGCAATGAATATATCTAACCAACCATCATTATTCAAATCAGCAAAGTCTACCCCCCATGATAGATAGGGCAAACTACGTTGTCCAATACCCAATTGGAAACTGGTTTCAGCAAATAAAAAACTTCCATCGTTTCGGAATAAATGATTGGTTTGATCTTGAAAATTCGTAACGATAATGTCGAGATCCCCATCGTTATCGTAATCTCCAGTATTACAACCCATTCCACTCAAAGCTTGGCCAGATTCACTGAGACCAACTCCCGTCATTAAGCCGATTTCTCGAAAAATTTGGCCGCCGGAATTTTGGAGTAAAAAGTCGGGCGTCGTGTCATTAGCAACAAAAATATCTGGCCAATTATCGTGGTTAAAGTCGCCAGAAACTACACCTAACCCTTTGCCTTTTTGTGAGCTAACATTAGTTAATTCACTGACATCAGAAAAGGTGCCATCGGTATTATTACGGTATAATTTATCAGCCTCGGCTTCGAAAATCTCGGGAGTACAATAAGTCTGTTGGTTTAAATGCTTACAGGAAGGATTATTGCTTATATCAAATTGAACATAGTTCGCAACGTATAAATCCAGCCAACCATCTTGGTCGTAATCTATAAACGAACACCCACTACTAAAACCTTTGACACCCACACCAACTGTCTGACTCACATCAGAAAAAGTGCCGTCAGCGTTGTTTTTATATAAAACATTAGAACCATAATTAGTCAAGTACAAGTCAGTCCAGCCATCGTTGTTGTAATCACCCGTGCAACAACCAATACCATAACCAGTATGCCCAGTTTGAGTTTCATCAGTTACATCAGTAAATGTGCCTCCATCGTTTCGGTAAAATCGGTTGGATACTTCTTTTGTTTGTTGACGTAGATCACAACCATTGACAAAATATAAATCTAGGTCTCCATCGTTGTCGTAGTCAATCATAGCCAAGCCACAACCAATAGGCTCAATAAAATATTTCAAGCCAAATTGCCCGTTGGTGTGTTGAAAATCTAGACCATATTTTATTGGATTTTCAATATTGAACTGACTCTTAGCATTTGATATAGGTGGTATAAATAGAGCGATAAAAACTGTTAAAAAAGTCAGGTTCATTTAGCAAAAAATTGGATTTGAAAATTTAAACGGTTGACCAGATGTTAGAACAGCGGATTTGGTTCCCTATGAGTCGTTGTGCAGAGGGGTTTAATATTTTAGTGCGCATCATTATCTGGCCAATCAACCTATGAGAGATCCACTATTTCGATGATAACCTTTCGTTTCCTAACCTCCAACATGATTAATTATCGAATCGGATTTATTATGATCAAATGTGAAGATCTTCCCAATAACTCTTGGTTTGCTTCCTGAGCTATTTTGTAATTACTCATTAGTTGATCCGAAGGGACTACTATTACTTCTTTTTATCGGTTGCCTCGACGGAAGTAATGTAATCTAATTTAGTTACAAATGTTATTGAAGAATATATTCCTGTATTACTAGTACATTGATCAAAAATCATAGCCTTGGTCGGAAGATTTGCTATTATTTCAATTGCAGCAGGTAATGCATAAAGATCGTTTTTGGCATGTTTTTGTCCTGCCTTAGCCCACTGAAGTCTACTGACTAGATATAAAACCGGTACAGCGAAAAGCAAACAACGTATCCCATAAATGGCTTAATGCCGCCGCCTTATCTTTCTGCCCGTTTTTCTTTCTCACGGACTTAAAAGTTAGTAGCCTACTTTTCTAAATAAATATTGAATCCATAAATGCCAGAATAGTGTTTCAGACACTCGTCTGTTCGATCAACTAATTACTACGAAAACTAATTATTAATAGTTCTTTGGCAAATATCAGTAAGCAGGTAATAACGGACACGTACTTGCCCCCCGAATTGGTGGCCATTTTCTTTTTCCTAAGAGCCCTCATAACAATCAAAGTCTCTTAGTACCCTACTTATAGCAATGGTTACTGAAATTTATCAGGCTAACATTTGACATGGTCTGATGAACAATTATGTATAATCATTCAATATCGATACTTCGGGGTAAGTCAATGGGTAAAAACTACGTTGATAGACGGCCTAAAAAAGCGCCAAAATTAATTTCCAACATACGCTCAAAGAACGAGTGATGCCCGAAATTTAACTAGCTTGATTTACTCAAACTAACAAAAACATCTGCTTCGTTACAAATTGATCTAATTATCACCGGTTGTCTATACACCTTAAGATCGTCAAATCATAGCTACCGGGAACATTGGTTCAAATATTTTCGGTGAGAATAGCCAACCCAATTAAATATTCCACACTGATTGAAATCAAATCCGTTTGAAGTTATTTTGTGAGCAGATGTTCATCTTCTTTAGCCAAGGGTTGTTTATAGGTGTGATACGTGAGTGCCAACCGTCGGTTGAAAGTTTGATCCATTTTGACCAATATAGTGGCAAATAAAGCTACGCCGCCAACGGTCATTCGTTTGGTTTTTTTCAGACCCATGAATCGTTTTACCATCAAAAAATAGTACATCACCTGGTAACATATCTACGCCAATGGGTTGGTATTCACTTGGAATAGTACACTGCACATTGGTGAATGATACACTTGTATCTGCCGGTTCCACCTGATATAGCCCACCTTGGTGTGACCTCGGGACGACAATCATTTGCCCTACCAACTGATCAGAATGATCCAGAGCTACCCAGACACCAATCAAAGGGTCAATAGTGATATATTGCTGATCTTGGTGTAAACCTTGGCCTCGCCCACCGGGAGGCTTAAAATAGAGCATAGTTTGGTAAAGTTTGGGTTGGTCTTGAATCAGTTGTCCAATAACCGATAGCAAGACATCGGAAGTCGCCCAAGTCTGGGATTCTTCATCCCAATTGTGCATATTGATCAAGCGGGGATATTGATGTGTAGGGTCATCGGGGTCGTCGGGTGTACCACCAAAGTCTCCTGGCTTAGATCCTTCAGATCTCATCTGCATATAGTGGCGTTTCATTTGTTCCACTAGTTCGGTTGGGAAAATACCACTAACAGTGAGATGTCCGTAATGTTGGTAGGAGGCGATTTGGTCAGCCGTTAACTGTGTCGGTTTCAAAAGTGCCATTGAATTTTATTTCTCCCTGCCAAGTCAGTTTATTCGTCTGAGTAATATCTGTCAAGGACGTCAATATTCTGTTTCACTTCTGTTTGTACGATAATCCAGTTGGTAGAAGAAACTGTTACTGAATATTTAGAAAAAATTGTTAATTCTTCCTCTTCTGTATATACATAGACTAAAAGATCAACAAAAATTAAAACAGCAACTTATCTTTTTGATTACTTAAACGACCCTTCTCTTTTTCAGACTAAACTTTTTTCTTCAGAATCCCACAGCTATACATAACAAAAATTAGGGCAATATTTAGACAGATCAAAACCTCAAAAAGACAAACTCGGCCCCGGAAACTACAACTGGCAAAGTAAATTTCAAAAATGATGACACATACAAGTTGCCATTCGAGTACGATTTTGGTATTGGTGTGTGTTAGACATTATTGATAATTGATAAAAACAGTAGTCCCCATCTCAACGTACAGGTCTTTATCCTCTGGTTGAACACCTCGCATACAAACTGCAACACCAGTATCATTCAACTGTTCGGCTACATGTTGAACACAATCTTCGACCGTTTTTAGAAAATGGTTAGGATAACACTCTAAGCTAAAACTTAAGTCCGCGGGACCAAACGAAACGCAATCAACGCCTGATTTAGCTAATTTCCGGGCGTTAGTTACTGAGTTAATGGACTCAACTTGTATCCACAAAATTCCATTTTCTTTCCACCATTGGCTATAATCTAAACGGCCCTGATGGTGCTCGGGAACTGGCCGAGACGCTCCTCCCCAACTACGTTTTCCAAATTGTGGGTAGTAAAATGCATTGATTGCAGTATCAACAGTAGATTCAAGTTCTACTTGTGGAACCTCGATACCTGCTGGACCTAAGTCAAGCATATTGCCAATCAGATATGCTTGCTCAGTATGCTTGATACGAAATATTACTTCTGCTTCGTATTCATCGGTTAAACGACAAAAATGAAATAGCCGTTCTTCGTTGAAAGGGTCGTGTTGACTATCGGTAGCTATAAAGTCAAAATTACCTTCGTCTAAAATAGATCGTATCCTCTCTGGCTCAGTCATAATTGGAATATGACGACCGTTAAGTACTTCTCCGTCTTTCATCCGTTTCTTCAAATTACCGGTCAGCATCGATTATTCACTCCTTTTCGCTTCAATAGTATTTTTATTGTCAGGGATCGACCTCGGTTTTATTCCGTTACCAGACTTCCTGTTTTTATTCCGTTTTGACAAAAGTTTAGCTCTTTTTTTCTTATGTAATAACTCCACCACTTTATTTATTACTCCTCGATTTAACATGCTTGGTAT
>JACLAC010001203.1_pt1 | contig 21491 bp, 12 predicted proteins | sample 8027881 | NCBI WGS metagenome assembly JACLAC01 (sample SAMN15725517, study PRJNA655200) | protist metagenome | isolation source: fluorescence activated cell sorting (FACS) single amplified genomes of... | place: Spain: Blaines Bay Microbial Observatory, Mediterranean Sea | collected 2016-01-19 | reverse complement strand
ATTTTTGCGTCGAAAAAAATAAGTCTGCGCATCCAGTTGCTGGATCTTCAACTCACCAGCCTGAATTTTTTTATAGACCCACTGATGGGAGGGATTGAAACGGCGGGTATGGCCTACCATGCAGACCAGACCTGTTTCTTGTTGCAGATCCACAACATCTTGAGCATCTGACCAATTATCAGCCAAAGGAATCTCGACTTCAACGTGAACACCGGCCCTCAGACACTGCATCGCCTGAGCTGCATGGATTGGAGTTGGGGTGGCTAGGATAGCGGCTTCAACTCCTGGGTGCGCAAGTGCCTGAACCAGATCTGTCATTGCATGGGGAATCCCGTACTGTACTGCAACAGCTTGAGTCGGTTCCAAAGGTTGTCCCACCAGCGCAACCACCTCGACTCCCTCGATGTTTTTGAGACCATCCAGGTGTTTTTTGCCAAAAGCACCAGGACCGGCCAAAATGATTTTCATCTATTTTCTCCGAACAATTTCTCAGCCAATTATCATTTAACTGAAGAAAGAATTTATCATCTACTGTTCTCCAAGATCAAATGCCCAACTGCCGTATTGGATGCCGGCACGTGGTAGAATCGGTGACGAACCTTAGGTCTGGCTTCACCAGCCACATCACTCATGGCTCCTCGGGCGATCAACCACATCACGAGTTCAATACCCTCGCTACCAGCTTCTCGAACATACTCAATGTGTGGAATTACGGCAGCAGCCTCCGGATCATTTATCAACTTGTCCAAAAATTGGCTATCCCATTGTTTGTTGATCAGTCCAGCACGCGGTCCCTGTAACTGATGGGTCATGCCACCAGTGCCCCAAATCTGGACATTTAGGTCTTCATCGTATTCATCCAAAGCTCGGCGAATCGCTTGCCCTAACTGAAAACAACGTTGACCCCTTGGCACCGGATACTGAACCACGTTGACTGCAAAAGGAATCACTGGGCAGGGCCAAGTTGTGGATTGTCCACACATCAGCGAAAGAGGAACCGTCAACCCATGATCTACATCCATCTCATTGACGATTGTCAGGTCAAAATCCTGCAAAATCAAAGATTGAGCGATGTGTGATGCTAACTCCGGATGCCCTTGGACTATCGGTACGGGCCGTGGCCCCCATCCTTCATCAGCAGGTTGAAATTCGGCAGCGGTACCAATCGCAAAAGTTGGAATCATTTGCAGACTGAAAGCTGTCGCATGATCATTATAGACGAGGATGATCACATCTGGCTTGGCTTCCTGCATCCACTGCTTGGAAAATTTATAACCAGCAAAGAGCGGTTGCCAATAAGGCTCCTCTGCCTTTCCCTGATCCAAGGCAGCACCAATTGCAGGAACATGAGACGTATAAACCGAGGCTGAAATGTAGGCCATATCAGGACTCCTTGACTTGTTACGAATTCCCCTGTGGCTGACGATGAGGCTGGGCGTCACCATCTTCTCCTAGGTAGCGATTACCCTCTGGAGAACGGCCTCCCTTGATCATCATCTCACGATATTCTTCTTCTGACATTCCCGTCATACTACCTGCCATCTGCTGGAAACTCTTACCATCAGTGGCGCCAATCTTAGCGAGGAAATAGATATTCCCACCCGTTTGAATACACCAATTGAGATCTCGGGCCAACACTGCCTGTTTTTGTTCCTCGGTCATTGGCCACTCATCAAGATAAGCCCGTTCATTGGCTTTGAAGCGTTCTCGGTTTTCTGCCCTCATCAATGACATGCAGAATTGGTTGAGGTGGTAGCCTTTGCGAGATTGTTCAGTATCGAAAATGGTTGTGCCTGGAATATCAAGATAAGGTTTATCGAGTGCCATCTTTTCTCCCTCAGTCAGCCCAGTAGAGGCGAATTGGATTATCAATCAGCAGTTTGTGCTGCAGTTCAGTTGTAGTCGCAATATGAGGGATCACATCGACCAGATGGCCATCATCCGGCATATGAGATTTCATGTTGGGATGCGGCCAGTCAGTTCCCCACAAAACACGATCTGGAAAACTCTCTACAACTTTTCTTGCAAAGGGAATCACGTCGAAATAGTTGGGAGGTCCCTGTTGAGAGAGCCGCTCCGGACAACTGACCTTCGACCAGAAATTCGGATGCTCTTCCATTAATTTCAGAAACAGAACAAACTCTGGCCCATCAACCAGCTTGCCGACATCAGGTCTCCCCATGTGATCAACCACTACCGTGGTTGGCAGTGCAGTGAAAAAGTCAAACAGTTCCGGGAGTTCTACAGCCTCAAAGTAGATGACGATATGCCAACCCAATGGCTTAATCTTGGAGGCAATTTCACCAAGGGCATCAAAGGGCAGGGCATCCACCAGTCGCTTGACAAAGTTGAAGCGGACTCCACGAACTCCAGCGGTATGCAACTCTTGCAGTTCAACGTCTGTGATCGTGCGCTTGACTGTCGCTACTCCCCGAGCCATCCCACCAGAATGCTGCAGAGCATCTACCAAAGCTCGATTGTCAGCCCCGTGACAGGTCGCCTGAACAATCACGTTTCTTGTAAATCCTAAGAAGTCCCGCAGGCCCCAAAGTTGATCCTTGGAGGCATCACAGGGGGTATACTTGCGCTCTGTCGCAAAGGGGAATTGATCCCCTGGGCCAAAAACGTGGCAATGGGCATCAACAGCTCCTGTGGGAGGCTTAAATTTTGACTTGGAAGGATTCTGATGCCAGTGCAGCCAGTCTGCGTCCATAGTAAAGGCACTCATCGTTCCAACTCCTTCAAACGTGCATCCAAGCGGGGATACACCTTGCGAGCGTTGCCTTCAAAGACCTTCTGCTGATCTTCTACAGAGAGATTCAAGGCATCAATGTAGCGCTTGGTATCATCAAAAAACTGTCCAGTTTCTGGATCAATACCACGTACAGCCCCCACCATCTCCGAGCCAAAAAGAATATTGTCGCTGTCAATCACCCGGAAGAGCAGATCAATCCCTGGCTGGTGGTAGACACAAGTATCAAAGAAGACATTCTTCATCACGTGTTCAGCAAGAAGCGGCCGTTTGAGCATATCAGCCAATCCACGATAACGCCCCCAATGATAAGGTACTGCTCCTCCGCCATGCGGAATGATGAAACGCAGATTCGGGAAGTCGCTGAATAGATCCCCCTGAATGAATTGCATAAAGGCCGTGGTGTCCGCGTTGATGTAGTGGGCACCTGTAGCGTGAAAGTTTTCGTTGCAGGAACCAGAGACGTGAATCATCGCCGGCACATCCAGCTCAACCATCTTCTCGAAGAACGGATACCAACTCTTGTCGGTCAGAGGCTTTGAAGTCCAGTGTCCACCAGAAGGGTCAGGATTGAGGTTGCAACCAATAAACCCCAACTCATTGACACAGCGCTCCAGCTCGGCAATTGAGTTGGCAATTGGCATTCCGGTTGACTGTGGTAACTGACAAACACCGACGAAGGTCTCTGGAAAGAGATCCACGACACGCTTGATCATATTGTTACAGGCCCGGGTCCAACTTTGGGAGATAGCTTCGTCGCCCAAGTGGTGAGCCATCGCCGATGCTCGGGGTGAAAAGATCGTCATGTCCGCCCCACGCTCACGAATCAGCCGCAGCTGGTTCTTTTCAATGCTCTCACGGATCTGATCATCGGAGATAGCGCCAAGCTCTGGTGTGGGCAGAGAAGCATCCTGAAACGCAGCCAGTTGTGCATCGCGAAATTGCTGCATGGGGGCAGGAGCTGTCGTGTAGTGTCCGTGACAGTCAATGATCAGCATTTGGATTTCTCTTCGTGAGAGTGCAGTTGGGTAAGCATGTTATCAAGCAAGGGCAACAGTTCTTCCTGCTCCAATGCTGCTGAAAATTGGGGGGCCCATTCTTGTCGTTCAGCCGTGGCCTGACTCATCCGTGGTTCCAGCCCAGCTGCCTGAACGGTTAAGGCTACCTCGCGCATCTCCTCGGCTCGTCGGACACCGTGCTCTAGGGTACGAGTAATCATGTAATGAGCACGACGAGACCAGTTTTCCATCGGGAAAAGGTTATTCAGCGAAGATAGTACTTCTTGCTCAACACCATAATGCCGGGCTGAGAGCAGTGATTCTGAGACCAATGCTTCCAAACCCTTGATCATCACACTGCGACACATCTTGGTTGCTGAGGCTATACCTAAAGATTCATCACAGAAGCGCGTGCCCATGAAGCCAAGCGCCTGACCAATCTCAACAAATTCGCGAGCGTGAGGACCTCCCAACAGAATCGGTGACTTGCTGTGCAGCGGATGAATCGGTGACATCACCGCGGCTTCCACATAGCGTCCACCTGCTTCTTCAATCAAGGCAGCCACACTCTGCTTAGTTTCTGGAACCACTGAGTTCAGATCCAGGAACCATGATCCTGCTGGTAGGTCAGAAGCTACTGACTGGGCTGCCTCCAGATCCTGGGCAGCAGTCACGGCACTGATTACCAACTCAGCTTGAGCCACAGCTTCTACAGCTTGCTGATAGCCCACCACCTGGGGACAGATCTTCAGATTATGGCTCGCCGGACTCTTTTTCTTGCTAAAGAGGCGATCGAAAGCAGTCAGCTGAACATTTTGGAAGGCACTTAAATCCTCGGCAAGGGTTCGCCCGACTTCTCCGAAACCTAACAAACAAATATTTTGAATCGGTTTCATTTGCCATCCCAGATCGACTTGGGAATCAGGACTTCTCCACGCATCAACATCCTAGCTGTACGCAGCAAACCCGCACGCTGAAGAACTACTTCACTGCTGTTTGCTTCGACCTCAAGGCCCACTGTGAAAAAACCGGTTGGGTGTTCCACATCAAGAGTGATCCGCCCATTCTCAGCCTGCAAGCCAGTCATTTGCTGGGCAACAGAGCCTGGCAGGACACAAGCAGAGGCAACACTAACCGCACCCAGAACTCCAATTGCCTCATGAACCCGATGGGGGATGAAAGTCCGAGTGGCAATTACTCCGCCCTGTTGAGCTGGAGCCACCAGCGACATCTTGGGTACGGTCTTAGTGGTGACAACACCCAAGTTCATCAGTGCACCGGCCTGCAAACGAATGGATTCAACCCTGCTTTTCAATTGAGAATCTGCCTCCAACTCTGCTGGGAATTCATATCCCGTCTTGCCCAAATCCTGGGCTGCGATCAAGACGACAGGCATTCCATTATCGATGCAGGTTACCTTCACACCATCAATCTCATCGCAGGCTCTGCCTGTGGGCAATAAAGCCCCACAACTGGAGCCTGATGTATCCAGAAAATCCAGCATTACGGGAGCTGCTGTGCCAGAAACCCCATCGATGCTAGCATCTCCCTCGTAAATCACTACTCTACCAGGGGTTTGCACCTGGGCAATTGCCAAATTGGCCGTGTTGACCATGTGAATGCGAACTTCGGTGAGATCTCCTTGCGGCTGCAGCAGTACTTTCTCCAGCGCAAAGGGACCGACCACAGCGAGAATGTTACCACAGTTCTGGCTGTCACTCACTTCTGCTTTATCAACGAAAACTTGCAGGAACAGATAGTCGACATCAGCATCGGGGCGTGTTGATTTGGAGATCACTCCTATCTTGCTCGTCAAAGGATGACCTCCTCCAACCCCGTTAATCTGTCGAGCATCTGGGGAACCCATGACCGCCAGCAACACCTGATCTCGCAGATTAGGCTCAGCGGGCAAATCCTCTGCTAGAAAGATCAGGCCCTTAGAGGTGCCTCCTCGCATCAGGCAGGCAGGAATCGCAGTTTGCATTTTTTAGCTCTGCTCCGAATACTTGACGTACTTCAACCCCTTCTCAACCAAGCGCTCACGCATCTTGTAGAGATCCAAGCCTAACACTCCCTCCTGCAATTGCTTGCGCTTGTCTTCTTCATTGGCCAGCCGTGATTGTGCTTTCTCCAGAACCTGAGCGGCTCCATTCTGCTGGACGACAACGACTCCGTCATCATCAGCAATGATCAGATCTCCCGGATGAACCAAGGCTCCAGCACACACGAGCGGAGTGTTCACATTTCCCAAGGTCTCTTTGACTGTACCTTGAGCAGAGATTGCCTTGGACCAAACCGGAAAGTTGATCTCCGTCAGGGTCGCTACATCTCGAACCCCTGCGTCAATCACCAAGCCCAATACCCCGCGAGCTTGCAGAGAATTGGCTAGTAAATCGCCAAAATATCCATCCTCACAGAGACTCGTTGGAGCCACCACAAGAATGTCTCCAGCTTGGCACTGTTCCACGGCGACGTGAATCATCCAGTTGTCTCCTGGCGCCACTTCGCAGGTGACAGCAGTGCCAATAATCTTGGTTGGGCGATAGATCGGACGCATGTAAGAAGCCAGTAATCCTGTACGTCCCTGAGCCTCATGGACAGTAGCAACATCTAGTTCTTCAAAGGCTTGCACCAACGCTTCAGGTGGTCTGGGAATATCTGTGATGACAACAGGCATTGGAACTTAACTCCATCAAATTAAGAACTAAGGAAGAGAGCGATCCAAGCGACTAAAGAGGTAAACACAACTGACCCAGAATCGACCTGTACCAAAAAGTTCTCAAGCAAATTTCTGGGAAACTAGACGTATTTTAGAATAGGCAGTTTGGGTGGGAAGGAAACTTTAGAATAAAGACACATCTTCTTGGATAGTTCGAATCAGGAGAAGTTTAGAGAAATGAAAATCTTAAAAACCAATAGTACTGGGCAACCGCCCGAGCAGCAGTGAGGGCAGTACTTGCGTTTGGATTAGGAGGGACAGCATTGCTTGCCGACTTCGTTGTTTGGAAAGACTTATCCACTTCCTTGTCTGTCTCAAGCGATAATACGATAATAGTAGCACTTGTTGTTTGTCAAACCCGTTACATCTTTTCAATACAATTGGATCTTGAACTGAAGTTGGTTCTGCAAACTGATTTATGAATTTTGTTACTGAATTTATGGCGCCTGTATTGAAACCTCTCCACTTGGAGCGACATTTCCTATTCCTCTGCTATTAACTGCAGCAATTCTGAAATAGTACCACTTGTTCGAAGTAAGTCCTATTACTGATTGAGTACAGGTTCCGGCTGTACAACTGGCCTGATTATTTGTTGTTGTAATTATACTTGCATCCGATGAAGTAGCATCTGCCTGATCAAAGGTAATCACATTTGTAAGTCCTGGAATTGACTGTTCCTTGCGATAAAGCACATAACTTGTTGAGGAGGCAACAGCATCCCGACTCAAATTAATTGTGCCTGATCCACCTCCTGTGGCCGATAATCCTTCTACAATTGGAGGTAGGCTTTGATTGTACAATTGATTGATCTCAACATCTGTCATGGACCCATACAGTTTGACCTCATCAATGTAGCCTTTCGAGTTTTTCCTACCCTTACGATTCAAACCGACCCGAATCTGATCCCATTCTGTATACCATGAATTAGCTGCTTTCTGATTTGTCTGAACACCATTGCGGTATAACCTGCCCCTATTGTCACTTGTATTGACTAGCACCAGATGATACCAGACCCCAATCTCAATCGGCCCAGACTGGCGCATCTTTGAATTTCCACAACTGGAAGTGCCTGTGTTTGAGGCTCCATCCTGTCCAATTCTGATTGAAGCATCCAAATCAATCTGATCTTTTTGTTTTCTCAGCCAGGAATTGTCAAAAAGCTTTTTGAATCTAATTTGCGCGTGCGGAAACTTCAGCAGCAGGAGCAACATTACCGGTCCCCCTACCATTAACAGCGGCGATCCTGTAATAGTACCATTTGTTGGTGATCAAACTTGCATCTGTATGACTGCAGGTTCCACTGACACAACCGGACGCCACATTCGTGATCGTCTGTAAACTGGCACTACTACTGTTCAAATTATTCTGATCAAAGGTGATGACATCGGTGAGGCCTCCCAAAGACTGCTCAACTTTATAAATTGTATAGCTTGTACTGCCGGGAACAGCACTCCACTGAAGTCGGATTTGCCCCGAAGTAGAGTTGTCTAATGATAAATCTTCCACAATGGGAGGTAAGGTTTTTTGGTAAAGAGCCTCAATTTCAGTAGCACTTAAAGATCTGCCGAAGATTTTCACCTCATCAATAAAGCCTTTCCAATTGTTGTCACCATGACGATTTAGACCAATCTTGATTCGATCCCACTGATTTCTCGTTGGCGAACATGTTGGCGAACTTGAACTGTTACAGACTTTCAACCAGCCAGTAGAGCTGTCCCTGAGCCTGCCGTTGACATAGAAGAAAATATCATCATCAGCTTCATGGACTAAAACCGCATGGTACCAGTTACCGATGTAGAGCCTCGGGCCATGAACCTTGTTGTCTCCAGAAATCGTATTGAATGCGCGTATTCGGCCGACGGGTTCGTAATGATCATCGACATCAATTTGCAGATTCGGTCCATTATTGTCATCACCGGTGGAAATCACTGAAGAGAATTTTTCAAGGTCTCCATCTGGGTTCAGCCACACCGAAATTGTCCAGTTGTCAGGGATGTCACTGTTGGAAAAGTTGTCGTTGTAGCCAAAACTCCCATTGTATCTCGATCCATCTAATTGCCCGGATCCATCAAAATATGCAGAATTTCCATAGGCACATCCCTCCCCGAAAGAAATGCTACCTCCTGCATTAGAACTAATGTTGAAGGGCCAACCATCAGAACTGGACCGAGAACCCTGGGCGCTATTATCAAGTAAATCACTGTTCAAGGGATAATAAATCAGCAAATCTGGATCAGTGTCATTGATCGTTGAGGAACTTGCTGTGGAAGTACATTCTACAGGAAGTGGACTGCCGCTGACTTCGTTGGTAGAAAGTTTAAGAATGTTCCCATTACTCGTGTCTCGGGCTCCAAGTCGATAATAATAGGTCTTGGTAGAATCTAGAGTACCGTGAACATACATACTCTTCGTTCCGAGGATGATGGGTGTCGCATTGTCGGATGCGTCCACGAGTCGATTGGCAGGTACACGGGAACTTGGCGCAACTGTGGTCCAGTAAAAGGTGTAGGTGTCACTGGAGTTATCAAAGTTGCTTGGGGCGTCCCAACCAAGAGAGAGTCGATTGAAGTCTTGAGTAATATTATCGATGTTGAAATCACCAAGTAAACTGATGTCATCATCAATGATCGTCACGGTAGCATTCTGAACTCCCGATTCAGAAGCACTATCACCTCCAGAAACTCCGGTGATGTCCAAAATGACTGTCTCATTGTCCTCCGTTGTTGTGTCACCTAAAACCCCAACCGTTGTTGTACCTGTGGTATTGCCCGCTGAAATCGTGATCGTTGAACTGCTGAGAGTGTAGTCAGCACTGGCAGTAGCAGTTCCTGAAGCTGTCAGTGTAACGGTTGTATCTGCTGATGCAGTTCTACTTAAGGAGGCGGTAACAGTAGCATTCGTTGTCCCAGAATTCCCTTCGTTCACTGAGGCTGTTCCCGAGAGTGTTACAACGGGGGCAGATAATGTCGTTGCCGATACCACCGTTGAGTTGTCGCTGGTACCTGCAGAATTATTAGCTGCAATCTTGTAATGGTAAATTGTTGCTGGATTCCTGCCGGTGTGGGTGTAGGTAGTGCCAGAGACAGCAGGACTAATCGTATTGAAACTGGAGTTATCAGTACTCCAATAGACCGTGTAGTTATTGGCACCGGTCATATTGTCCCAGGATAATGCCACCTGAAGATTGCCACCGGTTGCTGTCAAATTTGTTGGGATGTTTGGGCTAACGTTGTCGCACTCAGCATAGGCCAGACACTTATCGACCACCTCTTCTGTTGTCAGTGATCTGCCGTAGATCTTGAACTCATCGATGTATCCTTTCCATCGAATATCTGTATTGCGATTGATGCCGATCTTTAATCTATCCCATGTCGCTTTGGCTGTTTGTGTTCCAACAACAACGGCATCTCTGTACAGAGTCCATTGATTGGCGTCTGTGTGGACAGCAGTAAGGTAATACCATTGGCCATTTGTAATCGCGTTGGCGTCTGTAATGTTGTTTTGATTGAAACCAGGATCGGCACCACCGGTATTGTAAAACAACATTCGCAAATGATCTGAATCATCTACGTCAATTTGATGGTTGCTGCTGCTCTGTGATCCACTGGAGTAGGCTGCAGAGAACTTTTTATTGTCCTCATCCCCATTGATCCACAAGGAGATCGTGAAATTGCCTGTCAGTGTAGGAATGTTGTTGTGGGTGAAGTTGTCATTGTAAGCATAGCCTGTAGTAGAGTCATAGTAAGCTGCATTTCCGTGGCCGCAGCCTCGAGCATACTTGATCGTACCACCTGTATTGATCAGGTTGTACCTACCATCTCCATTAGCATTCTTGACATCGTTGAGATTATTATTGAAGTCATAGTGTACCAAGAGATCCGTATCATTGTCTGTCTGCTCCGTGGTTGAGCAACCTACAGTGGGCTGACCGCTGACTTCTGAAGACAAGGCACTTGAGTTAGAACCCTCGACGGCCTTCAGGCGATAGTAGTAGGTGGTACCCCCTGTCAAACCACCATGAATGTAGGAAGTGGTAGAACCACCTGAAATGTAAAAAGGCGAGTCAGATGCGCTCACTCCAGCTGAAGTACTGTAATAGAGTACATACCTGTTAGCACCTGGGATGACACTCCATGAGATTGTGTTCTTCTCATTTGAAGGGGTAACTGCGATCGAAGGAGTGGAGACGTCATCATCAATGATGTTGACTGTCTGCTGCTGTGTTCCATTCTCACTGGCTCCATCTCCACCAGAGACTGCAGAAATATCAACGATAATTGTTTCATTGTCATCATCAGTGGAATCATTGACCCCGGTCAGAGTGGCCGTTCCAGTCGTCGCACCGGCATTGATCGTGATATTGTCCGATAGGGTATAGTCAGAGTTGATCGTCGCATTGCCACTGAGACTCAAGGTCACCGAGGTGTTTGCCGAGGCGGCGGCACTCAAGGTTGCTGTCAGCGTAACCGTACCGCCATTTTCAGCCAGGCTGGCCCCAGACTTTGAAAGGCTGACCGTTGGTGCTGCATCATCATCGATGATGTTGACTGTCTGCTGCTGTGTTCCATTCTCACTGGCTCCATCTCCACCAGAGACTGCGGAAATATCAACGATAATCTGTTCACCATCGTCATTGAAAGCATCATTGACCCCGATCAGTGTGGCGGTTCCAGTCATAGCACCAGCATTGATCATGATGTTGTCCGATAGGGTATAGTCGGAGCCAACTGTTGCATTGCCACTGAGACTCAAGGTCACCGAGGTGTTTGCCGAGGCGGCGGCACTCAAGGTTGCTGTCAGCGTAACCGTACCGCCATTTTCAGCCAGGCTGGCCCCAGACTTTGAAAGGCTGACCGTTGGTGCTATCGGTGTCGCATTGGCTTCATTGGATAAAGCACTGGAATCTACTCCATCAGTAGCCATGAGCTTGTAGTAATAGGTAGTGCCGGCATTGAGTCCAGAATGAACATACGAAGTGGTACTACCACTGGAAATGACAAAGCTGGAATCAGAGGCGCTTACGCCCGCAGAAGTCTTCCAATAAAGGGTATAATTATCAGCACCTGGGATGGCACTCCATGAGATTGTATTTTGCTGGGTCGAGGGAGTCACAGATATGGAAGGAGTTGAGACATCATCATCTGTGATGGAGATGGAAACAAATGCATTCCCACTCTCAACTGCTGTGGAACCAGTCACATTGTCAATATCAATGCGAACCACTTCCCCAAACTCATCTACAGTATCCTGAACGGATGTGAGTGTCGTTGTTGCCGTAGTAGCTCCTGCAGCAATCGAGAGATTGGTCGAAGCAATCGTGTAGTCACTGGTGAGAGTGGCATTACCACTGGTTACCAGCCCAATGTTTGTGGTGTTGCCAGCCAGGTTAGAAAGAGTTGCGGTCAGGGTGATTGATGCTGCAGCTTCCGCTACGCTGGAAGCAGAGGCAGTCAGAGTTACATTCGGTGCACCATCATCATCGGTAATGGTGACGGTGATCTGCTGGGTTGCACTTTCGGTAGCACTATCTCCACCGGTGACATTATCGATGTCGATGATGATTGTCTCACTGTCATCATCAACGGAGTCATCAATTCCAGTCAGTGTTCTGGTTCCCGTGGTAGAACCGGCAGCAATAACTAATGTAGCGTTGTCAATGGAGAAGTCGGTATTGCGCGTACCCGATCCTGAAATACCCAAACCGATCAAGGCGTCAGTAGCAGCTGTTTTTGAGAGGATTCCTGTAACAGTAACTGTTCCGCTGTTTTCTGCGATGTTAGCGGCTGAAGTTGAGAGAGTAACTGTAGGCGTACCACCGCTTCCACCGCTTCCACCACTACCAGAACCGCCACCGCCTCCACCGCCTCCTTGGGCCTCATCACTATCGGCTCGGGGAAATTCCACGTCATAGACAATGGTCGCCTCACGCAGGTCACAGCCTGTTTGGACCAAACCCAAGCTGGCTACCAGCAATAACAGAATTAGAATGTTTCTCATTGCATCCTAAGTTATATGGCTCTGAATTTTTCTTATTGGCACTTTGCCTTTTGTAGAGTTTGGCTCTCCTCTTACGAATACACTAATACTACTTGATTGTATCAAGCCTACACCGAGTTCTGCCAATTCTTTTTTCTGGAAGAATCAAGTTAAAGAACGGAGTATATTACATTAAGATCTGAGTAAGAAATTGAATTTCTTTTATAAAATCAGCTTTGTAGAATCCTGAATTAAATCAATATATATTGCGCTATTTTCAAGCTTGATACCTACTAAAATCCTTTTTTAAAAACCTAGAAAATTGTTAAAACTTATCCAGTGATTAGATCCTGACTTAACAGAGATATGATTGGGGTTAACCAGTTAAATACCAAAATCGGCAGTAGATTGCTAATTTAACCAATGACTAGACACCATATTATTTTTTTGAAAAATTACTCTGTAATCTTCAACATTATTTTGTTATGGGGCATTTCTACAAAAATCATCTGACATGTTACCTCGACCATTGATACTTCTAGACAAAACTCGATAACAATAATTTTGACCAGAAACTAAAGAGGTATCTGAATAACCACTGGTCGTTCCATCATAGATGGGAGTGTCACTGGAAATATTCACATAGAAATTACTACTTGTACCTCTATAAACTCTGTAGTTACCAGTATGGCCTTTTACATCGTTCCAGTCCAGGTTCAACGTGCCACTACCTCCAGACGTTAAATTTATGTTTTTGGTTGACGGTGCCAAAGATTTTAAGTAAAGATTTTCTACTTCAGAACTATTCATTGTTCTTTTATAAATTTTTAGCTCATCGATATAACCTTTCCACTGAATTGCCCCAGCCCGATTCCTCCCGATTCGTAGCTTTCTCCAATTATGAACTGCACCAGGTCTAGTTCCCTGAGAAACTCCATCAACAAAGTATTCCGCATGATTATCTGTCTTACCGTGTGTCATGACTAGATGGTACCATTCACCCAAAACCATGATAGGACCATCTACGCTACCCGAACCGCTGGTTTTACGTACTCTCCATTTCAGTGAACCATCCGTGTCATAGCTCACCTGAGATAATTCATCCCAATCACCGCCTATTTTTTCACCACTAGCCAAAACTGAAGCATTTCGGATATTATCTTTATCAGCAATTACCCACATTGATGCAGTAAAGTTGTCCTCTATTTCAGTAATGTTATTCAGATTAAAATCTGTATTTTCTAGATAAGTATTTCCATTTAAATAGATAGATTTTCCCATGACGCAGCTATCTGCATAAGTTACTGATCCTGTCTGCACTGATAAATGATAAGGACTACCCGTTTTTGAAATACTCAGTATATCGTTTGTATTCTCTTCAAAAGGATAGTAAGCAACTAAATCAGAATCATTGTCAACAATGTATCCAGATGTAATATCACACATAGGTGCTAGTGGCTGACAAGATACTTCATTGCTCAAAGTTTGAACCATTCCACTATTCACTACAGCGACACGATATGAGTAAGTGTAATTATCACTCAATCCACCATGGAAATAAGCGTTGGGTGCATCCGTCATTGCTTTTTCGCTGATGTTGGTTACCGAATTATCTAACTCATCTATTCCCGAAGAGATGTCCCAATAAAGTATGTAACTGTCTACAGGGCCTGCCCCATCGATGGTATAAATGTCTGTCCAAGTCAATTTAACCTGACCAATTTCCACTGCACATTCCAATACTGGGACTGTTAATGTGCTGGTATCGTCATCAACCGTGATCACAGTGACACTTTGACTTCCTAGTATATCGTATTTGGCATCTCCGGTGTCACCGGTATTAATTGTGACCGTAACAGTACTGGTAACATTGCCATCATCAATCAATTCGTTAAGAGCTGTCACTGTTAACGACTTTGCTGTATTCCAGTTCCCCGTTGTAAATGTCAGACTGCTTGGAGATATGCTTGCTTCTGATGGATCATTATGTGTCAGATCAAGAACCACATTGCCTGAGGGCTTTGTATTTAAGACCACCGTTACATTCTGAGAAGTAGTTCCTGACTCATTAACTGAGACACTTGTCGTCGATAAGGTAAAGCCTGCGGTATCATCATCATTAATTACCACTGAGACCTGTTGAGGGGTACCCGCTGCGGCACTTTCCCCTCCACTTACAGAAGAAATCTGAATCATCAGGCTTTCGTTGTCCTCATCAACACTGTCGTTGACTGGCGCAAAATTGACAGAACCACTTGTACTACCTGCTGCTATTGTAATCGCGCCAGGTGCATTGTAGTCTCCAGCTGACGTTGTAACGTTGGTAGTACTTAAGTTAACTGTCGTGTCAGTACCAGCTATCCGATTCTGAGTTGCTGTAATCTGCACAGTTCCACTCTCAGCAACGTTGTTGGCAGCTGCGGACAGTGTCACAATCGGCATTTCCTCATCGTCGATCGTCAACACGTTGATCGTCTTCAGCCCAACTCCATCGTAAACACTATCCAGGGTGTTTGGCTGATCAATCGCCACACTTGTGGTGCTGGTAACATTATCATCGTCATCACTGTCATCCCAACCAGTAATCGTCACTGTCTGGCTAACTGTCCAGTTTCCTGTCGAGAAGGTCAGACTGCCCGGAGATACTCGTGCTTCGCTCAAGTCATCTGAAGTGATATCGAACTCAACGGTATTTGTCGGTTCAGTATTCAGCACCACGGTGAAGGTCACAGAAGTCCCGTTCTCACTAACATCTGCTGTGGTTCTTGAAATGGCGAAGCCAGCTGTGTCGTTGTCTGTCGTGGTAACAGTAACTGTCCGGGCTGCCAAACCAGGAGAGTTGTAATTGCCGTCGGTACTGCCCGGAGTCAGTGTCAACAAGATTGATCGGTTGCCATCATCGACATCATCGTCCTTGCCAGTCAGCGTCACTGTCTGTGAAGTCGACCAATTGCCTGTACTGAAGACCAAACTCGATGGATAAAGTACTTCAGTGCTGTCGTTATCACTCAGCGTCAGCGTCACATTGGCTGTCGGCTCACTGTTCAGTACAATTGTGAAGGTGTCTGTAGTACCGGTCTCAGCAACCGAAGCCGTTGTCTTCGAGAGCGTGAAGCCGGCACTGTCGTCATCTGTAATGATGACAGCTATTTGTTGAGGTGTTCCACTTTCTGCAGCTCCTCCGCCAGAGACCCCAGTGATATCAAGCACCACAGCTTCGTTGCCTTCAGTAATATTGTCGTCGACCGACGTGATTGTAGTGCTCTGCGTACTACTCCCTGCAGCAATCACCAGTGAACTTGAACCAAGACTGTAGTCTGTACCCCCACCAGTTGCTGTGGCTCCTGCTCCAGGAGCCAGGGTCACCGTGATGGCGGAGGAGGAAATAATCGAAGAGGTCACCGTTACAGTGGAGGTCCCCCCATTCTCAGCAATCGGGCTCGTAGGGGTCGGAGCCAAGGTGATCTGCGGTGTTGCATCGTCATCAACCAGCGTGATCGTCTGGCTCTGCGTCCCGTTCTCACTGGCGCTGTCTCCTCCGCTCACACTGGTAATGTCCAGAACAATCGTCTCTGCCGGGTTCTCACTGACACTGTCCTGAAGCAAATTGAGATTAGTCGTCCCACTGGTCGCTCCAGCACTAACACTGATCGTGAAGTTGTCCAGCGTGTAGTCACTGCCGTTGTCCGCTGTGCCTGATGGACTCAGTGTAACCAGCGTATCCACCGTTGCTGCATGGTCCAGCAAGGCGGTGATCGCCGCTGCAGCACTACCGGAACTCTCATTGACACTACTCGCTGAGACCAGCAGGTCCACCACCGGTGGGTTGTCATCATCAGTGATTATGATCGTCGCTTGCTGTGTCCCACTCTCAGAAGCTCCATTGCCCCCACTGACTGTGTCAATGTCAACCACCACTGTCTCGGCCTCATCATTGAGCAGATCATCCAGGCCAGTCACCGTGATGCTACCGCTGGTGCTGCCACCGGCAATCGTGATTACTGTCCCACTGAGGCTGTAGTCCGTACCATTGTCAGCTATCCCGCTGAAGAGCAAGTTGACCGTTGTACTCTGGGCTGCTGCCACACTCAGTGTGGCTGTCACCGTCGAGACTCCTCCGTTCTCAGCAATTGGTGAAGAGGCTGAGAGGCCCACCGTTGGGCTGGCTTCGTTGTCTGTAAGGTTGATCGTATATTGCTGGGTTCCATTCTCACTGACTCCACTGGCGCTGCTCACCGTGTTGATCTCCAGCTCGATCGTCTCTGCCCCTTCCACTAGGGTGTCATCAACCAGGTCGATCGTTGTCGTCGCAGTCGTACTGCCTGCACTGATCACCAAGGAGTTACTATTGAGCGTGTAGTCGACTCCACTGCCAGTAGCTGTTTGGGAACCAGTAGTTGTCAGTCCTACGGTTGTACTGGTTGGGGAAGCGTTGCTTAGGCTAACCGTTACTACTATTGCACCAGAACCAGCGCCCTCGGAGATTGTACTGTTGTTCGCACTCAGGTTGACCACCGGGAATGACTCATCATCAGTGATCGTAATCGTCTCCTGCTGGTTGCCCCCGGCTTCCACTGCACTCCCCCCACTCACACTGGCAATGTCAATCACGATCGTCTCTGCCGGATCGAAGGCGCCATCATTAAGGCTACTGACCAAGGTGCTGGTGCTGGCGGTGTTGGCCGGAATCGTCAGGCTGGTTGTACCAATGCTGTAGTCACTACCATTGTCTGCGCTGCCGCTCAAGGAGAAGTTGACCGTGATTACCGAGGAGGAGGCTGGGGTTGAGCTCACCGTCACGGTGGAGGTTCCACCATTCTCAGCAATCGGGCTCGTAGGGGTTGGAGCCAGCGTGATCTGCGGTGTTGCCTCGTTGTCCGTGATCGTCACAGCCACCTGTTGAGCTGGAGCAGCCTCCACGGCACTGTCCCCTCCACTCACACTGGCAATGTCCACAACAATCGTCTCATTCGGTACCTCGCTGAACGAGTCCTCCAGGATGCTCAACTGAGCCGTCCCTGTGGTGTTGCCAGCAGCAATCGTAATTGTGCTGCTGTTGATCGTATAGTCGGTCCCAGCTCCTTCAGTCGCTGTCCCCGAGAGCGAGAGGGTCACGCTAGTGCTGCTCTCAGCAACTGCACTCATTGTGGCTGTCAGGGTGACAGCGTTGGCGCCGGCACTTTCAGTTACGCTAGCAACTGAAATACTCAGGCTCACGGTGGGCGCTGGATCATCATCAGTGATCGTAATCGTCTCACGTTGGGTCCCACTCTCAGAGGCTCCGTTGCCTCCACTAACTGTATCAATGTCGACAATCACTGTCTCCGCTTCATCGTTGAAGCTGTCATTGACTCCGGTCACCGTGACACTACCACTGGTGTTGCCAGCAGCAATCGTGATCGAAGAGGCGCTCTGTAAGTAGTCAGTGCCATTGTCCGCTGTTCCGCTGAAAAGCAGGTTAATCGTTGTGCTCTGGGCTGCTGCTGCGCTCATTGTAGCTGTCACCGTCGAGACCCCGCCATTTTCAGCAATCGGGGAGGAAGAAGAGATGCTCACTGTCGGTCCTGCCTCATTATCTGTCAGGTTGATCGTCTCGGTCTGCACCCCGTTTTCTGTGATCCCAATCGAGTTGGTCACCGAGCTGATGTCAACAATGATCGTCTCAGTCCCCTCGATCAGTAGATCCTCACTGATGTCCAGCGCAGTTGAAGCCGTCGTACTGCCGGCAGCAATCAGCAATGAGTTGCTGTTGAGCGTGTAGTCTACCCCACCCCCCGTGGTGGTCCCTGAAGTGGAAAGTCCCACTGTGACATTATCCGAAGCGGTATTTGACAATGTCACTGTCACCGTCCTAGCTCCAACACCATCTCCTTCAGAGACAGTGTTGCTATCTACCGACAGGCTCACCGTAGGGGCTCCCTCATCATCGGTGATCGTCACTGTCTCTTGCTGGCTCCCAGACTCCGTCGCACCGCCGCCACTGACCGAGCTAATGTCGATGATCACCGTCTCAGCTGGATCATAGATCCCGTCATCGACGGCGGTAATACTGGTTGTTGCCGTCGTACTACCAGCGCTGATGTTGAGCACTCCCGCTCCCAGGCTGTAGTCCACCCCACCCCCACTGGCTGTACCGGTCTCAGCCAAGTTGACTGTGATGACAGAAGAAGAGGCCGGAGTCGCTGTCACAGTCAGCGTCACCGAGGCATTGGCCTCACTGACTGTGCTCGCTGAGCTGCTCAGGCTGATCACCGGCAAAGCCTCATCATCGGTGATCATCACTGTCTGCCTCTGGGCTGGAGTAGCCTCAGTGGCATTGTCACCCCCACTAACGTTGGTGATATCCACAATCACGGTCTCAGTTGGATCACTGATTGAATCCCCCACGCTACTTAGGGTCGCCGTACCTGTCGTGTTACCGGCGGTAATCGTGATCGTACTCGAGCTAAGTGTGAAGTCGGTGCCTCCTCCCACTGCGGTCCCTGAAGTCCCCAACGTCACGCTCGTGCTGGCGCTGTTGACATAACTCAGCGTGGCCGTCAGAGTGACTGAACCACCTGTCTCACCCATGCTGTTGCTATCCACCGTCAGGCTCACCGTCGGTTGGATCTCATTATCGTTGAAGGTCAGTATCTCCTGCTGGGTCCCGGACTCTGTGGCGCTGTTACCCCCGCTGACTGAGTTGATGTCAACGATGATCGTCTCACCATCGTCATAATAGGGATCATCCTGAGCCCTGATCGTCGCTGTAGCTGTGGCCACTCCAGCGGCAATCGTCAAGACTGTGTTGTCGATGCTGTAGTCGCTGCCCCCACCAGTGGCTGTGCCTGAAAGAGCGAGCGTCACTGTCGTAGCGCTTGAAGCTACTGGGTTCATGGTCACCGTCAGCGTAGCGTTGTCCCCAGCTCCAGTCTCATTGAGTGAATTGGTCGAGGTCGACAAGGTCACGCTTGGGTTGGCCTCATCATCGGTGATCGAGATGGTTTGTTGCTGAGCTGGTGAGGCTTCCACCGCGCTGTCGCCACCACTAACGGAGCCAATGTCGATGATCACCGTCTCGGTGCCCTCTGAGATCAGGTCATTCTGGGTCGTCACTGTCGTCGTCGCTGTTGTACTGCCAGCGGGTATCGTCAGGCTAGTTGTACCGATGCCATAGTCAGCCGGGTCACTGGCTGTGCCAATCAATGATAGGTTGATGCTCACCGCAGTGCTGTTGACGTAGCTCAGCGTGGCCGTCACGCTAGTGTTGTTCGTCGCGCCCGCTGCTTCCGTTAAGTTGTTCGATCCTACTGTCAGGCTCACCGTCGGCTGAGCCTCATCGTCATTGATGGTGATCGTCTCTCTCTGGCTACCGCTCTCAACAGCAGTGCTCCCGCTGACACTGCTGATCTCTACGATAATCGTCTCACCGTCATCGTAGTACGGATCATCATTGCTGCTGAGCGTTGTCGTGATGCTGGTTGATCCGGCAGGGATCACCAGGGTAGTACTACCAATGCTGTAATCAACTCCTCCAGCAGTAGCTATCCCGGAGACTCCCAGCAGGATCGTTGTATTGCTTGTTGCCGCTGCAGTCATTGAAACCATCAGGGTCACCGCCGGGTTGGCTGCGTTCTCTAGAAAGCTACTGGCTGAGGCAGCCAGCGTAACCGCTGGCGCTACCTCATCATCGGTGATCGTCACCATCTTCTGCTGATCACCGTCTTCGGTCGCTCCATCCCCTCCAGAAACCGAGGAGATCTCCACCACGATGGTCTCGGCATCATCATCAATCAGATCATCCAGGCTGCGTAGGGTCGTGCTAGCGGTCAGCGAACCCGCTGGGATCTCAATGGTCGTGTTATCGATGTTGTAGTCGGTGTTCAGCGTGGCGCTGCCGGAGAGAGAAAGTAGAACTGACGTGGTGCTAGCGGCTGTCTTGTTTAGGGTGGCATTGATTAAGACGGTGCCAGCATTTTCAGCCAGGTTGGAAGAGTCAGCCCGAAGGCTGACTCTGGCTGGAGCAATGCGTTTCGGTTGAGCATCTGGACTATCGGCACGCGGAAATTCTACGTCATAAACGATAGTTCCTTCCTTACAGCCTGTGAGGACCAGCGTAATTAACAAACTGAGAACGATCAGTAGCGACTTCATCAAAAGCTCCAACATCGTTGACCCAAAGGCTAGATTGCTCAACCAGGGTCGATGTCATTTCAGGATAGTATTGAGGCTTCCTTGAATAACTTGTCGCTTCCATGCGCAGTCCAAGAACTCTTTCAGTTAACCCTTGGTGGGATGAGTGAGTTACTGTTGGTTTTTTTGTCAGTCAAGAATTCTTGCGGAAATATTTCTGAAAAAAGTTAAATGGAAATATCCATGCCTAAATGCTTGCTTATCAAAGCCACATCTCACAAGAGTAACCTAAAAAGTATTATTAATATAATTATATGTAAATATTTTGTCACAATATAATCGTTAAATCAATTTATATTTTTATCTTTTTAACAAATTTAACAGAAAAGTGGTTTTGCTGAGAATGGAAACGGTGTGGGATTGTCTACGGATGGGAATCAGGACGATATTCTAGGACCAAACTAGAATCGAAAGCATTGGACATCATCACTGGTGTGTCAATCAGAAAGGCTTTTCCCGTGTAATCCAGAGCGAGAACCTGGTTTTCTGAGTTGGGTGTTTCCATTGGGAGATTCCATAGTTGCTTTCCAGTTTTAGGGTCGAATTGACTGAAATAAGGTTGGGATTCAACAGAATTATTGTTAGTCGCTATCAGACTCAATAGATTCAGGCGACCAAGTACATCCAAATTTTGATTCCAAGATCATCTCCAGCTGTACCCCACTGGGTGAGCCATTGCTGTGAGCCTAATGAATCGTCTTTTGCAACAAATAGATCTTTTCCTCCCTCGTTTGTGAACTCTCCAAGATTTCCGTCAGTCTGGCCTGTCAAATAAACGCTTCCTTCTTAATCAGTAGTGATCGCAACACCTGTCTCATCTCCAATAGAACCAAACTGTCTACGCCACAGTTCTCGACCCTGACTGCCAAACCTG
>JACLAC010000234.1_pt1 | contig 21506 bp, 22 predicted proteins | sample 8027881 | NCBI WGS metagenome assembly JACLAC01 (sample SAMN15725517, study PRJNA655200) | protist metagenome | isolation source: fluorescence activated cell sorting (FACS) single amplified genomes of... | place: Spain: Blaines Bay Microbial Observatory, Mediterranean Sea | collected 2016-01-19 | reverse complement strand
ACCTGTCATACATCTCTTTTACTGGTTCTATTAAAATGCCGTGGAAACCAAGAAATTGTTCGAAAAACAAAGTGTTTGAATAAACAACACCATCACAAGCGCCCAGTTCCAAAAATACACCATTTTCTACATTCTTATTGATGAAGTTTCTATAAATCAACAGATCTTCTCCCTGCTGACTATAAAACGTCGGTGTCGTTCCAAATGACGTACTCATATAAATTTAACCGTAACATTACGTTTAAGCTATGGATTCGTCACATTTATTTGGGATGACTTGCCTACAAGAAAATTGAATCACTTTTCTTTTTCAAACCCGGGGCAACATCAACCTCAACATGATAACGCTTCCACCGAGAATTACAAACCCTTTCAAGTACGCCCTCTATATGCTAGCTGGATTCGTGCTCTTTGACTTGTTCGTCACTGGCGCCGTCGCATTAGGAATTGGCCAAGACACCCTAGCTGGAGCCTTGTGCATAGCTATCCTTATTGGCAATATGAGTCTTGCATCCAAAGTATGCACCGCCCTCTTTGATGGACCACAGCAAGCTCGCATGAACCTCCTCGCGACCGGTTGTGACCTCTACTTCGCATTCTACCTCTTCCTCCACATTATTAAATTGTTTAATCAGACAAAGACTGCTTACGCATATCAAGTTGAGAAGTTAGCTGGATATGCGTAGAATCGATGCCCTTGGAAAATTGAAATGCTTTTAATTTTTCTTCTCAATCTAGCACACAAGATCATGAAACTGCTATGTTGGAACGTAGCTGGCATCCGTGCCACAATTCGAAAAGGACATCTAGACTTCCTTGCAGCAGGCGAGTACGACGTAATCTGCTTTCAAGAGACAAAAGCGGAAGAGAGCCAGGTTGATTTGCCACAAGCAATACAGGACATGTATCCTCACAGGTTCTGGCAAAGCTGTCTTGGTTTGGAAGGAGGCCAACGAAAGGGATTGAATGGTACGGCTATCTGGAGCAAAACTCCACCTATTCGACAGTTGGACCCACCTGCAATCGACATTGAAGGCAGAGTTACAGCGGTGGAATTTGAGGACTGGAACCTTGTCACAGTCTATACACCGAACAGTCAGGCACCAACAAGCGAAAGACATGTGTATCGCGTAGCCGTATGGGATGAGCACTTCCGTAGCTACCTTATGGAACTACAAAGCAGCAAGCCCACGATAGCATGCGGTGACTTCAATGTGGGTATCGAAGATATAGACGTGTATAAACCGGACGAATGGCGCAATGCGTGCGCAGGGTTTATGGACAGCGAGCGGGAGAACTTCAAGCTACTCTTATCTGACTGGAGAGATGCATATAGGATGTTTCATGCTGGCGAGGAGCACAGATACACCTTCTGGGATCAAAAGCTGCCTTACCTTCGGAAAACAAACCGAGGCTGGCGCATCGACTACTTTCTGGTTCCCATTAGCCTCCTTGGTCGAATCCAAAATTCAGACATCCATCCCAAGATCATGGGAAGTGATCACTGCCCAATCAGCCTCATCATCGAAAAGAAGCAAAAACCGAAGAAAAAATTAAAGATAGTTGAATCATACTCCAGTTAGACGCGAGTCCCTCTGTAATACTCCATCCAATCTGGAGGGGAAACCTTAGTTTTTCCCTTGTATTCGACTGCCAACCGCTGCTCTACTAGCCACGGTCCAATTGAACAATCGTCTATTACGACGTCAGCTAACACCCGCCCATACTTCTCAGTGCTGACATTCTCTAACTTTACCATCTTGTGCAGGATCTTTCCCTCGACGGCGTTCCTGGCAATTTGAGCACATGTTTTTTCATTGGCTGTCTGTCCTTTGATTTCGGGGCAGTCGATGCCATTAATTCGCACTGAGAATTTGTATAGCTCGCTCTCCTTGAACGGCAGATACGCGGCGATAGTGATCGTATCTCCATCGTAACATTTAATAACCCTACCACCTGTGAGCATCGGTACAAAGTGAGGAAGTTTCCTTACATCGATAACCTCGGGGATAGTTCGCTTATCGCTTTTGTGACATGCGGTTGTGAGACACTGACCCATTTAGTTGTATTATCGGTGTGCCTTCAAGTCTTTTTCAATTTTCTCTACCTATAATATACCATGGCAAACAGATGTTTCTCGGATACGAACAGGGCTATAACCTCATCGAGTGATCTGACAGGAGTCCGCAAAGCTCGAACTATATATAAATCTATCGAGAGTAACTATGTTGGTGGCTTGGGACCAAATCCTCTCAAAAGCAATGGTGCTAGGTACCAGCAAAACTTCTATTTCTCTAATTGCACAACCGATGCATCAGCTGGAGTGATGCTCGCAGCTCACAGTTACGAACTGATGCTTGCTCTGTCGAAAGGAAGTTACTATGTTAATCCGACGCTTCAAAGCGCAGCTTCTGGAAAGTATTCAATGTGGGGTGGGAATTGCACGGAGGTCAATTACACGAAGGGAGGCAAGTACAAATACCCGAACACATTCTTCGCTTTCGGCTCCATTGGCGACGCAAAAACGCTCAAAGTTCTTGGCGATCATATTAGATACCCGTACGGATGCGTAACCGACTGCTCCTATTCGGGACAGTACCCTGGATACATAGTCGATGCATCCAACGCTATATTTTACGAATCATGCTTTGGACGCGATGGCGTGGACAAGGCTGCACCATGGATAGCTAGCGTGGCAGACGTGTCGTTTCGTTGGACAAACTATTATTGGCAAGGAGCCAATGCTCAGCCCCTGCAAGGTTTCGCCTTCCCCAAGAAAGTCACTATAGGGGTGAATCTTGACACCCCGGTCTCTCGCTTCACACCGCTGCCTCCTCCAGATCCATCAGTTTGTGCGCTTGGAGATTGTCGTCTAAACGCACTATGGTGCAATGGAAATTATGCAATTAACTAGAAAATTGATTAAACATACAGCATTGTTTAATCACTTAAACATGGAATTATCACAAGAACAGCAAAGCGCTCTCGACGCTTTCAACAGGCGCGAGAATGTCTTTCTGACAGGTCCTGGTGGAACTGGAAAGAGTGCGCTAATCAGAATGATGGTGGAACACGCTAATGACTCTGGGAGAGTCGTTCAAGTGTGCGCGCTAACCGGCTGCGCTGCAGTACTCTTAGGATGTCCTGGCACGAAGACAGTTCATTCTTGGGCCGGTGTTGGTTTGGCCAACGGACCCTCAGGCACCGTCGTTGATCGCGTTGTCAAGAGCAAGTACAAAAGGGCCAATTGGAATAAAGTAGATGTCCTCATCATTGACGAAGTTAGTATGATGTCTCGAAAACTATTCGATATACTGGATATGATCGGTAAGAAGGCACGGAAGTGTCTATTCCTTCCGTTCGGCGGTATTCAAGTCGTATTCTCTGGTGACTTCTATCAACTTCCTCCTGTCGGTTCAGTCGATGAACCGAACACATCAGCCTTCTGCTTTGAGAGCCCTTTGTGGGACCAGACATTTCATACGGTCGTGCAGCTAACTAAGGTCTTCAGACAGACCGATGCGGACTACGTAAAGGCATTGAACCAGATACGCGTAGGCAAGCTCTACAAGAGCAGCTTTCAGAAGCTGCAAAGCCGAGTAGGTGTAGTATGTGATGAGAGCTTGAGACCTACGGTTCTCCTGCCTCGGCGACGTGACGCAGAGGCGATTAACAGTCGCGAGTTAAAGGCATTAGATGGTGAAGAATATGCGTTCGAGACACAGCCTGTATTCGATCTGCCGGTATCAGAGAAGGTGAAGGAGAATATAATGGGACGTATTCCAGACTCACAGAGAGAAACGGAGGTAGCGTTCCTTACGAATAATGTGATGGCTGACAAGAAGCTAGTGTTGAAAGTAGGTGCTCAGGTTATGTGCGTAGCCAACATCGACATGGAAGGTCCGCATCCCATAGTAAATGGGAGTCAAGGGAGAGTGGTGGAAATGTTTAATGGTCTTCCCATGGTTCAGTTTAGAGACGGTCAGAAACGGGTTATTGGACAGCATGTCTGGCCAAGCGAAGTAGTTCCTGGTCTAGGAGTGAAACAGATCCCTCTGATACACGCATGGGCTATCACCATCCACAAAGCACAAGGAGTGACTCTCGAACTCGCAGAGATTGACGCTGGGAGTTCGATATTTGAGTGTGGTCAGACGTATGTTGCTTTGTCACGCGTAAAGGAGTTGTCTGGTCTGTATCTTACTGCTCTCAGCCCTCAAAAAATCAAGGTCAATCGCAAGGTACAGGCCTTCTATGAGGCGCTTAATCATACAGCTTCTCAAACGCCAAAGTAAATGACCAATCCATATTATTTAGATCGATAATACGACCGAACTCGTCGAACACTTTGATGGAAAGTCTCTGGATATCGACGGGCCCAAAATATTCACGAGTTCTATTCATTTGACTCGACAAACCAGGATCGTTACTACTCTTATACACACCGTCGTCTTCCTGGACCGCGGATAGATTGATTCGAGTAATAATGTTGTTACCCATAGTTGATTGAGAGAACGCTGCCAGATAAGAAGGCCCGGCATTCTTTTGATGGTCATCAATAGCCAAGAAACAGTATCTCGGTCCGCATGGATAGCATATCCCCTCTGAAACCGCTGATACTGTTGGAACTGTTGGAACGGCGACTGTCTCCCATACCTTGGCATCACCCATAGCGTACTGCGCCGCTCTGAACCCGAGCGACCAGCCCAGCCTGAACTGAATATTAGTGTCCATGTCCAGTGATCCATAATCATTCACATTAAACCGCAGATACCTTACGAATTTTGTGTTTGGTCCTGTCTCTTTGGGTTCGGAGTCACCAGTAGAATCAATCGGCGGCGTCAGCATCGGCATTCCGAAAGACGCACGCCCATTTATCCGATTTACCGCAAAACACAAATCCTGGTTTGGTAGGAGTCGATAGGCATCATCGTAGATGTCTCCTCCTTCCCATAAATAGAAATTTCCAACATTATCAACGAGACCCGGCCGTGCAGCTGCAATTGCGTCATTCATTGCGGCTTCAATTGGCATGGCCAAACTCTTATCCGACCACGATAGTTCATAATTTCCATCTGGAAGACGAAGCCTCCACGCCGTTTGGTACTTATCCTTGTCGTAAGGTAAAGGCAATTTTGGTTTGAAGTCGATCTGGTTGGGGGAAGGAGCTTGCGCGAACTTCGTTTGCGCTCCTTCAGATGCCATGATTAGCATCGTATTGTTCCCAAACGAGGCGGAAATAGCGTAGTACGTCATAGGAATCTCAATTGCAGCGACGCGCATACTAATAACCTTCTTCTGAGCCTCAGGAAGGATCATCGTGAAGTCGGTAGATCGTGTTTTATAATAGTCGGGGCGAAATCTTGTGTCGATATTGATACCCTGCATCAACGTGCGCACATTAATAGGATTCAACCAACCAGGCGGGGCCTCTCCGGTTGTGGCCTGTCTGCCTTCGGTTACTCTTGCGGTCTTTCCCGCTCGCTCGTTAGGGTTGGTAATTAATACATTGCCACCGACTTCAACGGTTGGTATGATCCTCTCTGCCCATGTCCCTGTATATGGTCCGGGCTTATCTGGATGAGAAGCGTTTATCAACTTCTCGGATGCTACATCCAGAAAGAACAATATATTTCGCCTTCTCTCCGCTCCTAAACTATGATTCTTATCAAGCTGCTTAGCGAGCTTCATTCGAGCGCCTTCCACCTGTTCAGGGGAGTACTTGTCACGAAGGGTTAAAAGTCGTTTAAGTTCGTCCATACTATAAGCATCTACATCAAGGTTGAATGGTGCGTCCATTTATATATCAGGAAGGTTATTTTTTAATAAGTTTTCTTCGTTACAACTCGTATGAAAGCGAGTTAAACGAAAATGCTAATTCTATTACAGATGAATGAAACCGAGCTTGCCCAATTCTGCTCTGAGATACGCTACTTGGTAGTGGATGAGTATCAACAATCGTTCGTTTTTAAGACTCTGCGAGAAACAGCTGACATGATTGGTGTAAATTACACGACTATAAGCAAGAAACTAAACGGTGATGCATTGTGTATCGTAACATCGAAAGCTAGTGGCTCCTCCTATGCAGTCACAAAATTGAGCAGCACTTCTTCGTCTTGACCTCCACTTTATCCAATTTCTTTACGTGTTCTGCCACACGAACTCCTGCGAACGTTTGGTTTTTTGAGAAGTACTTGTGAATCTCACCAGACAACCTCATCATACAGTTATCGATCCCTTGTCCTGTGCGACCGCTCGTCTCATGATAAAGCATTTCATTTCGCCTTGCCCAGTCTTCACCTTCTTCCTGCGACACGAGTCTTCTGTCACCGTCAATCTTGTTCGCGACGACGATCACCCTTGGAGACTCACCTGACTTGCTGTTCTGTTCGATCTCTCTCTTCCACCACTCCAGGCGTTCAAAAGATGGTCTATCAGTTACATCGTACATCAAAACGACGCCAGCTATTCCTTTGTAGTACGATGTTATTATCGATCTGAACTTCTCCTGCCCAGCAGTATCCCATAAGTGTAATTTGATATTCTTACCTTCACACTCTATGATGCGGCTCTTGAAATCAACACCTATGGTCGGTTGGTAGGCTGGTATGTATTCGCCGTCTGCAAATCGCACCGTCCAACAACTTTTACCTACTCCTGCATCTCCAATAAGAATGATCTTAAAAGTGTAATCGTATAGAGCCATTTACTTTCTGGTAAGAAAATATCTCTAGATGGTACATCGACATACTATATGCGGCCATGTTTCAACACTCCGACACCAGCTTCTGCTATCAACACCGGACTCTCACAAGAAGTCGCTTCGTCTTCGTCCAGTAGCATGATTGCCATTGCGGCGTAATTATGCAAATCGATCAACGAATCGCGCATCCTTTCGTCGGACACCATGGTCACCCCACTCTTCTGTATTGTCTGCATGCGGCGAATCTTATCGCCTATTCTCACAAGCACCCCTACTGGGCCGTAGCTCGCAAAAGCATCTCCATAGTCTGCGTTCTTTTTGGCAAATAATGCCTTGGCTTCCTGCTGTACGGATTCGAGTTGGGTCACGCGGTCGGTCATGTGATTAATTTAAACATCTGATGTTTAAATCAATTTTTCACCGACTAGGCTTATCTACCACCACAGCTCCCACAGGGCTTGGCGTTTTTCAGACCTTTAATATTCATGGTTGCTGGAATGGAGGTTTGCACCATGCGAGGCGGTTGGCGAACAACATTGGACGCCTGTGCAGGCCTTCCTGCTAACGTAAAACACATTGACATACTTGGTTGGGGCATCTTATATTAATTGTGAAGATAATAATACCATCTTAGAAAGGGTTCGAACCAGGAGGGCAAGGAGCAGTAAAATTCACCGCGGTCTGCGGTATCTGACCTTCGCGTGTCGGCGGGCACGCTACCATACCAATCATTCTTGTCTTGTTTCCTCGAACCGGATTGACGTTTGTTGGAACCTTCTGTGTGCGGATGTTACCAGCTTTCTTCCTAGCTAAATAGCGAGCGTAGGAGCCGTGTTTAACATCCACGCCCGCTCCGCCAGGAGCCGCGGCTCCTGGTTGGTGTCTAGTTAGAGTGGTCCTTGTTGAGTTGCCTCGCGACGGCACGTTCCTTGATAGTTGAAGATGAGCAACGTTCCTGTCACTCATCTGGTTCCAATTCACACCATAGTAGCCCTGAGACGGAGCTATCTTAGGTGCATTCTTATAGTCTCCAGCCACGGTGAGTGCGGCTAGATTCATTGAGAACATGGATGCAGGGGCACGCACCTGTCCCCATATTCTCTTCTGAACGACGGCAGCCGTAATCTCCGGATCCGATGGCGTTGAGCCATATGCGCTGGTGCAGCCTCTGCACTGGGCAGGATGGAACATGATTTGACCATACGAGCAGTCGCATGTGTTTGCTGTATATGAAGGAGTTGGCATTCGTATATAATAACTCAAGATAAAATTGAAGCGGAACAATAGCAACATCCTTTTTGCAACAATGGATGCATCACATGCATATACGTGTAAATTCTGCCAAAGAAAGTACAAGAGAAAGTTATACTATGACAGGCATGTACTGGCATGTGAAATGCTTAGCAAGGATCCCAAAACTCTGAAACAAGAAGCCCAAGAACGGGCCGATACTCCCACCGTGCGTCAGCTGTACGATCTGGTATTGGAACTTGGCGTGAAATACGCCAGGGTCGAAAAGAAACTCGATGAACTGTCAAAATGGGCAGACTCCAAGAAAAGAAAACTCTGTGTAGTCGATTGGTTGAACGACAATTGTGTTCCTGACGACGGCTTCGCAACATGGAAGGATAGTATCACACTGGATATGCGTCATTTGAACATATTGTTCGAGCATGACTACGTCAATGGGATGCTATACATACTGCAAGAACTCCTCCCGCTCGCTTCAGAGGCGACTCTTCCTATCAAAGCATTTGATCAGAAAGAGAATGCATTATTCATCTATCAGGAAGACGGGTGGGTTACTATGACGCCATCCGAGTTCGATTCGCTACTTGGCGGTCTATCGAAAACGGTGATGGGATTCTTTGTGAAGTGGCAGGAAGCTAATAAGCACAAGCTAAAGCGAGATGATTTCTCAGTGACATTCACAGAGAATGTCCAGAAGGCGATTGGCGGCAACTTTACCAAAGACCAGATCCATAGTCGCGTACGCAGAGGGTTGTATAAGCATTTGAAAATGAACCTCAGAAATATAGTACAATATGAATTCAGTTTCTAGACCTAATTTACATCGCACTGGCACGCGTCTCCTTCTTTTTCGAATCCAACGCAACAAAGCTGGTAAGCGGTTCCGCAATCACCACAACCTTGACCCACCTTCCCATGCCCGCCATCGGAAAGATGGCAGTCACATGGATAGCCCTTGGTCGCAAATCCAGCGCAGCAGGCCTGATAAGAAAGGCCACAAGTGCCACACGAAGTGCCTTGGTATCCAGTATTTGCTACAGGGAACGACGGCTGCATCGCAATACCGCATACACCTGCGTCATCGGTACTGTTGGAACGCGCGACTTTCACATATCCCTGGTCACCCCACTCAGGACCCCAGCTATTTTTGATTAGCCAGTACGGGATCTCATCTTCCACACCGTAGCCAACCACCAAAACACCATGATCTAGATTGGTACCGCACTTGCTGCTGTTGATGACCCCTCCAGTATAGAACTGGAAGATCGTCTTATCTGCCTCAATCGCAACCGAGACAGGACCGCGAGCTACTGCTGCTTGAAGCGCCATCTGGTTGTTCGGCTCAACGTCCATACAGGAAGAAATATGGACGACAGCTTCACAATCATCACAAGATCCACGCTTCGCCTCGTATGGATCCTCCTCCTCAGAACACATTCCGTTGTCGATGGCGTATGCGAAGGCGTTATCCATTAGACCGCCCTTACAAGCCATATCACCGTAACTAATCGAACAATCAACAAGCTGCTGTTCCGAAAGGCTGATCAGGTCTCCCGTATTGATCGCCCATGCTCCTTCCATTGCGCCAGTCGCAGAGAAGCTCCAGCAGCTTCCACATTGACCCTGGTTCTTCACAGGCGTTACTGCCCCATGATCCCGCCAATCGACGCTCTCTGGGAGATTACTGGTAACAGGCTTATACTGTTCGCAGGTGGTTTTGGTGCGATGAAAACCGAAAGTCTCTGGTTGCGTGAAACAACCTAGACCCACCTCACTGTGAAACTCATCGGCAGATAGATCCGCGTACTGGTTCATAGAGACGCGATGCGTCTCGTTGGCTTGCGATTCCACCAGCTTGAGATTCTCAAGATAGTTCCCAAATCGGGCGCGCGTCTCGTCAAATGTGTATTGTTTTCCATGTCGAGAAATATAGACACTGAAGTCGTGCCACCTAGGGTGGTCATAGAGGTCGTTCGAGTCGAGGTCATTGACGACGAAAGTCGGTTGCGTCCAAGAGGACATAGTGGTACCCAAAAGGGCAAACAGGCTGATTGCGATGAAGCTCTTCATTATACACCACTATGGGGTGGGCTATTTATGTCATTCTGTTTATGATTGTATAAGTATTAACGAGCAGATTGTTAATACATAAAAATAGGCATTATGCCCCACGATTAGAAAACCGAAGTCTTCCGTTATTTAGTTGTTTTATAAGTTATATTTTGCCTTGAACTGTTCTGGCGTCATCAAGGGAACGCCAAGCTTTCGCGCTTCTTCAGCCTTACCTGTGTCTTCGTCTAAGTCCTTCACCAAGACCACGAATGTACTCTTACTTACCCCACTCGATTGCTTCGCTCCTACCTCTTTGAGCGCAGCCATTAGCTCCTTGTCTCTGAACCCGGTCATGACGTACTTCTTCCCAAAGAGTTCATGTCCGGTATCCTCTGCGGTGACCGGAGCATAGCTCATTTTTGAATCAATACCGGCTTCAGTCATCCACTCCTTGAACTCAGGAAGATTCTTGACGAACTGCGCACTTGTCTTCTTCGCCATCCCGGACACCTGTTTAACCTTTGCCTCAATCTCTTCTGGCGACTCCTGACTGGTCAGGATATTCGGGTACTCGTTGAGAATTGCCTGGAATCGTCTGGTTCCGAATCCTCTTCCAAATATGTTTGTTGCCTGCATGATTTCAGGAAGGGATGCGGTAGCTATCTTCGCTTTGATTCCATCATGGATCTTCGTCGCAGTTTTAATCTTGAAGCCAACGACTGTGAGGAGATCGTCAATGGACATATGGATGATCTTGGGAACAGTATCGAAGCCAGCAGCAATAATTCGTTTCACTCCACCAGTTGAGAGCCCCTCCACTCCGATGCCCCTGAAGAAGCCTGTGATATTCTTCTCGAGAACCACTGAGTTGGCACCTTTGTTCTCAAGCATGATATCAACATGGCTTGCATTCCAGATGTAAGGGACGTTCGGCATCTGAGCCTCCTCTGCAGGCTGGATCACTGCCACAATATGAGGGATCACGTCGCCTGATCGAATCAGCTTAATCAGCGCTCCCACACCAATCTTGTTGTCTTCGATGAACTTGCCATTGAACCCGGTTGCGTACTCAATAGTTGCTCCTCCTAGAACCACAGGGTCGATCTGCACTCTGGGCTTGAGATATCCATCCTTGCTTGGCGTCCAGATAACATCCAATACTTTGGCTTCAGCGATCTGATCACCAAGAACCATCTTGAATGCAAATGCGTGATCCGGATTACCTGTTGTGCGCGTAAATACTTTATCTTCAGCGCAGATTACCCCGTCAATCTCGTATTTGTAATCGTCTCTCCAGGCAACCAATAGCTCGGATAGGAGTTCATTAGTGAGTGCATCTGCTTCGACAGTAGCATTTCGGACGACCTCAACATCTTCATTAGTCAAGAACTCCATCTGCTTCGAAGGCTTCATATCGGCTGGTCTGATCACTTCGTATGCGACGAAATCGACATCGCGGAACTTCGCTGCTGAGATCTTCTTTTGATTCACGACACCGGCCACAAAGTTTCTCGGATTCGAGAACTTGCTTGCATACTTCTCTGCAAACACTGCTTTCGGGATGATGAATTCGCCACGAATGACGATTCCGGGAGTTTTAGGCAGCTGCATGTACGGAATAAGGTGTGATACATCCTGGCCGATCTTACCATTGCCTCTCGTGTAGAGCTTAGGTGTGCCTTCGGTCGAGTACATTCCACTTACACCATCAAGCTTCGCTGACAATGTCTTCTGTGCATTCTGGTACTTGGTTTTCCATTTCGCCAAGGCGCCTGTGTCCGGTTTGATCTTGTCCATGGACCACATCTCATATGGTAGCTTCACCTTGTTCTTTTCCACTTCCAGGTTGCACGCGGTATGACCTTCTTTCACGGCAGCATTTTCAGGGAACTTATCAGCTGTGAATTCCCTTAGAATATCATACGCATTGTCTGTCAAGATGGGTTCGTTGTTGCAGTAGTAAGCATTGTTTGCGTCGCGAATCATTTGAGACAATTGATCCTCAGACAACACTTTCAGTGCAGAGATCCCCTCCTTGCGGAAGTTCTCGATGAGGTCGCTTTCAGGTTGCTTCTTTTTCTTGAGGGTCAGTTTGCGTTTCTTCACCACTTTCTTGACCTTTGGTTTCGACTCCTTCTCGGATGCTGGTTTAGATGCCGGCTGCACAACAGTGATAGCCTCCACTTCCTCGGCTTGTGGGGGCGGAGGTGCCTGAACTAGCAGGGCGACGGATCGACCATCCTTCCTGTCTTTGGGTTCTCTGTACTCCATACCCAGGAAGTCGAATATCGATTTCTCGGTCGGGAAATTCCCCTCTAGCTTCGCACCCTTCTTTCCACTCACCATATGGTAAAGGCCATGTTCATTGAGACTGTATCCCAAGTCCAGAGCACGCTGTCTCTGAACAGTGTTGAAGGTCTTGCTTCCAGTGAAGTACAGCACAGCGAATGCATACTCGCTTGGAGAGGCGTACAGGAAATCCAGGCGGCGAGGGCGATGACCCGGAATCTGACCAATAGTCAAACTCTTGGTCTTGCCTCTAGTGAGGACCTCGAGCACGATTTTCCTCTTGATGAGCTCATCGAGGAAGTCATTGAAAGCCTTCTTGTTATTATCATCGTTCGTCACAATGAGATCAATGTCACCTGAGTTGCTAGCTCCACGACGATAGGATCCGACGATCTCGAAAGTTGATCCAGGTGGTGTAGATTCGTTAAATACTGAGGTCAGCACCGTCTTGTATTCATCGATCTCCGAGCGTGGGATGCGAGCTTCAATGTCATCGAAGTACTGGACACCCTTTTGCATGTTGGTTGTCAGGAGATCTGATCGCGTCTTCAGCTGCTCCACACTGGTGATTCCCTGCTCGACGAGCTCTTTCGCCTTCTTGGGACCAATCCCATAGACCTTAGTGAGCTCATTGATGGGGTTATTGCGTTCGCGTTCCAGAACACGCAGAGTTCCGGTATCGTTGTACTCATTAAGCTTGGCCAATATGGTCTTGCCTATGTGCTTTGTGCCTTTGAGCTGATTGGGATCAGTGATGTCTCCATCATGGTTCATGATCGCTTCCGCTGCCTCGCGATAGGCCTTTGCGCGAAACGGCTCTCCCTGCCGCATCATTATGTCGTTGAGTTCGCTGAGAACACCGATGAATTCCTCATTCAGACGCTTGCTCGCCATTGTCTTAGTTGATGAGCTTGGCTTTAAGCTCGTGATGGATGGCACTATTTTCAGTTTGCGTTTGGTTTGCTTTGAGCTGGACATTTTCGTCAGTTTCTTACTTGTTTGGTGATGGTGCAAAGAAAAATTAGCTTTCAATTTTCTGGAGGGACTGTAGGATTTTGCCCTTTTGGTGCTTCGTGGTGAAGGTTTCTTGCGAAGTTGTCCGGTTGATGCGGGTCTCTTCCGTATGGTGGTACGCTTGCCCTTCATAAGCTTTCTGGCAAAACTCGATTTCAATTTCCTGGGAACAGCCTTTCTCTTCCTTTTTGGTGACTTTTTCGCTGATTTTCTCTCCGATGTCTTAGATTTAACCGCCAACTTGAGCTTCTGTTTTCTCTTCTTAACAGTTCTCGGTTTCGGGGTACCTTTGACCACCTTCAGGCGTGCCTTTTTCACGGTTCGCTTTTTGACGCTCACTTTCGGGCTCTGACGAGGGCTTTTCTTGCTACTTGGTGCTTTGCTAGCGCCGTACTCTTCACAATATCCATATGTTAGCAACGTCTTCGTCTTAGGATTGACAGAGGTAGCACAAATTGAACCTTTGTCTGTCTCCAAACATCTCTCGTGTGTGACTCTTTTATACTTGAATGGAAAGATACATGGCCCTGATTTCACCTTCTTGTTCTTCTCTATTCTACCTTTTCTGTTTTTTGCTGTGGCTTGCATTATATATTATTTCGACATTTTAACATATCATGCAAACAGCTTTTTAATGAAAGCCTTGCTATAGTACATATCTAAATACTTCTTGCTACCTTCACCATTTTCTTTCTTGGTATCGGGCCTTGGGTACGTTGGAAAGCTAGTAACCGGTGTTGATTGAGGCATGTTATAAATAAAATATAGAATAAATGTAAGATGGCTACTATAGTTCGTGCAGCAGCAGCTACGGAAGTTACCCATAACAACAAAGTTATTGATGTTAAAGGTATGACGGCAAAGTATGATGGAGTGAATCTAGACCTTAGTGGGTTTGACAATAATGAGATGTTCTATGCACGTCTCGATAATGACGATGTACGTCAGCTTTTGGCAACCCCAGCTAATCGTAAGTCTTTAGAGCATCGATTACGAGAGGATTATGGTGTCTCTATGCACAGACGGACTCACCGCCGGCGAAGGCCTAGAAAGAGACGCTCGACCGGATCTAAGAATAAGAAAGCCTCGACACGGAGGCGGCGGCGCGCAAAAACCCCCACGAAGAAGCGCACACCATCCATTAGAAGAACAATTTATTAACCTCGTCTGATGGCAGAGAGAATTGCTTTTTGGTCTTCTTCTTCGACGGCCTTGTTCTTCATTTGTCTTTTGAATGTTCTTGCAATGGTTTTGTCCATCCTTTGCAAGTACTTCGGGGATGCATACAGCAAATCGCATGTGCGATCATCACGATAGACACACTCGACATACATCAGTCGCTCCTTGCGGATCTTGGTGATATACTCGAGCATGTATGGAAGGTTTTCGGTCTCAAACATGACGACCTGGATGCTGTCGCTCCGGACGATGTTCTTTCTTTTACCCTCGATCTCGTGCATGAAATATTGCATTTCGCACATGTGGTCCTCGGCAAGCTGTCGTCTTTCTCTAACATCTGACAGCATCTTACTGGCCTTGCGGACGTCGATTGACAGTTCTATTGCGTACCCCATTATACATATGCTAAAGATAATTTTCTGCTTTATTTCTACACTACATATGTAGGGAAGAAATAAATAACGGTTTCACCCTTCTTTAGTTTCTGTAGTATATGTATATGTCTTGGAAGAAAATAGACTCACGAGCAAATACGTCGGGTCCGGCACTGTATGCTGGTACGGTGTTTTACAATGAGACTAATCACGATTACCTTACCCCGAACTCGACTGCTGATAATTTAAAAGTCGATAACTTAACTGTGAATGATACTTTAACCGTTGCATCAAATGTGACTGCTGGCTCTGGCGGTGTTAGTGCGAACTCGATTCATTCCACTGGCAATATCACTGCAACAAACGGCAGTATCACTGCTAACTTGATTCAATCCACTGGCAATATCACTACAACAAACGGCAATATCACTGCAACAAACGGGAACGTAAGAGGAGGTACATTGATTTCGATGGGGGATGTAACGTGCTTTCAATCTAGTGATCGACGACTTAAGGAAGACATCACGCAGATCGAGAATGCAGGAGAGACTGTCGATAAATTAAGAGGTGTTCGTTTCAAGTGGCGCGACGAATGGTTCAAAGAGAACGAGGTTATTTTAGCGCATCAAGATGATATGGGATTTATTGCACAAGAGGTGGAAGAGGTTGTCCCAGAGATGGTATCTGAAAAGGGTAACGGATACAAAGGGATATCCTATCACAAGCTAGTTCCACTGTTACTGGAGGCTGTCAAAGATCTTAGACAGGATGTTCGAAGACTTGAGGGAGAGATAAAAGAAATTAGGGCTAATCATGATTAAAATAGCCTAGGAGAGTATAAATGAGTGTGGGAATCCCAGAGTCAAATTTACCTGATGGATATGTCTATGACAGTGGATCTTCTAATTGGTGGATATATCCAGGTGGCGCCAATGCTGGTGCCGCAATAGCGTGTCATGTACCGCTCGCTCCTAACGGGATCAAGTTTGGAGGCATTGGAATTGTCCCAGATGATAATGCAAGCACTACTATTTATTTCAATTGTGGTCTCTCCACTAAGAACTATGGAGGCCGTAATACTACATTTCATTCCCTTGATACATCAATGTGCAAAGCCTGGGTTCAGGTAGCTTTACCTGACTTAAGTAATGTCCAGGTCGATGAGTATGACAATGCAAGATTTGTTATTCCAACGAATAAATCAGACGAAGGGATCGCTCATAAGACTCGCGCTCAAGCGGATGCTGGACTGATAGTCCCGATAACGTGGAGTACAACATCAGACCCTCAATCACAATACACACCTGTTGAATTGAACAAATCTAATCTGACAGATCCACTGACTGGAAAGCTTGTCAAGAGCATAGAATGGAGACCGTACATGCCAAAGACGGTGAATGACACAGACTGGACGGATGGTTTTTGTACGTTTAATACCAGTAGTCCTAGTAGTACAGTAGGAATGGGATTCAGCGCTTCAGACAATGAGGGACGGCAGGGGGCAGGCAGCAACAGCAGCTATTATAATCTTACTATGTATCCAAATGGTGGAGGCGTAGGTCTTTATCCGTCTCAAACGCCAGCGATCTCGATGGTCTCCGGCGCGATTCCCGATATGCCCGGAACCGGTCAGAATAGCCAAGGCGTAGATATCTATAATAAGATCGCTATGCCGCTTGTAGGAGGTGATCCTAATGGCACACAGACATTTAACCTTTCAGCGATGAATGGGGCTTGGTATCTCAAGAAAGACGCGAGTCTTTCCGTCTCAAACTACGATCAAGTGAAGATAGGTTATCTTGACGCCAGCAACAATAATATTAGTACCTTGGGTGGAGCATATCCCATACCCGTTACCGAGAATACGCTTACTGTCGCTTACACCAGGAGCGGGGAACCAAATCAGAAAACGTTCTCTTGGGAAGGTAAAGAGGAACTGGTCGAGTTGAATTCTGTAGGAGATGTGTCAAATATCATTATGGATTTGTCAGCGGGTGCAATTCAGAAATATTTCTGGGGCAACGCACCACCTTTCAAATTCGGCATAGGGTCCAAAGATGGTATTTATCAGGTAGATAGCGTATCAGACACCTCGAACGTGTCTGGTCTTACTACTACATTTCCAGTGTTGGACATATCTTTCGGTTGTGAGAATATCTTATTCGATGCAAGTCTTAGCGTTACTAGTTCTCCAGCCATGGTCCGCATGGATATAAGTTCGTTTCTTTGGAGTGATACTAGCCCCGTAACCTGGTTGGATGCCTCCCTGAATGACGCGTCAGCGGCTACTTTTATGAGTGTTCAACAGCGTCCAGGCGACAGACCTATACCACCGACGGTGAATCCCTCGACGCAAGCACCGCCGGCTGTATCTGCTGGAAGAGATCATTCTTACTATTTTGGCTCCCCTGAGGATAATTACGAGACTGAATTGTCACATGCATATCAATATCTCATCCAAGGAACGTCGAATGAAGGCCCTTTCCCTTTTACTGAAGCGTATCCATTTTTTGTGAAGGGCTCACCATCGCCAACGGCATACCCGTACTTATCTGATGTATCCTACGCCAGGTTCATCTCATGGACTCCTTCGGCAGAAGGGGTGGCTCCGACAGTCGATGTCTCGGGCAAAACGATATTTATCAATAATGGAACGGCTGCGAGACAGCTGGTCGTCGATATTCCTTACGGGATAACGGACTGTTCATTAGCTTTCGGTTTGCGTGTCAAAAAACCATAAAATTGATCACTTTCGATATCTTTTAATGTGATCAATCAATCATGGACTATCTCGAAAAGAAAAACCCTCACGAACGCGACACACACATTACCTTCGATGAAGGGCCTCATATATACACTATCGATGGAGACAGCGACTTCATGTCTGTAACCACCTGGAATCACAGCCATTTCGAGCACTTTGATGCCGACAAGATCATCCAAAAGATGATGAGTGGGCCAAGATGGCAGGAGAGCAAGTATTATGGGAAAACTCCCGAAGAGATCAAAGCCGGCTGGGAGGCCAATCGAGACGAGGCAGCGACTGCAGGCACTAAGATGCACTACGATATTGAGTGCTACTACAATCAAGTATCGGTTGCAAATGACTCGAAGGAGTATGAGTTCTTCATGAAGTTTGTCAAAGATCATCCTGAGCTGGTGCCCTACCGGACAGAGTGGATGGTATGGGACACAGAACTGCGCTTTGCCGGGAGCATTGATATGCTCTATGAAAATCCAGACGGGACACTAAGGATTTATGATTGGAAGCGATCCAGAGAGATTAAGAAGACCACTCCTTGGGGCAAGTTCTCCCATACGGAGTGCATCGAGCATTTGCCGGATACCAACTTCTGGCACTATTCACTTCAGCTCAATACGTACAAAGCCCTTATTGAGAAAAATTACGGCAAGACGGTTACCGAGATGGCGCTCGTCTGCCTCTATCCAGACAACAGTAGCTATCAGGTGATAAAGGTCCCCGACCTTCAAGAGGAGGTGGCAAACCTATTCGCTCTTAGAAAATCTCAACTTTAACAACTTAAAAATATAGCTTGTTGCTTTATTACACGATGGACACAAGCACACTCAGCTTTTTTAGTTACGCTACCAATCTATTGGTAGGACTAGGATGTACTATTGCAGGTTGCGCTCTTGGATTCGCATTTGTCGGAATATTTGTATGGCATCCAACAGTCAAACGCTTGCAGGAAGAACGCGAAGAGGATGACGAGACCACTAGGATATACGAGCGAGGTTATTTGAAGGAGTTGGAAGCCCTTGAGGACAAAGAGCTTACGCAAGAGGAACTTGATTCTCTGCGCAATAAGTGTTTGCGCGAAGAGACTCCAAGTGGAGTGGTAATCATGACCTATAACAGCGACACAGAGTCGTTTTGGTACTGGACGGACACGACTATTCCATTCAAGACGCTCGATGCTGTTGCAAGGAAGTATTCTGTGGAGAACAACTGTGGGAGCGTATGCATTAACTACAAGAAAGAGTGGGAACGAGCAAAGGCCGCTGCCATTGCAAAGAAAGAGGCAGATGAAGAGGCCAGGAAGAACAAGGACGCTGAAGACGGACAGGATAAGGAGGAAGAGAAGGAGGAGAAATCTGTTTTCGCCAAGTTCAAGAGTTACAACGGAGGCACGCACGATCTTAATAAGAAAGCCTCTATAAAGCGGCGCAGGTACAGGATCGACACTGACAAATGCAATCGTCTTTCTTTCAAGGGCCGGATTGCAGAATGGAAGGATCCTACAGCACCGGTCGTCGAAACGCCGTCGCAGAAGAAGATGAGTTTCGCAGACTTTAAGAACCTGAAGAAGGAGAAGGAAAATTAAAAGCTGTTTATAGTATAGTATGGCGTGCGATCCAAACAAGAGTGAATATAATCCGATCACCAGTGAGCAGATATCTGCTGCATTTCGAGAAAGAGATGACACTGTTCGTGAAAGTATGAAAGAGAAACTTGAGCTAGCCTTCACAGTAAGTCAGATTATGTCGTCTTTTCTTCAAGGCGTGGCACTCGCTGCTGTGAAGTGTGCTGACAATTCAGATGGGGAGATCATGTGTATAGCGAAGCAGAAGCAGGATGGTGGAAGCAGCATTACAGATCCAGATTCCGTTGGGGCTGGAGTTCTTGACAGCGCACAGGACGTTATCATGACCGCTCGAAACCTAACACTTAAACTATTTACGCAACTTACGCCTGTCGTTCTCGACGTTGTGGAGGGCAAATACGCTCACATGTCCGCGGACGATGCGGCTGCACCAATGATCGAAGATCTAAACAAGCAAGCTGAAATGTTTGAGGCCTTGGCCAAAAACAAAGAGTTCCAGGAGGCATTGAAAGAGTGGGCAGAGGCTTATGCAACCGTTGGAGTGCAGGCGATATCCGAGTCTAAACCTGCCGTTGATGAGATTCTCGAGAATTTTTGGGAAGCAGCGAACGGCGTTATTGTAAAATCGACTGTTGGTGCCATTAATACTGGAATGAATCTTACTGAGGCCGCCCTCGGCGAGATCCCGGTAGTAGGCGGCTTTATCGCGTTGATCATGGCTTTCTTGCGAGGTATCAACCAAGGGATGCTTGCCACAGCACCAGCCGTTAAATCGACTACAGCAAACACTATCGTTGCGGGTGAAACGGCGAAACGAGTGGCCGAAAAGACAGGACCAGATCTTGAGCGCGCAGCGCAGGCAAGTGAAGCTCTTGCAGCATTCACACAGCCGCCTGGCTCTCAGTCAGACCCAGCGAAGAGAACTGAGAAAGCCGGGAAGTCGCTCGGAACTACGTTGGGTGATCATCTACGAACCCTTCATTCAAAGGCCAAAGGACACGCGGCTGCTCTTCATGAGAATGTGACAAAAGATGGTGGGTTGATTGATCAAGCCAAAGGACACGCGGCTGCTCTTCACGAGAAGGCAACGGAAGATGGTGGCTGGATTGACCAGGCGAAAGAACATGCAGCTAAAGCTACGGAGAAGGCTAAAACGATGGCATCAGACTTACAAGAGAAGTCGAAGAAGCATCAGAAAACGGCACAGGATTTAGCTACAGCAGCAAAAGAGGCTCAAACAAACCCGACCACGGCGGCGGCGAAATTGGCAGTGAAGAATCCTGGAGTGGCACTCACGGCGACCAGACTTGCGGCCAAGCAAAAAATGGGCGAGACTGCTGGCGGTGCTCGGCGAACCCGAAATAAGCTAAAGCGCAAGATAACAAGAGCGACACGACGACTGGAGAGGTCACTAGCTAGATTTACTAGACGCAGAAGAGGTCCGAAGAAGCGTCGGACACGCAATAGGCGTTAAGATCATATCACAATTCAAATAATGATATGATCAGTCATCGCTGCCCGCTTGTTTGGCAGCCCATTCTTTGTATCCGATGCTCTTTACTACGTCAAACGATGTTTCAAGATGCTCCACAGCGATTTGGAGAACGAGTCTCTCCTGCTCAGTGAGCTGCGATTTGTATTCTTCGATAAGTTCTTCTTGTGTCTTAGGCATTGTTTGATTGTAGTTGTCATGCAATAACTAAATCAATTTTAGTATGTAATCATAAACATCAACTGTGTAGATGGTTGGACAGGGTTTTTGAGAAGAAGTTTCGTGAGACTTGTGTCGATGGCGTAGTGGTTTGCTGTGAGAAACTGAATCAGGGTTACCTGCTCATCTATCATGAGTAATCGGTATGGATGTTGGGGGTTGTATATGGCGCTAACACAGTTCTTCACCGGACAACAAGGTGACGCTTCCTGGAATGGGGAGAGTTTTGGTGTATGTAATGTCTTCACAATGCCTCCAAGAGGACCGTTCGGAGGTCTATCGACAACATATATCCGCTTGTAGCACTGTTCAATGTTGTCGTAGTACATCTGGGTCGAGATCGAGTAGGTTTCCTGCATCGTTACATTATCGCTCGAAAACTTAAAAAATTGAAGTCAGATTATCGTCCTGATGGATAATATCCTCAACAACACACGATGCCTAGAAAGACAGCTACCTACCGATACAAACTAGAAGAAAACACGATGGACGCGATCACTTCGTTCGCTAAAGTCCATCAGTTTGATGATCGTCATGCATACAAAGAGGCTTGGACTGAGTGGTGTGATGACAACGATAGTCTCATT
>JACLAC010011901.1_pt1 | contig 21509 bp, 18 predicted proteins | sample 8027881 | NCBI WGS metagenome assembly JACLAC01 (sample SAMN15725517, study PRJNA655200) | protist metagenome | isolation source: fluorescence activated cell sorting (FACS) single amplified genomes of... | place: Spain: Blaines Bay Microbial Observatory, Mediterranean Sea | collected 2016-01-19 | reverse complement strand
AACTTATAACTAATTTTATAATATTATAGGTAATTGTAGCTGGCGTTAGTGAGGGCATAAAATACAGAAAGAATGAAGTATACATCGATGTAATCGAATCAGTAAATGTACTGTTGTCGAATAAAGGGACGCTTCTGAGATAGGATGTTTCCGGTCAAATTATGGTTAAGTCATTATTGAGTGGTATGCCAGAATGCAAATTTGGCATGAATGATAAGGCCATGGTCAACATATCGCAAAATATCGGAGCGTAATAACGATGGTGGTATAATTATTGACGACTGTAGATTTCACCAATGCGTGCGTTTGTAAAAGTATGACAGCGAACGAACCATTACCTTCATTCCACCAGATGGAGTGTTCGAGTGAGTTAAGTAAATAAAGGTGTACATAGACAGAAGTTACTGCGGTTTGCTATTTTATAAATATAGAATTCTCATTGTTCTATTTTTTCATTTCAATGTAGTATATAATAAAAAATTGATGTGAGGAGTTCTGAACGAAATGATACATTTTCTTTTTCAGGTTGATGCAGTACCGTATTACGGAAAACATTCAGTGTCCATTTAAGATATTACCGATTGTGCAAGAACGTGGTCGGTCGCGTGTTGAAGTGTCACTAAAGATAAAGTCACTATTCGAACCAAATATCTACGCTACTCAAGTAATCATCATGGTGCCAGCGCCAAAGTCTACGGCTAAAGTTAATGTTCAAGCTGTGAGTTACGGAAAGGCTAAATATGAACCTAATAACGGCGCTATCATGTGGAGAATCAAGCGTTTCCCAGGGAATACCGAATATACATTACTTCTCGAGATAGAACTCGCTAGTACTATGAACGACAAACAGTGGGTTAAGCCGCCGATTTCGATGGATTTCAATGTGCCTATGTTCACAGCAAGTGGTCTTAGAGTGCGTTTCCTTCGTGTTCAGGAAAAAAGTAATTACAGACCCGTGAAGTGGATTAGGTACATCACTAAAGCAGGTTCGTATCAGCATCGAATTTAAGCATAGTTTTTCATGTAAAGAAAAGTGTAAATAATATATACTACGATCCATCGAATCATGTTGTTGTTTGTAATTCTATATGTTGAAGTAGCAATCTTCAAATATAAAAACGTGTCTCATATATGTTGTCATCTTGAACGTCTAGGATTTTATGAAGTATGCTGGATGGGAAAATATATACTTAATCTAATTGTTTTATCTTAGTCACATGCTTTTCAAGATTTTATATTGTTTGTGGGTGTTTGACCTAAGAAAATATTGATTACACTGATCTATACGTGTGGTCCGACTACCTAACTGCATTTCAAGTATCACTGTATGTATGTAAAGTTCGTGTAGAAGACGTTGCCGATGTAAGTATCAACTGCATATCTTTAAGATTCGGTTAAAACTTATCTCAAGCAAGATGATCATGTTCAATACTACCTTTGAATACGTATTGCGTACAGCATTAGTCTACAGTGGCATTTTGTTTCTTGTATGCGGCATAGTTCTAAGTTTTACTGCAGCTTACTACTACAATGGCACATGGAATATGGAGAGGCATAGCTTTTATCAGTTCATAGTTCCAGTTCCTGCCTTTACTGGTAGATCTCACTATAACTTAAGAAAGGTGTCAAAGTATGCATCAAGTTCAGAAAATCTAGAATTTGAAATTAAATGAGATTTGGAAAATAATGCATATCACAGAACTCAGAAGAGTCGTGCTGAACTCACAAAGCTCATATTTGTATTCGTTCCTGGAAACAGCGGAAATTGGAAACAAATTTTCAACTTTTACGCATTTTATGAATGAGAATAAGATAAGCAGAAGGTTAGACGAACTGGAAAATGATGACAATCAGTATTAGGTCCTGCTGCGCACAATTGAGATTTGTATACATTAGATTTTCATGGCTAGCCATCGTAGCTACATCATGATATGATTGAGGCGCAAAGAGCATACTAGTACCCAATCTATTAAAACGCTAAGTGAACTTTACAGCGGCTTTCGTCGCACGTGATTGGTAGGGTTATGACACAGCGTTGGTTTTCTAGTACTGTGAAATATTTAGAAATTCGACTATATATTATGTTTCTCCTGTGTGACCGAGTATCATCCGCTGCTATCGACATCAAAAGGTGTAATGTGATACGTTACGTCAAGCTGATTGTGGAAAAGTAAGATTTTGTGCCCGATGGAGTATACACATCAATGCGGTGCTACTTTCGTGCAGTCTTCCGCGCGGGATGAACTTCTTACCAGTGAATATAATTCAAATGGCGTAGTTACCACGGCAATAAAGAATGTACATAGTGATTTTACTCATGCTTCAATTCTTTTTTCGAGGCCAGTTTTACATAGATAGAGTTGATCGCTTTAATGAAATGATAGCACCAACTAATTCGAACGATCAATCGGAGTGGAGTGATGATAAAATTTCGGAAAGCTTGAAATCACCTTTTTACAAGTTCAGTAATGTGTTTGTTGAAATGACTTCTTCGTTTCTAGAAGAGAATACGTAAGAACTTTTGATAGCTGCAAAGAACCGATTGGATTTGAGTCATATAAACTAAGTCAGAGTCGAAAGTAAGTGACCTTAGCTGTATCGAGTTGCCTTAGAACGATCCCATTTGGAAAAAAATAACTTAATTGCTGTAACGATACACCGTAAACCCGACAGTTTAGGCGTTCCTATCAGAGGTTAAGAAACACCGGACGATTATGAGGTAAAGAACAATTACAACCTAAAATGTGATAAATATGCACAAGTTTATATGGAACAACGTAAACTAATATGAAAATCTATTTGATATCCGTGACATATCTGCACGTACTTTGTTAAATCGTAAACAAATGAATTCTTTTTAAATTTAACATCGTCTCGGAATGTAACAATTAGTATTTTAGATCTCGATAATATTTAGGGTCACATAAATAAGTAGTAGTAGCGATCAAAATGTCATGCATCTTACATGAGGAAGGTGGTTTGCTGGCTTATTTGGAATTGGCTCGGACACTCAAGCAAACTTTCTTATAATAAGCGAAATGTTAGACTGCACTTTATTTCCTTGGGATATAGCACTGAACTCCTAAAAGTATGACGGTAAACAACTAGATAACGATCCACCGTAGCTCGGATTTGCTTGGGACAGCACTGGATGATTAGTGGCAATCGGCTAGGTCTAAGCACCTGAAATTCCTATCGCAAACTTACTTGATTGGAAAAGGCGACGTTTCGGTTTTCTTGACTCTGAGTAAAACTATAACATATTTACGCCGCGGTTTCAACGATTATGATCAAGCTACCGTGATCCTCTATAAAAGTTTGATGCCGAGCTAAGGGGACGTGTATGAATGTCAAACACTATACGAGGAGGGAATGGTATTATTGTTATTTTGCCTCTGTGACCATACCCTGATGGTATACACCTACATGTGAGACCGAATCTTTTTTAGAGTTTGCGGAGCATATTTCGACTCCACATAGGTTACATTATTGCTGCATCACTTGGAATGTCATTGCTGGTCCGAACTATGTAAAAGTCAAATATCAGACTGAGTGATGGAAAGTGATGGAATCACTTTATTATACCATCGGTTTTATGTCAGAGTATAGCTTACTCTGCGGTGAACTTAGTATTATGACAAATGCCAGCTCCATATGATGGAACTTTCGCGCTGAACATATTTCTATCATGAATGTCCTTCGCTATTGCTCACGGCATTAATTTTCTTCTACAAACGCTAGATGGTGCAGGCAATCGACTGAGACCTCAAGCTAGTGAAATGAAGGCTATCAAAAGAGTTGTAATATTGATAGACATTTTGAGTCTAATATATTTACCGTCATTTGGCTTAATGTTACTATTTCTAAAGTCTGCACATATTTATATGTTTTTTTTAATTTTGCTTAAATTGCCAACGTTTTGTTTACATTTCTGGACTTGGTTTAGACTGCAAAATGAAGCTAGTGTAGATTTTGCGCAGTCTGTGTTTGACTATGAGTATCCTAGTAGTGAGCACCGCGTTCCATACTTCAATGAAGCTTTCGTAATACTTCATTCATTTGAAGACTTTGCAATATACTTTATGCCATTTGCGTGGCACTATAGTACTGTGTATATGAGTCGTGGTATGGATTCACAAACGTTTTATTCACGGGTCGTACTAGTAATTCTATGCATCGTTCCAGTATACGTGCGCCACCTTGTATATCGTTTAGAGTTTTGTATATTAAGTTTGCTAACTATAATGGTTTTGCGCAAGTATTTCGTTATCATCCCGGAAGAAGTAAAGTCTAAATTAATATAAATAATCGATACACGAATGACAAATGTTATTACAATCATAATTTTAATTTATATGTTATATGTTTTTTTTCTCGTGTGTGAGTGTACTTGAAACTGAATGTGTAAATTTGCTTCGTATATGCTTTACTTCTTTTCCTAGTTTAAGCATTTGCGTTTTATTTTGAAGATATATCTTACTTACGGTTTAGGCCCTTACAAAATTTTGTTTCTAAATATTACTATATAATTATATACTACAGCTATACTATAGTGCAAAGCGAATAGCCTAGCGACAGCCCTATGTGAAAACACTGCTGTGTGAGCCTTCGGATAAGACGCACCTCGCCCTCCGCGCGCTGCACAGTACCACTACAAAGCACATTCCCAGAGTTAGCCGCGGTCAGCTGGGGCGGCGGGCATTGGTAAATATAATGGTTCGCAGACTGCGCCTACCTTAGTAGGGCAACCGGCGCACAGACTCGCTAGGGACTCGCGTGACAGTCATGGGCGTTTAGGGGACGGAATCGGGTTAGCCGGGCTTCGGACCAGGGAGTTCTGGAAGCTCTGAGCTTCTACCATTCAGAGCTTAGCGCCTGGTGCAGAGTCCGCTGGAGCTTGGGAGGCGTATAAGGCAGGCGCTACCCTACAGCACTTGTGGGAGGGCTGCTGGGGATGACAAATCACGTAGTCAATAATAGGGAGAGGCATTATCCCCGGCTGTGGTACAAGCCGCCTTCATACTCATGATTGATTGATTAACATTAACTGATTAGAATACTTCTGATTTGAATATATAGTAAAAGTATATGCAGTATAATATATAAGGTATTTCATTAGTTAATATAGACTGTGACAAAGATGGTTGATTCCGCGTGGAGTGCACAGTCTTGGCGTAAATTTCGTGTCGGCCAAATTCCGCGATGTTACTTAGATGACGTGGAGTTCGAATGAAAGTACTAAGAGATTTGAGGCAAGTAACCATTAGTTCCATTGCATGAAGTGCTGGAACTGAGACATAATTTATGAGAAGTGTATTAAGGTGAGACATAATTTATGAGAATTGTAATAAGGTGAAAAGTTTTGTTGTATTTATTTTGTTGTTGTCATTAACTTAATAAGTCATCATCCATAATAACCACATGCATACATTAATATAACTCGGTCTGCTAACAGCAAGGACACAAGACAAATACAAAAGCAAGGAAACCGCAGAAATCACATTAGCAGAATAAAGCCAACTGGCTCAAGTTGTTTGCTTGATCAAAATCATGCAGAAGAAATCGAAGCATTACCATACGAAGGTAGAAGATCATCTTAACGAATTCGATCATGTTCATTCCTAGTTGCGCCTTCACGCATTTAAACCAGCGCCACTCCAGTCAGTAGAGAGAGTCTATGGCCGGTCCTGATTTGTTAAGCACAAGGTGAAACACTAAACACTGCTCTAGAAGTACTCAATACAGCTGTGCGACCAGAGGTATGTCAGCTACACTGAGCCTCTGACGGCGGTAACCGATCAACATACAACTAAGGTGTCTAAAAGCTAATCCTACACAACTTCGTTGTCTCCTCCTCTCAGCCTCGAAGGCAGTGCCTCCTGCACGCCCTGCACGTCCTGAACAGCTTACAGGTCTGTGCGTAGAATTTTGAATTACGTGGTCAGAATCGTCATGATCAAGTTGTGGCTCGTATGAGCAACCCACTGAATGTAGCGTCCCAAACCAATTATTGAACGAAAGACAGTGTGTAAACATAACAACATGAAAGCCAAAGGGAATCCAATACCGAGTTATCACGCAATTGTTACTTTGAACGGTAGCTTGCGTTTACAATTGTTGTTATTGTTGTACACTCAATGACCAATTCCGCATCCACCAGTGCGAATGGGCCAATCGATTCGAAGGCTGGTTACTGACATAAATGCCAGCAGCAGCATGCACTTCGGCATAGCCCTTAACATCTGAGAAATTCTCCACGCCTAAGTTTTCCGAAGTAGGGGAGTGTCATGTATAGAATCATCATGTAAGACGTGAACTGGTTGGAGTTAGCAAAAGTACATGCTAGGATACTCGTTGATTACAACAAACTGACAAGAAAAATATGGTCAGTACTTAAGTTTCGATTCATCAAGAAAGTGTTCCTCACTCTATAATCTATGTATCTTATAGTCTCACCAGTAAATCTACTCATCCGAACCGAATCCTTCGGAATGCTTACTAGCACTACGTGTAAGTTGAGGTAGTGCCGCCAGTAACGTTTGTGTCAAACCACGGCTGCGTCTCACGCCTCTTCACATGCCTTTACTCACTTAGCGTCCCACTCTTTGTCCCACACGTCACGCAAAACACGATTACACGAAGGTCAACTGCTATCTCAAGTAGAGCTGGATGATATTTCTACACAATACAGCTTACATATTTACAACTTTTCAAAATTAATATTGACTTTTTAAAATTGTATGATTAACCATATGACACTACAACACACATACTTATATTAAATGATTGCTATTGTAAAACAAATTAATTATTCTCTTTCATCGCTCACAATAAAAAGGTAATAAGACGATCATTCATATGGGATGTTGTGCTGAAAGATTTGTTGATTGAAAAGACGACATCATTGCTTGAAAGCTAGCTTTTTTTCAGGAGCTTAATGCATTCGGTGACTCTTTAAATATTGGACGTATTTAAGGTCAGTACTGAAAGCCCAGAACGTCTGAAACTGAATGCAATGAGGGTGCAGTCATGAATGCCTATAAAGGAGAGTGCATGAATGGATTCGGTTAAAATGATCGTGAGTTTGATCCCTAGTAGGCTTTCACAAGCTTACGAGTGTTCATGATTTACTCTGAGTATAATGAGAAAAAGTAACAAGTGCGACGTACTCTCAGGCCAGCCACATCGTAAGAGGTCGAAATTAGCGCAGTGTAATCCATTGGCGAATAATAATACTCAGCAACTCAAAGTTTTCTCTTCACATGAAGGCCTTCTGCTTCCCTATGAAGAGTAGCTGACGAGGTGTGACAACGGTCGCTACTATGCATCTTCGTAGCATTTCATATGGATTGGTGAACGCACGCGTTCACTGGACAGCTGACATGTCGAGTTTTTTCGTGGTGTTGAGAATCCGATGGGAATAAAGGTGGGACCTTATGATGATGTGCAATGAATCGTCGATATTATAATTAAGCTTAACCCGCATAATGCGAATGATAAGATAATTTTAATAACTAGGTTCGGTGTCAAAAATGTACAGCGTTGTTTAAGCCCACTAATACAGGCTATCAAATGACATAAACTGAATGTAATATACGAAGTGGATCCGATGCATGGTAACACGCAGAGTGTTACACTTGAGGAAAAAGTTTTATGAGATCTGTCACCAACATCTAGCTCTACGATATCTGGCGAAACAAATAGGAGTCCAAATATTGAATCACAAAGTACGAACAGTAACGTATTTCAGAAAAGTAACTCGTACAGGGAGCCCGAAATTCGGAAACAAATTTATAAAACGCGATACGTCGATGATGTAATGTCAGAGATCCTCAAAACTTATGATATACACAGATGACACGGCAGTCATCTGCATGGTCTACATTTAGAGACGACCTACGAAAATCACGTCATCGAATGCATGGATTGTCGAGATTCTGCTGAGAAAATTTGCAACTATTCATCATATTGTGATCCTCGATTGAATCGAGACCAAACTATAGCAGTAGTGCGTAAATATTTTGAGCACGTGAGGGATAGTATTACAAACGTATAATTCGAATTGGGGATAATTCTTTTTGTAAATTAGTTTCACCTTAGATTTGTTTATTATTTTTTATCGGGTATGCGAGATCACATGATGAAAATGCGTGCATTTAACCGAATGCGATTGTTGATAGTTGATGAAAAGTAATGCTATTTAGATATACTAGTAAAATTCGGGACTGCTTTTTTTTTTCTTTCAGTTGCTTTATTTCATAATTAATACAGTTGATCCTGTCAGCTGTTATTCGGCTATCAACTTCAGGCGTGTTTGTCTTCGTGGATTTTCATATTTGTACTTTATTTACTTTGTCTGTCAGTCAGACTATAATTTATGCGAGGATCCTTTACTTTTTTTCTTTGTTGCAACACACAGTAGACTCACAGTGAAAATAACATCCCTTAGATTATAAAGTAACTAGCTCTCTTAGTACTAATAGATATATAGTAGGTAACAAAGCCGGATATGATTAAGTCTATACTGATAGTGAATAATCAAGGAAAGCCTCGACTTTTGAGGTTTTACGAAGATACACCCATGGATATACAGAAAGAAACATTGTAATAGGGTCCACAAGATAGTAAGCTCTAGAAGCGATGAAGTTTGTTGCTGCTTTGCATACGATACGGAACAAGAATCGAGGGATCAGAAGATAATATACAGACACTATTGAACTTTGTATTTCATCTTCATTGTCGACGAAGCGGAGTCGGAATTGGGCATCTTGGACTTACTACAGGTTTGTTTATAGCAGTTAAAATTAAATGTATAAATATGATTAGTATTATAATTGTAAATATAGTTCATTCGTAGACTGTGACTCTAGACTAGCTCGGACTATGGTTTATTGACATTTGGCACCTGAATCACATCGATATAATATGCGTGTCGGAAGTACATCAAATCCAAGGGAGTCGTCGTCTTAGGCGATGTCATGTAAGATGGGGGTGAGGAAGGGGCTGCATCAATGTTCTGCTAAGCGTAAGTGTCGCTTCAAATGAAGTAAGGATTCGCTCAGCGACGCGGGAGCGTTTTATCATAATATAGATCCTTTGCTCACCGATTAGATTCGGTCGTTAAGTTGGCGTATCGGGAACATTTTTATAACTAAGTCGTGCATATATAAATCTTTTTATACTTGTATTGTGTAATATTATGTATGATATCAACAAGAACATTAAATTACACGTGATAACGTTTTACATTGATGGTTGATAACAAATACCAGGTTTTCGTCCAAGTATTAGATACTTGCTTTGAAAATGTGTGTGAGCTGGATTTGATATACCATTTCGATAAGGTTAACTACATATTGGATGAGCTTTGCATGGCGGGAATGGTTTTAGAGACGAATGTAGAAAGCATCCTCTGAGCCATAAATGAAAGCAGAAAAATAGAAGCGGAAGAAAATACCGTTTTTGGTATAGACTTCAGTAGTTGGGGTGGTGGCACTGGGTCAGCGAAATAAGGGAATTCATGGGGTGTATGTTTCACACGTGGCTGCTATTGTATTTATGAATAAATGAATATTGCTATTGCATACTAAGGCAAAGTGTCATGCTGTCTTTAATAATATTAATGAAGCTCAAGGTTATGGAGCTTATTTTTATTTTTCAGTGTTGCGAATAACTCCTTCCTAGATGTGTAAGTTGTCAATGTTATTGTTTTTTTTTGATTATCTATTAGTCTGTTTTGCTTTTGAGTCATACTCCTGAACTAACACCGCGCCCTTTGAGAAAAAAAAAATCGAGAGAATAAGAATATTAGATGTTTTACTAAAATTAAGTTTATTAAGAAATTATGGGATCTAAATCTACGACCGTAGCCTTACTTACATGTAGCGTAGCTATCAGCCTGGGAGTTTTTCTAAGCTGACGAGGCTATCGAGGTCATCAGTATGTGGTAGGAATAGATTTAGGTACTACGTTTTCAGTAATCGCTGTGAAGGAGGGTGGTAGAGTTAGAGTAATTTCTAATTATGAGACTTAGTAAAGCTTTAACACCATCTGTAGTGCACTTCGCTTAAGATGGAAATCGCATTGTAGTAGGAGATAAGTGAAATGACGTGTACAGACGCACACATGCGTAGTAGCACGATATATCACTAAAAAAGATTCATTGGAAAGAACGTAGATGAGGTTTATGGTGAAATTAGTGTACATCCGTTTTGAGTCGGGTCAAACTCAACGGGACTAATTTAATAAAGCTACCTGATAATAGGCTGTAAAAAAAACATGAGAACCGCTTAACTATGAATCGTGATTAATTGAATTATACCGGATTCATCGAATAAGAAATGGATATATGAACGCGTGACAAGCAAAGAGAGACAGAGTTTTTTCGAAATAATAAATAGGTTTACTTTACTAAAGATCGATCTTTGACGCCGGTAGTAGTTGGCTAGTGAAATTATCAAGAAACTGAAAATGAGCTAGTGAAAAGTCTCTAGGCTATGCTATTAGAGAGGCCGTTATTAGCGTTCCATAGTAAGTTTCAAAAACTTGAAATATCGGAGACTATCAGGTAGTTCGATATATAAGGGCTTAAAGTCTAGCGGATAATAGATGAACCCACATAAGCATAAGTCGCCTATGGTTTGCATCGTTCGGACACTTAGTAACAACGTGCTTGTTTTTGATTTAGGTGGTGGGACTCTTGACGCTTCCCTTTTATACATGTCTAAAAAAGTAGTTAATGTTCAGGGCACGAGTGGTGACGATCACTTAGGTGGAAGTGATTTTGATTTGGTGATCTATCAAATCCTTCTCTCCAAATGTAGGCTATCTGACGATATTCAGTCTAGTCCAGAACTTATATTACACGCCGAACGCCTGAAAATCGATTTGAGTTCTATGAATGAAGTTCAATATTCGTGCCCCAGTGGGACTGAAATCACGATCACACGGAGTGAGTTCGAGCTTTCTTAGTAGACCACTACTCGATAGATGCATTTGACCGATAAAAAAAGTTTTGGCGGATCAAATGATGCGAGTGTCAGATGTAGATAACGTTGTGCTAGTTGGAGGCGCTACACGTATGCCCCAGGTGCGGCAGATATTAGAGCACATGTTTACTCCGGAAAAAATAAATGATGATTTAAATCCTGATGTAACAGTAGCTTTGGGAGCGGCTAACATTAACGACTAATTAATTAGCCCTTAATTAGTTAACTTTAATTGTTTGTTTTTGGCTTGTATAAATTATAGTTTTGCTCTGGGTGTCATCTTAAATGCATTCATTTCTGTCACCTAAAAATTTGGAGGGCACAAATACTTAACACTAAGAAGTATTCATTTTTCAAATGCAAATTTAGTATGGAAACTGTTTAAATTGTTCAAAGTGAAAAAAAAAATTTAGTGAATAAAATTCAAAACGTATCGAATTAAGTATGTGTGCGTAAACGTAAAATATAGTGTCTCGTCGTTTATTGTTTGTCGACCAGAGATACGTCACATGATTGTGGGAAGTGAAAAAGGTAGTACTCACGCTCTTATGTCTACAATACTTTTCAGTGTCTGTCGCGGTAAATCTAAATTGTATATGACAAAATTGAAAATTAATATATGTCAACACTCCAGTCACGCTCCGCTCCCACCCTTGTTAATTTGGTGTCTCTATGAGCACTACCCTTCTCCCTCTTTTCAACTTAGTAGCCACACGCGGCTTACGACTTGTAGGTTGCAACGAGAGGGTCCGAGTTAAGCTCGTAGCAGCATGTGGGCTTTGAGCCACAAGCTGCTGTAGGGCGCCATGTGCAAGTTGATAATCTCGAAGCAGGTTGCGACCTGTGAGCTACAGGGTGCGAGATGTAGGTTATGAAGCGCGACTTGCATGGCGCGGCTTGAGAAGTGCGAGTTGCTTGAAGCCGGTTGCGAGCTACAGGGCGCAAGGTGTGTGTTTGCTGGCTACACTGCGCGTGGTAGGACGTTGTTTCCGACATATATCGATAAGTAAAATATTAATACTTACTAATAAATGCATAAATTTGAAACTTATACTTGTGCATATACTATATTAAAAGCTATATATTTTTATTTAGTAATACTATATAGTTGTAGACCGTCGAATTAACTCAAAAAAGTTAACTCAAATAACTATTTTATCTCTAATTGGGAACGAATTTAAAAAAATAAAATGGAAAACGCAGTATTCGGTGATTTCAAATTGATTCAAGAGTTAGGCAGAGGTAGCTTTGGCACTGTTTATCGGGCTAAGCATAAAGGTGCGGATGTCGTACTCAAGCGTATAGATATAAAATTTAATGAAGAGAAACAAAGAGTCTGATGAAAAAAGGAAGTGCAGATGCTTTAGTAAAGTCAAGCATCCGAATATTATACAATATTACGGAAGTTTTAGTCATAAAGGATAACTTTTTATCTGCATGGAGTACTAGAATTCTGGAGACTTACATCATTTTATTGTCTCACGAAATAAAAAAGGCTAGTAAGATTAATGAAACTTTATGTTGGTACTTCTGAGAACAGCTAATATTTTAATATTGCGCACCTGCATAGCAATAACATAATACATCGCGATTTAAAACCGCTGAATGTTTTTTTACATGATTAAAATGTTATTAAGGTTGGTGATCTTGGTGTGTGAAAATTGTTTTAACATACCTGAGGTGAATGCGGTGCTCAGTACTGACAGACACGTGTAGGAACACCTTTGTACTTGGCGCCAGAACAAGTAAAGCACCAGGGCTATGGGTTCAAGGTGGACATCTGGTAGCTCGGCTGTCTACTTTATTTACTTTGATAGCTTGAACCTCCTTTCGCTGGCTAGTAACCTACTTCAGTTGGGGCATGACATAGTAAAAAGAGCACCAAGACAGCTGAACTAGTAAATACTATTCTGTCGAATATAGGACATTGGTCTGACAGTTACTTACTAAAAGACCAATCGATCGTCCGGACATCAGTGCAGTTTAATAGCCTATTCTAATAATAGCAAGCCAAAATTCTGAAAACAATTTTGAAATTGAGCAAGGGATAGGAATGATAAAGTTACTAAACTCGACTGACGATCTACGTGATCAGTAACTTCTACGTGGGGTAATACTCTTGCGAACACAGCCTAACGACCAATGAGTGCAAAGGTTCAGTAATAGTGGCACTTAGCAGGCGATCGGAAGTGTACATGACAACGGGTCATAGGTCACATCGCGAAGGCCACTGTCCGCACCGCGTCTTAGAAAGTCTTGAAATCTAAATTCATTTTCTGAGTTGAATTCCAGCAAGGAAGTGTACGCGTAGCTAGATGATGGCGTTAAACTCAATAGTCGTAGTTCTTAATATACTTGAATGTAATAAATCTTCACTTGAATCTGATCATAAAATGGGCAATAAAGTTGATAATATTGTAGTCGAGTAACAAGCCGCTTCACTTCACAAGGATAGATCATACAGTGAAAATAATCGCTGAATATCAGAGCAAGAAGTACAAGAAGCTGAAAGATAAAGGGATGTAGAGCACTCTTTAGATAAAAGTTAATTAAATTGATGCTTGAGCTTGAGAAATAACTATGGATTGAGTGCTGGCTCCTAGTAATAAATGCAAGAACGTTCAACATCAATCGGATATTCATTATCAATCGAAGTCATTCACTTCAGACTATGAACTAGATACACCATACGTTACAAGACCAGGCCGTTAAGAATCTGACTATATTGTAAACTTCACCACGAGTTAGTAATCTTTGAAACCTGAATCAAGTTGTAAATATTCATGTTCATCATCGGCCCTAAGTTTGAAGTGGTTTGGCGCATGAGTGCGGTCTTTAAACATAAGAAAATCCTCCAGTAAACGACTATCCGATACAGAAATGATTTACAGATGCACGAACTGACATGCCAATTTAGTGAGTGTGAGCGGCATTAGATAGTTAGGCAATTAATGACCCAATCCAGTAATAAAGACGATCACATGCACACAAATCTGTACTGATCGAGGCATCATGGTGAACACATTGATGCTCTTACGTATTGACATACAGGTTCTGAAGCACAAAAAGTTCAAGCGCCGTAAACATTTGCTTAAAAAAATGAATCGGATAGACCAAAGTCTGTACCAGGCTCACCTAACCTTAAAATGCAACAGGTGCCGCGGCGAGACAATTTCAGTACAAGAGTAAAACGCTTAGAATCTGTTTATGGTCGCCAGCGACCACAGTCAGCGACAGGATATATGCAGAGTGTAGGAAGGCACGGTAGACAACATCCTTTTCCTGCTAGACCTGTAAGTGCGATGGTGCATAACTTGAGCATGGTAAATAGTAACTGGTTTCCCGTGGTCAGGCCATCGGTTATACCCATGCAGAAGACTACCAGCATAATATCATCAAGTCAAATAAAGAGACTGTCAGTACCAGGTAGACCAACGGTGCGAGATTTGCGAAACTAATCTTTAACATCTTATATACAGTATGAATTGTTGTTTGTTCTGTTTGATATTGTTGTTTTGACAACGTCAATTTTAACTATAAGCTAATATTACACTCTTTCATTAACCACAAGCACATCATTTGACTCATTTAGCTTTTTTTTTGTTTTTAGTCCTTCAACTGATAATTCTAAAACGCTCTATAATATTTTATACCGTATATATAATTTATTTCTTGTATATATGAAAGTGTATTTATTTCTAAACATAGAATCCAATAGATTGACCAATTCAAGATGTGGAACATTCAAGCGCCGCAAGAAAACCCGCAAGCTATGACTGCTCAGCAAAGCGAATTTTTATTGTGAGTTGACTATTTTTATGTATGAATATGAAATAATTATATCGTATTTGCTGACCGCACAGACTCTAGGATTGTATCTTGAATTGCTAACATGCGACGTAGAGCACTGTAGCCGACAGAACAAATAGGTACACCAGGATCGTTTATAGTCAACACCATACTATCACTCTTGCTCACTATATCCTAATGATTGCGCATCGACTGAGTAGTGAGTGAGTATTGAATGAATGTACTGTATACAAAAATATCTGTGATATTCGCATGGCTCATCCTACTTTTAAATATTGTCAGGAAGTTAAAGGTGTTAGGCGCTTATGCACTTTCGATGAATGCGATACCTTTTGTACTTCGCCAACTGGGACTAATGGGCCAGTCTGATTATTAAATTTACACCCACGCATAGATAGGGAAGCGTGTGCGGGATTTGTTGATTAGAACTAAAAGCATGATCATTGAAAACGAACTATAATATATGAAATATAATATAGATTTTATTTGATTGAATAAAAATTCTAATGTATCGAATATTTTGCTTATTTTTTTTTGCTAATTCTTGTACATTTTGCAACCAACGTAGTTCAGCACATGATGTTACAGTCTCTATAGTCCGGTGTTAACTGTAACCACTCGAACTCGTCCTAAAAAATCTAAGTGGGAACTAAATTAGTATGAACTTCATGGTATGGATTGTGTTGGGAGTTACATTGCAAATTGAGTGAGACTATCTGCGATATGGACTAGTCGTTTTACAGTCGTATTTATATTTTATAAATATTATTATAAAAAATTATTAATATTGAAATCGTGATGGCCTAACTCTCATACTCGATTCATTCTGGTCTGTAGTTGTCAAATCTGCAGCTAATGCTATTTCAATAAATTTGTCAAAGTAGAGTTTACAAATGGCGAAACGAAAAAAAAATTGCAATGAGTTTCTCATTGGACACAATAAATCGCACAAAAATGCAGTATTTTGTAACTACTTGTCCTTAGGTCAGGCTGAGCTGTAGCGATCATTGCAAAGCGGCGAACAAAATAAAGACGGTATAGAGAAAAGTCTTAAGACTATTCTATGGTACGGCCCGCCTCGGCACTGGCTCTGCTCGACGACGTAGCCTTCGTCAGCACACGTGAGCTGGTTTTGTCATGTACTGTTAGCCCAGACGCTTGAATAAGAGAAAAAGTCTCGTCTAGAATTCGATTTGTTAATTTGAAACGCGCTACTGGACCATTTCCACAGTAGTAACGATATCTTTACATAGTGAAGTATAGAACGAGCTGCGTCTGATGCAATGACACCGGTCTTCTATTACCCGTGACGGGAGTAAATACATCTAACTTCCATGATTATCCGTGTTGCCGGTTACGACAAAGCTAAGTCCCTTCTGAGCTTATCTACCTAGCCAGCAGTCAATTCTGAACAAGAAGTAGCTGAGCTCCACTGGACTTTCCCAACAATAGAAGAAAGTATTATTACATTTATCTTCTCAATAACCAATTCTTGGAAGCCTTTTACAAAAATATGTTGGAGAAAACTATTCTGTTAAATTGACGTAATAATTCAGTGGTGAAGTCCAGAGATATTACTCAACAATTATGTAATGTCGACACTGCACAAGAAGGTTAGACAGAATTATTCAATGTCATTATCATCCTAGTAATTTATGAAGGCCGAATATTCGCGAATAAAAACAATGTAGAAAAACATGAGAAAGTTGACTTCAAAAAAAGTTTATAGTGACCTCTTTCAGACCATACTACAGTGAGAGAAAAACAATTATCACGCGCCTTCGAAAGATGATCACGTGTCAAGAGGATATACGCGTAAACAAGAGTGAAATAAAGTACATTGGTAGTAAGAAATATAATTACGAGTGCAGAGATGTATTTGCAAACAAAATTAATATCTATGAAAGCCTGATTATGAAGCTAAGATAACTGAAAGTCTTTTGCGCACAGGAGGATGAATACGTAAAGCTGCTGTTCAGCAAAATTGACTTTCCTACTTTCTACGAAGCTTTGCCGAATTATGATTAGGATGTTGTCCAGTACATTAGTGCAGCGACCTATAGCAGCGAGCCATTGAAATGACTTTTAGTATCCACGAAAGGAACTAGGTGATCTGGTGTCGCCATAGAATTCTGGGATTGATACTTTGAGTTTATTCGTGTGCATAATCGAAACAATTGCCTAGCATATATTGTCTCCAAGTGATGTAAATTCATTCAATGAAGCGAGATCCATATGGCAAATTGGATACTAACGCCATTTCCACAGCTGAAGCCGTTGGTTATTCTACTATGCTGGTCTCCTCATCACTAAAATAAGATGGAAAGGAGACAAACACTTTTAGATATTTTATGGAAAGGTTATTTAGCTGACATTAAAGATAAAAAGAAAGTAGGGGATTTGAGTTTGGACTTCTATATTGAAGTATTAGACTAAAACGTGAAGATTTCGAAATGGATTTAACCAAAAATCAATCGTAACTAAACCGAAATACTCGACGACCTTTTCGAACATAGTATTCTGCATGTCATCAGGCCAAATCTAAATTGAGAACAATCTGAGCTATTTGTAAGCTTCTTAGAAAAGATTGGCAACCTTAGAAGCAAACGATATGATATAGAGTTGAACTACGACTTAGATATAACGCGGTGCTACTACAGCCTACGGTGCGTTTTCCAAATATGATTCTGAAATACACATGATCTCAATGCGCAGAAATAGTAACAAGTTGCATTTATTGAATAAAATACTTGAATCCATTTCAAGAAAAAATTTAAAGATCCTTAACCTTAAGCAAATTGTGTCTCTATGTTTTTTCAAGAAAGAAAGAGAATCTACATTTTAAATTTCACCGTCATCACTGCTATCACTGTTGTGATTGCTGAAATATCACTAACACGATATATGTGAAATCTAGACGTTTACGAAAGAAGTCTTATGGAGACTCTTCATTGAACTAAAAGATTACTTTTTGTTTTCTACATTCAAACAACCTAGGGGCGCATCTTAAGGTGCTTATGGTGAAGATCGGTTCCATGTAGAGGGCGCTATTCAATGACGCGACTCTCGTAACGCGGAAAGCAATCTTCCTTGGTATGAGCATTGGTAAAAGCAGATAGACTGAATTTTGATAGGTGAACATTCTGACTTTGATCAATTCCTAGGCCAAGCAGATCGAGACCGTGCAGATTGATTTTTACAGTTTACGACACCGAAACGAAATATACGAAATGTAACACTGTCTATTGAGAGAGTTCTAAGTAAACCAATAGTTTTATTGTACCGCTAACTTCGAATGAACGACTATGAGTTGTGCGAAAAAATATTAGGCTACTTTCATTTTCCAGAAGAAAAAAAGATTTAAGTGTAGCTCTAGTAGAAAGTTTGCAACTGATCGGAAAAATATTAATATTATTACGGACAAGGTTTACAGTCCGGATATTGAGTTCGGGAAATTCGAAGACATAACTTCTGATGGTAAACTTAACTTCTATTTCCTGGTTGACTTAGCCGTATCGTGATGAAAATCGTAGTAACCACTCCATTGATTTACTTCAGATGTAGCAGCAGTTCTTCATGTAAACAGGTGAAATAAAAGAGTTTCTGAAATACTTAAACTTGCTGGTCGAATGACATTCAGACAATAAATTTTTTAGCCTAGCTTCTATAATTCTTGGCATTGAGTCGAATTATGTCGAACCGTGATTGCTGAAATCGCACTTAAACCGATTGCATTCCCAAAGACAGGCAATTTTGTCGCTAGTGGAATCGGTGGATTCCGAAAGAAATTCGAAATCTTAAAATAATCCGATCAATTTGGCATCCGCGATATAGAATCTCACACAATAAAACAATACCAGATCGAGTCTTGACTGAAGTGTTGCTGATGATGTTCTTCCAGCCTAATAACGGGTATACTTGATCTGCGTAGATGTCATAGCCCCGCAATGGAGTCGGTGGTACCTAAGATGCTCTTATGATTGATGGAGGCGACTAATTGAAGGAAAAGAACAACTGAAAGGAGAAATACCTTTTAAGGTTTCTTGAGTACCTATAATAGAGTGACTGAATTAATTAAAAGCTAATAATTCGTTATTCGATGTCTTGTAGGACTCGCCAAAGTCAATAGTGTAGAAACTACTTTTCCAGCAGCTGAAGGAGCAGGAAGTGGAAACTATAAATGACCTATCTGATGTCATGGGTGTGGACTTAGTAGAGGTTATCATTATTTGAAAATATCCAATATCTTTGTGAATAGTAAAAGACGTGTTATTGCAAGCAAGGCCGTTTTTATATACTGATCCATAGAACTACCTTCTATGATAGATTACTTGCATAGAAAAACCTACTAGTTTATCTTTATCCGCTACTGGATCAAACTTCTTGGAATTCTCGTCTAAAATGTAAATCGAATTCCCTCCGTTTTAATAGATGGATAAATGAACGAATTTTTCTTTCTGGTTTGCCGGGCGCCGGACGTACTGATCACCTCGAATGCGATGCACTAGAATAGGACGTGCAAGACCGTTATCGTCGTCTATAGTGACTGAAAACTTAAAGAGTCTATGCATGCTTCTTAAGTCGACTTATGTGATGAATACTCGCTACTTATTCGCGATGACATCTACTAGAAAGTTATTAACGATGAGACGGAAGGAGTGCTGAACAAGAATTAAGAGTACTTGTATCGATTGAAAGATTGAGAGCTTTGCTAATGACTGGTGTCTAAAACTGTACGATCACTGGGATACGTTTACCGCATTGCAGTAGGTTGATATGACTATTGTCAAATTACTAAAGAAAACAAAGCATGTGTGTGATCCAGGTAGTATACAACATAGTCATGGCGTCTTAGTAGAACTTGTTTGATGACAGTGTAAAACTATGACCTTTAAAAAAGTTAAACAGCGACTTGCAGGCAAGTAAGATCTAGACGATTAGGGTGATATAACAAGATTGGTCGGACACTTACTAGCATTGAATTGACATGACCTTGCAAGTGAAATATAAGCACATTATAACTTTGAGCTCAAAAATAGAATAGAGTAGTAGTCGACTACGATATTTATTCTCTCAAAATAAAACTTGATGAATCGCATATATAAACGATAGGAGTGAGAGTGGTGATTAGAGCGAGCTTTTTGAATCTATACATCATCGATTGTTACTTTGTCATGAAAGTGTAGCATCACTGGTATCATCGAAGAATAGTTCAGTAGTGCAAAAGCGGCAACATAAGTAAAGTCTAGAGCTCCTATGATCATGAGGTATAACATCGGTAAGTAAAGTAAGGGATTTGTTGAATTATCCTGAGAGGATAGTAGAGATACTATGAAAAAGTTAAAAAAACTCAATACTTAAATTATTTTTTGGTAAATACCCTCACTATAGGAATGACTAGCTTATGCTACGCTGTATTCGAATGTCTTTATGGAATGAGAGTGAATCTATTCAGATAAAGCCTATTCGCAAGTGGATAGAGTCAGACTCTTATGGGATTGGGTTCTTTACTGTGCAGTCGAATGCGTGAGAGGGTGATGAAGATAAAACATAGGCAGGTCTTTAAGAGTCTTCACTGGAACTGGCTTAAGAATTCCTGGACCTTCTCTCTACTGAAAACGAGGACTCGAACTAGTGAAGAATGCCTCAACATATGTGACGGTATTTATATATGATATCGAGATATGTGTATGCATCAGACCGTAATACCCCAGAGTACTTGCGGTGAGGATCATGAACCCGAAGGCCTGGTTAGTTTTTACTCACAGGATGAAATCGAGAACGCTTATAATTACGATGCTCTCTTAGATGTGAGCGAAGTAGATGTGCCAGAATAAAGTTAGTAATACAATTTTGTCCCTACTAAAAAGGATTCTGAATTGCTTTTAACTAAAATTTAGACAATACATGGACAAGTTCTTGTTATAAAAGGAGTGCATCGACTTTCTTCTTCTCGCTGAGTGAGACTCGCTACGTGTTGTCTTCGATAAAAAACGTTGAGAAAAACTACGTGATGAGCTTATTTAGTAAGGACCACCTAGACCTCTAGTAATGAGTTGTGTAGTAGGACACACTTGGATGCGGCAGCAGTTCAGGATTCGTATTTGATTTCCCAACTGAAAATGAGTGCGGATGATATGCAATCTACTGTCTTTAGCAAGTCGCTTACTCAGAAGTGATGCTTAAGGAAAACTAAGGGTAATATCGTGGACAATGTTATGCTAAATGTAAATTTTTGAAACTTTTTACGATTCTCACCATTTATTAATTATGGTGCGTTAATTGAGTGCAAAACATTTCTGTGTACGATTCGGCTTGAACGCTTTGTTTTCACAAAGATGAACAGCTTACCTCTTAATCCGGCAGATTCAATTGATAGGAATTTAGTATCTTTGTTTTATCCGTCTATATATCGGTAGTGAATATCCTTCATGGTGCGCTCTCAAAAAAGAGGAATAAGAAAAGAACTTCAAAATAGTTGATGAGCAATTGAAGTTTAAGTATAATCATGAGTTAGAGAACTTAAAGAACAAACACAAGTTTATTAAATCCAAAATATGTGAAGAAAGACGACTTCGCAAACAAGTATATTACTAAAGACATAATAGCTACTAATAACTAGACACGGTGATTTGATTCGAAGTGATATGATAATTCTGTGCCTAATAGAGCGGAATAGTAATATGCTATTGATGGAGCGTACGGATGATG
>JACLAC010014451.1_pt1 | contig 21510 bp, 13 predicted proteins | sample 8027881 | NCBI WGS metagenome assembly JACLAC01 (sample SAMN15725517, study PRJNA655200) | protist metagenome | isolation source: fluorescence activated cell sorting (FACS) single amplified genomes of... | place: Spain: Blaines Bay Microbial Observatory, Mediterranean Sea | collected 2016-01-19 | reverse complement strand
GGCCATATTTATCGCGATCGCTAGTTCGATCGATATCTTTTCAGTGAAGGTGACCGACGATTTGAAAGTCGATTGTAAATTTAAACTTGCTTTGACACCTTTCACAAGTTTCTCAAGGTTGGTCTATAGAATAGGTGAATCAAAGAATGTGAAGAGCAAATGTTGGTGCTGATAATTACTGGTGCGATCTCTTTAATATTAGTTCTTCTTCTGATTCGTTTAAAATACGATCGCTCGGTCAAGCAAATATGGCGATCGCTCAAATCTCAATCTACTGGTTTGATTTTTACCAAAGACATGGTAGCCGATTTGGATGAACCAGTACAACGTTATTTCTTACACGCGATCGAACTCGGAACATCTTTAGCTTCTTATGTCGAACTGGAAATGAATGGTAGTTTTCGACTCCAACCTAACGCAGAGTGGCTACCGATGCTGGCATCACAAATTATTTCTTCATCCAATGGTTTTGTTTGGCAAGCAAGAATAGGCAAAGGTTTAGCCAGCTTTAGCGGGGCAGATTATTATGCTCAAAACCAAGGTCGGGTAAAATTTTCTTTGTGGGGCCTGATTCCTTTGGTTGACGCCCGAGATGGTAATATCAATCGCTCTAGTGTTGGTAGATTGTGTATTGAGTATATTTGGTTGCCTTCTGTTCTATTGCCTCAAAATGGTGTAGTTTGGCAGGCTGTTAGCGATAATATTATCCAGGCTAATTTTGAGATAGACAACGAACCAATTACTCTAACCTTAAATATCGATTGCCATGGCAAATTACTCAACTTATCTTTGCCACGTTGGGGAGACGTAACGGAAGATAAAGATTGGCAATATATCCCTTTTGGGGGAGAAGTAGAAGCGGAAAAGACATTTAGCGGGTATACAATTCCCGTTCGGATGCATGCAGGTTATTGGTTTGGTACAGATCGTTATTGGGCATTTTTTCAGGCAACGGTCGAGCACGTTGAGTTTGGATAAACCCTGTCTATCAGTTCGATATAAAGAGATCTAGCGTTGTTTTTACATTGACTGTCAAATCGTAGATCGACACTGGATAAACATCTATAGCACTACGGATTTAAGTTAAGATGTTTTTCCCTCGATACTTATTACTCATTACTTATTACTTACGAACCAGCAATTTTCAATGTCCTAATTTAACTTTGTACGGCTATAACACTCTTCACGAGTTTCTCAAATTTTTTACCTATAAATATAAATAGCGCAAGTCAAAGTGCTGATTATCAGCGATCGCTAAAAGATTCTCGCAAGTTTAAGAACGATCGCAGGTCGATCTGGGCAGCAGACTTACTTATACCATTTATCAAAAATAGCTGGAGAGATAATTAGGAGTGGGTAACGAGCAATGAAGAAGGATTCGTGCGATCGAATCTCTTGTTAATGCATGAGAATTGGTGCTAATTAAAAGTTGTTTTTTGTTATGGTAATGAATTTTAAGTTAGATATCAAACCAATAAACCAAGAAACAGACGGCGATCACTTAAAATCTAATTTTAATTTAGAGTATCGTCTCTTACAAAGCAAAGCAGAAATTGCCGATTACGAACGTGCTCTGTATCGAGAATTTACTAAAAAAAATCCGCATAATTGGCTGTGTAGAAATTATTTATTAATAGAAAACAACAGATACAGATCTCCTATTTCATACTCTACACAATCTGTTTACGGAATGTATCAAAGAGAAAAATTAAAATCGGCAGTAGCTATAAATTTCGACACTAATAGTCAGATGCAGTTTGAAGCGGTAGGGTTTAGTTTTAACAAGGAATCAGTTGACGGCGATTTTTGCGAGGTTTTGACCTTCTTTATTTGTCAAGATGATAATTTTAATGCCAACTATTTTAGATTAATTGCCTGTTTCAAACAATTTGTTGTTACAGATTTAAAAAACAAAAATATATCTTTTGGTCTAGCTAACTGTACGTCAAATTTTTTACCACTTTATTTAAAAACTGGCTGGTCAATAACGAGTACAAAAACAATAGAGGGTGTGGATAAATATTTAATAAAATATAATATAGCCTCTCAATAATAATATTTTCCAAAAAATAGCAATTTTTAGCACGCGTACATTTTTTAAATAAACCTATTAATTGGTTGTATAATGAAGTTAGATAAGGAGAGTCAAATGCTCACGGCATAGTACATAAATCTAAAAAATTGCCAATTTATTTGAGCTTTCCAAAGCGGATCTTTGTTTTTTAGACTCAAAAGCAAGTATACACGATACACTTACTTGGTTACACTTACAGCTTTGCAAGTATTGATAGGTTAGTTTGTTATTTAAAAATAACAGTAAAAAAACATTAAGAAATTATATTTGCAAAACAGAAGCTTTTCGATCGTAAACTTTCGAAAAGTTAGACATTAAAAATAGGTTTAATAGGAGGATAATTATGGATATTAACCTTACCAATGCCAATTTTTTAACTAATAACAACACAAGCGATCGCAATCCTCATATTTTTGGCAAAAACGTGGTCTGGATTGGTAACGATGGCAATGATGATGAGATTTATCTTTATGAGCATGAAACTGGTAGCGTTACTCAACTAACTGATAATGACACCTACGACACTAGTCCACATATTGATGGTAATAATGTAGTTTGGTCTGGCTACGACGGTAACGACAATGAAATCTATCTTTATAACGGTTCTGAAACAGTTCAGTTAACCGATAATGATGTGAATGATGATAATGCGCAAGTATATAATGGCAATGTTGCTTGGTTGAGTTACGAAGGCGAACCTAATTATCACTATTATCCCGATAACGCTATCTATTTCTACGACGGAACCAATACGACTCGGCTAACTGATGCCGAAACCGTCAAAAATGAATTCGATCTTCTGGGCGATCGATTAGTATGGTCTGATTATGATGGAAAAGATAATGAAATTTATTTCTTTGACGGTAGCAATGTTACTCAACTAACTACTAATGCTACTTACGATAGCAATCCTCAAATTTCAGGGAATAATGTAGTTTGGTCTGGCTATGATGAAAATGATAGTGAAATATATCTCTATAACGGTTCGGAAGTATTTCAGTTAACTGATAACAACATCTACGATAGCTATCCTCAAATTTCAGGGTATAATGTAGTTTGGTCTGGCAACGACGGAAATGATAGCGAAATTTATCTCTACAACGGTTCGGAAGTAGTTCAATTAACTGATAACGACACATACGATGATAATCCTCTAATTTCGGGGAATAATGTAGTTTGGTCTGGCAACGACGGAAATGATAGCGAAATTTATCTTTACAACGGTTCGGAAATAGTTCGGTTAACTGATAACGATAATTCCGATAGCAATCCTCAAATTTCAGGGGACAATATAACTTGGGTGAGTTACATAGAAAATGATGGCGAGGTCTATCTTAATTACAATCCCAACTTAGCTCTAAGCGAAATAAACGGTTACAAGTGGCGCGACCTCAACCAAGACAGTATCTTTGATGATTCCGAATCTGGTATTGAAGGCTGGACGATTTATTTAGACAGCAATCAAAATGGTCAACTCGATGATGGTGAAATCTCTACCGTCACCGATGCTAATGGTTTTTATAGTTTTACCGATTTAAGATTTGGTACATACACCGTTACCGAACAAACCCTACCAAGATGGAATCCAACTTATCCTTCTACTGTTGAATATGATTGGCAGGATAGCAAACAGCCCAATGGTGCTACTTATGATTGGGTAGATATTTCAGGTGTTGGCACAGAATTAAATCTTGGAGATGATGAATCTGCCTTTGTTGCTTTGCCCTTTACCTTTAATTTTTATGGAGAAGCAAACGATACGATTAATATTTCCTCCAATGGTTACTTAATTTTTGGTGACAATGGTACGGAATATTATAATTATGGAATTACCGATTCCTATTACAACCTTAGTAATTTTATCGCCCCCTTCTGGGACGATCTAAACCCTGAGTATAGTGGTTCGATTTATCATCATTACGATGCCGAACAAAACAGGTTTATCGTTCAATATCAGGACGTTGCCCGCTATGAAGTTGAAGGGGCGTTAACTTTCCAAACTATCCTCAACGCCGACGGTAGTATTGTCTATCAATATAAAGATATGAATGCTGCTGTCAATAGTGCTACTGTCGGTTTAGAAAGCCCTAATGGTGATGGTGGCTTGCAAATAGTTTACAACAATAATAATGATGTCAGTCCCTACATCGAAAATGAACTGGCGATCGCATTTACTCCGACCAATACCAATACTGTTGATACTCACGAAATATTTGTCGGTACTGGCGAATCTATTACTGACATTAACTTTGGCAATAGCTTAGGAGCCTTGAGAGTAGAAAGCGAAGATTATCAAGACTATTCTGATACTACTATTGGCAATACAGGAGGAGAATACCGTGATGATGATGTGGATTTAAACGTATCGGGGGATATTAATGGTGGTTATACCGTCGGTTGGATCGAATCTGGAGAATGGCTAACCTATAACGTCGATATTCCAGAAGATGATACTTATCAAGTGGTTGCCCGTGTGGCCTCCGATCTTGATATTGCTCATAGTTTGGATGTTTCGCTCGATGGACAGAACACCACTATCGACTTTGGTAGTACTGGAGGTTGGCAAGCTTGGGAGGATGCAGTTGGTGACAACCTAGAATTAACTGCTGGCACACACGAACTGCGTGTAGATATGGCTAGTTCTGGCTTCAACCTAAACTACATCGATCTGGTTACTCAAGAAAATGTTCGGGTTGAAGCGGAAGATTATAAAGACGATAGCTACGACTACTATAACCAGACTTTTTACGATACCGATTACCAAAACCAAGGTGGCGGATATCGCAATCGTTCAGTAGATATCGAACCGACAAGGGATATTGGTGGTGGCTTTAACGTGGGTTGGATCGAAGCTGGCGAATGGCTGACTTACGATGTCGTTATTCCTTATGATGGCAACTATCAAGTCGTGGGACGTGTTGCTTCGGATCTCGATACATCTCACAGCCTCAGTATATCAATTGAGGGACAATATACTAATCTTGGCTTTGGTGATACTGGCGGTTGGCAATCTTGGACCGATATCATTGGCGACGAGCTCTATCTCACTGCTGGCACACACGAACTTCGTTTGGATATGGGTGGTTCTGGTTTTAATGTTAACTACATTGACTTTATTTGATTAAAAAACATAATTCAAACGTAACCGTTCACTACCCCTATAAGGGGTAGTATGTTTCTTACAATTAGGAAGAATTAGAAAAAGCTAGATGGCAAGAGTGGATGATAATTGGCGATCGCCAATTAAAGATTCATCATCTATTCTAAAGGATGTTGATTTAGTTTCATTTGTGTTAAGTTAAGTCGTTTTTAGCTTTAACAGCGAAAGGCGGTAAACGCAGGCACTGCCTTTTCATAGTTTCAAATTTTAAAGCAAGTAACCTTTGAGATAATCGCTATAATTTACGCAAAGATATATCGGTTGATTAAAATGCTTGACTTTCTTAATCCGCTATTAAATCGTCATCCAGAAAAGATAAAAGCAGATGTAGAGATCTATACCTGGGCAACTTGCCCTTACTGTATTCGCGCCAAATTACTTTTATGGTGGAAAGGAGTTAAATTTACCGAATATAAGATAGACGGTAACGAAGCAGCAAGAGAGCAGATGGCGCAACGAGCCAATGGTAAAAGAAGCGTACCCCAAATATTTATTAATGACGGGTACATAGGTGGCTGTGACGATCTCTATGAGTTGGATGGTAAAGGGGGGTTAGATCCTTTATTAGTTCAATCGCCCACTTAAAACAAATGACGAAAATTTGGTTAAGGGAACTTCTTAAGAAGGATACGCGATCGCTTTTATAAAAAACAACTATAGCCGTACAAAGTTATATTAGGACATTTAAAATTACTGGTTCCTAAGTAATAAGTAATAAGTAATAAGTAATGAGTATCGAGGGAAGAACGTCCTAACTTAAATCCGTAGTGCTATAAGTTTCGGCGTTGCATACCAGAAGTCATTCCAGAGGTAGGATTAGATAAACTTAAAACTTTTGTAGGCAGAAAAAACCAAGCATGGCTATGGACAGCAGTAGATAGATCGCTTCAAACCATGTATTTCAAGGCGGCTTTTGGGCGATCGCAGCTTCCAAACATTTGAACCACTTTGGAAAATCGTCAAAGAGAGTGCACGATCGTAAACTCCTGACTAAAATACTGTAAAACAATCGAACTCGAACATAGTTAGACGATCGATTTGAAATATCAATTTATTTTTTAACCAAAGACAATAATGATCGATGCTGATAATCAGTCTGTAATAATACTAACGGGAATGCACCGTTCTGGTACTTCTTTAACGGCATCTTTATTACAAAGTGCTGGAGTTAATTTTGGCGATCGCCTCATGGGTAGTAACACGGGCAACTCCCAAGGACATTTTGAAGATTTAGACTTTGTCGAATTTCATCAAAACGTACTGCAATCTCAAGGTATCAGCGTTGCTGGGTGGACTCGAGAAAATCAGATTGTAGTTCAACAGCAGTATTTAACTCCTGCAATAGATTTAATCGAGGCTCGAAAAGAACGTCCAATATGGGGATGGAAAGATCCTCGTACTACCCTATTTCTCGATTTTTGGTCACAATTACTTCCTCATGCCAAATACATTTTTGTTTATCGTTCGCCATGGGAAGTCATCGATTCTTTATTTCGTCGAGGAGACGTAATCTTTCGTACCAATCCTAACTTTGCCGTAACTCAATGGTGTCAATATAATCAGGCTGTTTTAAATTTTTGTCAGGGTTATCCAGAACAGTGTTTGTTAATTGATGTTGACAGCGTAATTCAAAACTTCGACGGAATTATAGATTTAATCGCGCAAAAATTTGGCATAAAGTTGCGATCGCCTGAATCTTTATACCAAGAATCCTTGTTTACTAACGAGCGTAATTATTATCGTCAAGCTTTAATTACCAAATTTTTTCCTCAAGCCTTAGAGGTGTACGAGCAACTTCAGCAACAAGCATCTATTAGTTCACCTGCTATCGAATCACCAGATATATCAAGCTATGAATCTTGGATTCTACAAGACTGGAATGATTTAAAAAGAATCTCCAAAGAGAAACATCAGTTAGAAACTCAGTTAACCGAATCTAACCAGCAGTTGACCCAGCAGTTAGAGTCTACTAAGCAAGAATTAGAACGCTCTACTAGGAAGCTAGAATCCCTCGATAAGCTAGTAAATAAATCGCAAAAACAAGAATCTATACTTCAAAAAGAAGTAGAGCAACTTAAAAGGCTTGTTACCGCCATCGAAAGTAGTAAGTTTTGGCAGTTGAGAAACTCTTGGTTTGGTTTAAAACAGAAGTTGAACATTAAAACTATAGATTCGGTATATCAAGATTATCTAATTTCTCAAAACACAATAGATAATTCCATTGCGACCGAAAATAGTGCAGTTTTCGACCTGACCCCATCTAGAAAACGTTCTTGGTTGGAGATCGCATTGCAAAAGCTGGGCATAAAAGCTGATTCTCAATCATATTATTCCGCTATCGAAAAGTTAAAAAGCAAAGATTTTCAATATCAGCGGTGGTTTAAACAAAATTATCCTCAACCAGAAGATTATGACATAATCAAGTCGCAAGTTTTGGCATTGGACTACCAGCCCACGATTAGCGTCATTGTTCCCGTGTATAATCCCGAGGGTCATTTTTTGCAGCAGGCAATCGAATCGGTTGTCGAGCAAATTTATCCTAACTGGGAACTATGTTTGGCCGACGATTGTTCGACGAAACCTTATGTCAAGTCTGTGTTAGATGAATACAGTCAAAAAGACAAACGAATCAAAGTGGTCTATCGTGACCAAAATGGTCATATTAGCGAGGCTTCTAATTCGGCATTAGAAATTGCTTCTGGAGAATATATTGCGCTTTTAGATCACGACGATTTACTCGCACCTCACGCGCTAGCAGAAGTAGTTAAGTTGTTGAACCAACATCCTGAAGCAGATTTTATTTATTCAGATGAGGATAAAGTTAACGAACAGAATGTTCATCAGGACCCCTTTTTCAAACCAGATTGGTGTCCCGATTCATTCTTGGCGCGGATGTATACCTGTCATTTGGGGGTTTATCGGCGATCGCTAGTAACTGAAGTAGGTAACTTTCGCGTCGGTTTTGAAGGAAGTCAAGATTACGATCTGGTGCTGAGGGTAACGGAAAAAACCGATAAAATATTTCATATTCCCAACGTTCTCTATCACTGGCGGATTCATTTAGAATCTACTGCTGCTGAATCTGAGGCTAAACCCTATGCTACCGAAGCCGCACAAAAAGCGATTAGTGAGGCGATCGCCCGTCGCGGAGAACCAGGCAAGGTAACTACTCATCCAGTGTTTGCTGGGGTGTATACGGTTCGTTACGACATCAAAGAATACAAACTAGTTAGCATCATCATTCCTACCAAAGATTTAGCCGATACCTTGGATATCTGCTTAAAGTCGATCTTTGCTCAAACTACTTACCCCAATTATGAGGTGGTAGTTATCGATAATGGCAGTACTAAAGCCGAAACTTTTAAATGCTTTGAATATTGGCAGCAGCAACAGCCCGAACGCTTTAAATGCTATACCTACAACATACCGTTTAACTATTCGCAGATTAACAACTACGCCGTCGAACAGGCGGTGGGAGATTATCTACTATTTCTCAACAACGATACCGAGGTAATTACTCCTGACTGGATCGAAGCTTTAGTAGAACAGGCTCAAAGAAAATCTATTGGAGCCGTGGGTAGTTTGCTACTTTATCCCGATGATACCGTACAGCATGCAGGAGTAGTTTTAGGTATTGGTGGCGTTGCCGGTCATAGCCATAAGAACTTTCCTGTTACTGAACCTGGATATATTTCTCGCCTGATTTCAACTAATAATTATTCAGCGGTTACGGCTGCGTGTTTGATGTGTCGCCGTGAAGTGTTCGAGGAAGTTGGTGGCTTTGAAACAAAATTAGCAGTCGCTTTTAACGATGTCGATTTTTGCTTAAAAATGGTAAGTCGTGGTTACCGCAATATCTATCTACCCCACGTAGTTTTATATCATTACGAATCAAAAAGTCGGGGATATGAAAATACTCCTGCCAAACAAGCTCGTTTTGCTAGGGAGATAAACTACATGAAGCAAACCTGGGGACATATATGCGATCGCGATCCCTGCTATAATCCTAATCTTACTCAAAGTTATGAAGATTATAGTCTGAACATTTAGGCATTGGTAATTTGAGGAGTGAAGTGATTAATAGTACTATTTGTAGCTATTGGTATTTAAATAAACTACAAATTTATATGACTGACTGCGATCGCCCGAACCAAAAAACTCTCAAAGATATCTATCCTTGGATTACAGTACACGAAGATAGTTTAAAATCAATATTATCTTCGGGACGAAGAACTAGATTTGGTCTGTGTCAAGATTAGACCACGAAGGCAAAAGATAGATATTAAATGACTAAAAAATCCACCTCAACAGAAGTAGTATTAATTACTGGTGCATCTACTGGCATTGGTGCAGCTTTAGCTGAAGTTTTAGCCAGTAGGCATTCTGGTATTTGTTTGGTATTAACTTCCCGCAATAGCTCTTTATTAGAGGAAGTTGCCGAAAAATGTCGTCAGCATGATGCCCAAGTTTTAGTAGTTCCGACAGATCTATCTCAGGACGAACAGGTGCACTCTTTAGCACAGCAGGCGATCGAACATTATGGCAGGGTAGATGTGTTGGTTAACAATGCAGGTTATGGACAAATGGGTCCTGTAGAGTTGATTCCCCCTACGGCAGCCAAAGAACAGTTTGCCGTTAACTTTCATGCACCTTTAATTTTAAGCCAAGCTTTAATTCCACAAATGCGATCGCAAGGAGGTGGCAAAATTATTAACGTTAGTTCTCTTGGCGGTCGAGTCCCTTTTCCTACCGCAGGTATGTATAGCTGTTCTAAATTTGCTTTAGAAGCCTTAAGTGACGTGATGCGGATGGAACTTAAGGCGTTCAACATTCGGGTAAGCGTCGTCGAACCTGGACCTATTGTTACCGACTTTTTTCAGGTAGCTTGGCAAGAGGTACTCGAAACGATTCCCAACTACAAAGATAGTCCTTACGCCCCTGTATTTGAGAACATCGAAGCTATCGATCGTAAATTAGGTGTATTAGGCTGGAGTGCGTCAAAAACTGCCAAGGCGATCGCCAAAATAATCGCCAAACCCCGACCTAAACCTCGCTATGTTTTAGCCACGGGAGGTAATACCATGCTATTTATCATGAATAAAGTATTACCTATCAAGGCACGTGATGAATTCTGGAAACGCCTATACGGCATTCACAAAATTAAATGGTCTGCATCTGAAACACAGAAAGTTTGAATAGCAATAGGGATGAGTGAGAAGGTAGCCATTAATTTACTATCCATTCCCGATTCCTTAATTACTCCCACTCAATCGTTCCAGGAGGTTTGGAAGTAATGTCATATACCACGCGGTTAACTCCTTTAACTTCATTAACCATTCGATTAGAAATAGTCTCTAATAAATCGTAGGGAACTCTTGCCCAATCTGCTGTCATACCATCTTCACTAGTGATAAAGCGCAGAACTATCGGATGAGCATAGGTACGTTTGTCGCCCATAACTCCTACACTGCGGATTGGTAACAGTACGGCAAATGCCTGCCAGTAATCGTGGTAAACTCCCTGTTTAGCGATCTCGTCACGAACAATGAAGTCAGCGTCTCGCAGAATATTCAGCCTCTCGGCGGTAACTTCTCCGACAATCCTAATTGCCAAACCAGGGCCGGGAAAAGGATGGCGTCGTACAATTTCTTCGGGTAAACCGATCGCGCGAGCAACATTACGTACCTCATCTTTAAATAGCTTGCGCAACGGTTCGACTAATTTGAAACGAAGGTCTTTGGGCAAACCACCTACATTATGATGGCTTTTAATTTTAACTGCTACTCTTTCTCCTGTTTTGGGATCGACGTTACTGTCTGCCGATTCAATCACATCTGGATAGAGTGTTCCCTGGGCCAAATAGTCAAACGGTCCTAATTTTTTTGATTCTTCTTCAAAAACCTTGATAAATTCATGTCCGATGCGACGACGTTTTAGTTCGGGATCGGTTACTCCTTCTACCTGTGCCAAAAAGCGATCTCGCGCCATGACATACTCAACAGGAATATGAAATTTATCTTTAAAGATTTCTACCAGTCTTTCTGGTTCGCCCTTACGCATGAACCCCTGATCGATAAACATACAGGTTAGCTGGTCGCCAATGGCTCGATGTAGCAGAAATGCTAGGGTTGAAGAGTCTACCCCTCCAGAAAGAGCCAGTAACACTCGTTTATCGCCAACCTTTGCCTTGATATCTCGAATCGATTCTTCGACGAAAGCTTCTGTTGTCCAGGTAGGATCGCATTCGCAAACATGATAAACAAAGTTACGAATTAAGGCAATTCCGCCCTCAGAATGAACTACCTCTGGATGAAACTGTACCCCAAACAGTCTTTTTTCTGGATTGGAAATTGCCGCACAGGGAGTATTCTTGGTGTAGGCTAAAACCGAGAAACCCTCTGGTAGCTCGGTACAAGAATCGCCATGACTCATCCACATCGTCGAGCCGTGTTCGACATTGGTTAATAAGTCGGTCGGATCTTCAATAAATAGTTGTGCCTTACCATATTCCCCTAACTTAACTTTCTCAACCGACCCTCCAAGCTGCTTAACCATCAGCTGCATTCCATAACACACCCCAAGTACTGGTATACCCAAATTCCAAATTTCGGGGTCGCACTTTGGAGCATAGTCGTCATATACCGAATTAGGACCGCCAGAGAGAATAATGCCTTGAGGATTTATTTCTCGAAGCTTTTCGGCAGAGGTTCGATACGAAAGTACTTCTGAGTACACCTGAGTTTCTCGAATTCTACGAGCAATCAACTCAGAGTACTGAGAACCAAAATCGATGATAATAATTTTTTGATGTTTAGCGTTATCAACCAGAGACTTAGGAGCCGAAGTATCGCTGCTTGAAGATATTGGTTTTGTCTGAATAGTCACTGTGGTTTAGAAAGTCTGGGTAAATAATTAGGTAGTTATGTAAGGAAATGTAAAGAAAATTGAGCTTTAGATTCCAAATCTATATTTAGCGAGTTATGATTTTCTGGGGTATACCAGATTTTGCCAAAATATTTTGAATATTCTTAACAGACTAACATAATTTAGAGAGCAAAAGAAGAGCGTTTTCGCTTTTAGTTATGACTTTTCTATTGCGATCGAATAATATAGAACCGACAAAAAGTTTTTGTTCTGTGTATTTGTAGATGTAGTCTTGGCACTTAGAGTCGATCGCCGTTGCTAGCTCTTGATAGATCGAGTCTACCCAGCTAAAATCACTCTGGTGGCGATCGATATCTCGCAACAGGTTAAGAGCAGATTCGGTAGTAGAACAGTCAAAAATTTGCTGAAGTTGGGCCGTAGGTAAACCCAGTTTAGCGCAGTAAGCGGTCATAATTTCTAATCTACCGTCGGCTAGATGATTATGAGTATGAAAAATTCCCCCTGCCAGCTTAATCAATTTGCCATGATAGCCAAACAGCAAAATTGACTTCACTTCTGCTGCTGCTGCGGTGACTAACATCGAACCCAGCCAGTTAGCAGTTTTGATAATTCTTTGAGAATTTATACCAGCTCTTTGAGCTAAATCGATACCATTTTCGCCAATACAAAATACCAAAGAGTCAAATAAAGCAGCCTTTTCTTTAATTTGTGCCTGATACGCCTCTAATTGACTTGGTGCAACTAATGGTTGAACGATACCGGTCGTTCCTAATAAAGATAGCCCTTCTACTACTCCAAAAGCCTCATTGGAAGTTCGTTTGGCAAGTCTCGTACCTTCAGGCAAAATAATAGTTACTACAATACTTTGTTCATCCTTTAATAGGGGTTTGAGATTGGCTTCGAGCAATTTTTTAGCATAGCTATAAATCGCTGCTTGGTTGCCGTCTTGCTGTCTGCCAATTCCTTCACCTCCTTGAATCGTAATTCGCCCGACACCATCACTATTAAGTCTTACCATTGCCCAAATAGGAGTATTACGAGTTAAGTCCAAATGATCTCCTGGATCGCTGCGAGTTATAGCGATCGCGCAGTCTGGCGCAATTTTAGCTACCTGTTCGAGCTTAATGTTTGCCTGTTGGGGAGGTTCTATTAGATCGAGAGTGATGTAGTCTAAGGTAGACTGATGTTGAAGGTGACGTAAAGCTGCGATCGCGCTAGCGCAGGCAAAAACAGGTAGAGTATATCCAGTCGGCATAAATGAGTTAGATGATTGAGTTAGGCATTGCTAAATACAATTAACTCTAATGCAAACTAACTCTAATGCAAACGACAAAATCTTCGCTAGCAATTAAATATCTTGCCCTTGTGTGGAATGATTAGTTAGCTTATCTATCTCAAAAATACAAACTCGATTCCGCCCCATTTTTTTTGCCTGATATAGTCCTTTATCTGCTGCTTCGATCGTTGTAGCCAGTTTTAGATGTCTATCGGGTATACAGCAGGCTACACCAAGAGAAAGGGTAACATAATCATTGATTGTAGAATCAACATGAGCAATTTTTAAAGCTTCAATCTGAAAGCGCACCTGTTCTGCTATATATTTTGCTCCCCAAATATTAGTATTTGGTAAGATTATGGCAAACTCTTCCCCACCATAACGAGCCACCAAATCTGCCGGACGCTTAGTTACTTTAACCATTGCCTGAGCTACTGCCATCAAACAAAGATCGCCTGCCTGATGTCCATAAGCATCATTGTATAGCTTAAAGTAATCTAGATCGCAGATAATCAAAGATAGAGGATGTTTTTCTCTAGCGCATCTTTTCCATTCCAAGGCGATGTAGCGATCAAACTGGCGGCGATTAGCTATCCCAGTCAAACCATCAACTGAAGCTTGTTGGGATAGTTCCCGATTTGCTAGTTTTAGTTTTTGATATAGTAGCCACTGTCTGATAGCGATCCCTAGCTGAATTGTTACCTGCTCCAAAAACTCTACTTCTAGCTGTTGCCGATATTTTTGACTGAGACTATAGTCGATACAAATCAAACCCCAAAGCTGGCGATCGCATAAAATAGGCACTAATAATAGAGAATAAGGGGTGAGAGTACAGTCGCCACAGCCATTATTAATAACTGTACCTTCAGATGTGTTGCCCAAAGCAACGATCGCTTTTGATGAGAGTAAATTGAAGTTATCCTTTAATTCTTTAACGGGTAGTTTTTTGAGATCGAATAGTTCACAGCTTGAGGAAGTAGCTGACTTTGATTCAAATAATAAACTCAACTCATAACAATCGTGTACTTTAGTTATAAATACTCGATCTGCTGCTAAAAATTGAACAATTTCATCGGTAGCCGCTTGCAAAATCAGATTGATATTCAGAGAACTATAAATATTTTGCGCGATTTTCGTCAAAATACGATCTGTGTGGGATTGTTGAATTAACTGTTGTTCGATTGCTTTGTGTCGAGTAATATCCACACAAGAACAAAGAAAGCCGATAAATTTTTTCTGAGAATCTTCTTGGCGTACAGCGGTATTTACAACGGTACGATATTTACCATCAAAACGCTTTAAACGATATTCAATTTGAAACCCCTGCTGCTTTGCCAAAGCATTTTGATAAACTCGGTTGAATTGAGCTAAATCTTCAGGATGTATACGCGACCGCCAATCTTCTTTTAAAGCAGTAGCTAAAGTTTGACCCGTAAAACTCAACCATGCCTGATTGAGAAAAGTATAGTTTCCCTGAAGATCGATTGACCAAATCAAGTTTGATGTGCCACCGACAATAGACTCGAACAAACTTTTAGTTTTGATTAACTGTGAATTTAGTTCATAGTTTTCTTCTTTAACTTTTTGCAGTCTTTGAGCATATTGCTGTCGTTGGGCGATCGATACAATTGTTTTTTCTAACGATTCTTGAGAAATTTCTTTTCTAATTAGATATTTATCTGCTTTGATATCTGTAAATGTACTGTCTAGTTCTTCAACAATAGCAACGATAGCAATTTTATTACGGCAACAGTGTTTTTCAATCTGCCTTATAGTTTCTAAATTATCATCTTCACTTTCAATATTTAGCAAAACAACATCAGGCGAAGATCGTTGTAGAAATAACAAACCGTTTTTCAAGCAATTCTCTTCATGGACCTCGAACGTTCCATCGGGTATTCGGTTTAACAGAGTCGCTATTGGCTGCTTTTTAGTTTGGTAATTATGTATTAACAAAACATCAAAAGTTGAATCAATATTTTCCACAACTGATAAATTTGCCAGCGAGACTACTTATATCCCACTGTGATAACTCATAAAACAGTAAAGCGCATGAATATTTAAATTTTAGTTACGAAAGTAGCTTGTTATCAGTCGAAAAGCAATCGAGCCAAAAATTCAATTATTAGCTAAGATAACGATTTTCTCTATAGCATCGGTTGATAAGCTTGGTTTCAAACGATTGTATAGAATAGAGAAAAATATTACCTAGAGGTTGAAAAATTAAAAACTAACTTTTATCTATCTGTATCATTCTTTTTTAGATTTCATAAGTAGGTAGGCAAAATAATTTATAAGACTTGATGGCAAAATTTCATTCCTATTCTCCAGTCCCCGATCCCTAACTAAATCATTTTATATTTAATTGAACCTAGCTACTTATCAGTTATTGTTCGTATCAGTCAACATAGTAGTTACCGAGTAAATTAAAATTACTTTAATCTAAATCTAGATATGGCTTAAACTCAGGAGATGAAAGCTGTTTCCTTTGCATCCAATTGTTTTACCGTACCAATTGCTTCTAAATCTATTTCGCGGCAGGTTCGTTTGATTAGACCACACAAAACTTTTCCTGGTCCTACCTCAATAACATTAGTTACTTCTAACTCAGAAAATTGCAGCATAATTTCGCGCCAGCGAACCGAATTAGTCATTTGTCCTGCTAATCTACGCTTTAATTCTTGTCCGTCGGTACTAGGAATTGGCTCTGTATTGGATATTACGGGAATTCTCGCATCATTGAAGTCTACCAAATTTAATACTTCCTTAAATTGCTCTGCTGCGGGCTGCATTAGAGGAGAATGAAATGCACCCGACACATTTAAAGCCATTGCTCTTTTAGCTTTAACTTGATTCAAAATATTTTCTACTGCTTCTGGAGTACCAGAAACAACTACTTGTCCTTCACTATTATCATTAGCCAAAACCGCGCCATCAGTATCGTTTAAAGCAGCAGTTAGTTTAGAGCGTTCGAACTTCATTAAGGCTGCCATTTTTCCTCCAGCAGCCTTGTCCATTAACTCAGCTCGTTTTTTAACCAATTTTAATCCCGATTCAAAATCAAATACTCCTGCTGCATAAAGGGCTACATACTCACCCAAACTATGACCTGCAACTAACTGAGGTAAACCAGTTTTTTCGCGCAATAGATCTACTAAGATTGATTCAATAACGTATAGACAAGGTTGTGTATAAAAAGTGCGAGCTAAAGTCTCTTCGTCTTTCTGACAAACATCTAATACTGACCAACCTAATATTTTTGTCGCCGTTTCAAACTTGTTTTGAGCGGTAGGTATATTTTGTAGATCGATACCCATTCCTATTGCTTGAGAACCCTGACCTGGAAAAACCCATGCTGTTTTTGTCATTGATTAAAATTAGATTTAATTAAATTTTTTAGCGATCGCGCCAAGCGCACCTCCGCTGGGGGTTGCTATTGCTGAGGCTAGAGAATAAACTTTTTTTTAAAGATTTTCGGAATTAATAGTTTGCTAAAGATTATCTCATCTGGTCTGCAAATTTGTCGAATAGTAGTTTCAAGCTGCGCTACTGATGTCTGATCTATGTTTCGCTGTTAACTCTAACCAGGCGAGATTCTATAATTCGATTGAGCCAGCTGGTTAAATATTGACGGTTGGCCGCTTGTTCTTGAGGATCGTCTGTATCTAAAGGGTGAGGAGCTAAACCTTTAACGGCTGCGGTAGTAACACAGAACATCGATCTTTGGAAACTTTCACAGATCTGAATCCGAAGATCGCCTACTCCTCGAACACTATTATGTTTATAAAGCTTTCGTAGATAATCAGGTAAGAAATGGCGCATATCTTGCATTAGCAAGGTTGGAGGAATACCTGCACCACCTATAGGTAGAGGATCGGCATACAGTGCTCCGTAATTGAACATTCCGGGATCGTAAGGAATTTCGTAAGCTTGAGCATTGTAGGATACCGTACCTGTAAAAGGGGTGCCTCTAAAAAAGATTGCCTCGACATAAGGAACAGCAGTATCCATTAAAAAAGTTAGTCCTGCTGATTTGGGAATAATCTCGAATTTCTCTCCTCGTACCTCTACCATGTAGGTAATTGGACGCGCTGCATCTGCTACCAAACCATCAAGGATAAATTGAACTACGTCGGGTATGGATTTTATTTCACCACGATCGTAGCTATCTGATAAGTCGATAAAGATATCGCTCATTACTCGCCAAAACTGTCCCAAGGCACTATAGTAGCACATTTGTCGCATTTGTTCGGGAAGAAAATCTTTAAATGCTTTGTGTAGAATTAGCATAAAAGGATTGTATTTGTAATATGCCTTAATTAGTCTTTCGGTTTCGGCAGCAAATTCTGGAGTATCGAGATAGGCATCGACACCGCCACCGCCATGCCAAAACATTGTTTTCATACAATATTCAGCATATTCATAGTTAATACGGTCGTGCAAAACAAATTTGGTCAAAGTACTAGGATTAACTTTGCCATTGAAATATTTGAAAAAGGGGAACAGCTTCAAAAACTGAGTATTAGCGATGTAGCACAAATTAATTGAGTAAGCATCTAAAACTACACCATAGCTTTTAAGAATTCCGACAACTTCTACTAAATTTTGCGGAGAATCGTCTAATAAAGCTTCACCTGTTTCTAACCTAGTAATATATTCTTCTACTAAGCGGGACTTGGAACGTTTGACAGAGCCAACCATAATTATTTAAGCACTATTTATTAATAAAAATGTATTTCAACCCCTCAAAAGAGCGATCGCCTGTACTTCGCTCCAGTGAGTCACCCAATCTGGCTTAATACCAAAAGCAATAATCAACAGCAGCAAAACAAATGCAGGAGCGTGTTCGGACCATTTAACTGGAGGAAACTGTCCCAGTCCTTCGGTTAAGCGACCAAAAAAGACTTTGTTGATAACCAGCAAAAAGTAAACTGCCGTCAAGCCAGTTCCTACCAAGCACAGTAAAGTCGGTATCGGAAAAATGGGAAAACTGCTTCTAAAGACCAAAAACTCTGAGATGAAGCCGACCATTCCCGGTAGCCCCGAACTTGCCATGACGCCCAAAATCATAAATCCGCCAGTAACGGGCAATCCACGTTCGGGATTTAGTAAGCCCCTCAAAACATCTACGTCTCGCGACCCAGTTTTTTTGTAGACCATTCCCACTAACAAGAATAGAAAGGCAGAAATTAATCCGTGACTGACCATTTGGAACACTGCTGCGCTCATGCTGAGGCGTGTAGTAGCGGTTGCTGCCAACAGTATATAGGCCATGTGAGCAATGGAAGAATATGCTACCACTTTCTTCATATCTTTTTGGGCGATCGCACAGGAAGCTCCATACAAAGCACTGATGCTGGCTAAAATGGCCAACCAAGGAGCGAGATAGACCCAACCTTCGAGAAACAGACCTACGGCAAAGCGCAATAAGGCATAAGTACCAAGCTTGAGTAATACTCCTGCCAGTAATACTGATATGGGGGTAGATGCCTCGACGTGAGCATCGGGCAGCCAAGTGTGAAAGGGAAAGATCGGAATTTTGATAAAAATACCTACCAGTAATGGTGCCAGTAACAATAATTGAGAGGCTAAAGGTAAATTATGCGATCGCAAGGCTAAATAATCAAAGCTACTAGACTCGGTCAACCATACCAAACCTAAAAAAGAAGCCAACACTAATATTCCCGACAGGGCAGTATAAAGCAAAAACTTCATCGCTGCATAGCCTCGTTTGGCCCCACCCCAAATTGCAATTAGGAAATATAAAGGAACGATCTCTAACTCATAGAATAAGAAAAATAAAAGTAAATCCTGTGCTAAAAATGCTCCGGCCGCACCGCCGCTCAGTAACAATAGCATGGCATAGTACAGCCTCGGTCGCTCGATGGTCGAACTAGTACTAAAAATAGCCACTAAGGTCAAAAGACTATTGAGCAATACTAGAGGAAAAGAAAGACCATCAATTCCTAAGTGATAGTTCAAGCCAATCCATTCAATCCAGGGCAGGTCTTCAACAAACTGAAAGCCCTCCTGCTGGAAATCAAACTGAACCGCCAGTATTATGTTGACAACTAAAACAGCCATCGCCGTCAACATTGCGATTCCCCGTGGACTGTTTTTAGTCGGGATTAAGCCAATGATAGCTGCACTCAAAAAAGGAATGAGGATTAAGGCACTGAGCATATTGCTATTTGATAAAAATTAATTAAAGTCGTTTTTAAAATTGCCGAGCGGTCGTATTAAATTTAGCTACAACACTGACGACCAATAGTTCGTCACTACCGACCATTGACCATTAACCATCGACCACAAAAGTAGTCCTACTGCCACTACAATCGTAGCGATATAAAACTGAGATTGTCCCGAAGTATTATACTTTAAGGCGTTGCTGCTAAAGATTGTAGCTAAACTAATAAAGTTAACCGCTCCATCAACTATGTAACGATCAATCCAGGACGTTAGTTTGGCTAAAGTAGAAACTGCAGCTATTACAGTTACTTCATATAGCTTTTCAATATAGAAATCGTAAGCCAACAAATCTTGAACAAAACGAACGTTAAAATTACTCGATCGCGACCAAGCTTTACGCACTTTAATCAGCGAACCAATAGTACATCCCAAGGCGCCAGAGGCAATTAATAAGGGAGTCGCATACTGAGTAATAAGTGCCGGTTGTTCTAGTGGCAAGGGATTGTTAGGACTCAACCATAAAGGCCATTGTATGGGAGCCAAAGGGGTAATTAAAGTTACTACAATTAAAGAAACCATTGGTACTGACATCTGCCATTGTGCTTCTGGGGCACGACGGGTTTTTACCTGTGGTTTACCTAGGAAAATAACTCGGAACAGCCGAGTTAGGTTAATCGCCGAGAACAGATTAACAAACATTACCAGAAGCAATAGCCACCATTCTACGTCCCACGAACCATTGAACCAACGTTGATAAGTCCAAAAAATACCTAAAGGAGAAAAAGCAACTAACCCTGCTGCACCAATCAAAAATGATAAACTCGTTGCAGGCATTCTCGACCACAATCCACCCATTTCACTGACGTTTTGATTGTTGGTCGCTAAAATAACCGACCCCGCACTCATAAATAATAATGCTTTAGCGATCGCATGGCTAAATAATAGTAAAAATGCGATATCAACCTGTCTCAAGCCTACAGCGATAAATACTAAGCCCATATAGGCACTAGTCGAATGAGATAAGGCTCGTTTGATATCTATCTGAGCGATCGCCATCAAAGATGTACCGATTGCCGTCACCGCACCGACAATAATCAAGGCATCGGCAGAAACTGGCGAAAGAGTTGTCGCAGGCTCCAACTTTATTAGTACATATGCTCCAGCAGAAACTACAATAGAGTTTCGCATGATTCCTGCTGGATTTGGTCCTTCCATGGCCTCGTCTAACCATAGATTGAGCGGAAACTGAGCGCATTTACCAATCGGGCCAGCGATCAAAGCTAAACCCAAGAAGGCTGCTACAGTTGAATTGAGTTGATGTCCTTCTACCCAAGTTTCTAATTGAGAGAAGTTTAATCCCTCGCCATAGCTCGAAAGAGCTACTATTCCCATCAACAGAGCGATATCACCTACTCTTTTCGTTAAAAAAGCATCTCTAGCTGCCGTGACCACCAATGGTTGAGCATACCAAAAGCCTACTAAAAGATAAGTTGACAGAGTCAAAGCTTCTAGTAGACAGTAACTTAATAACAGTGAATCGCTTAAAGCCAGACCTGCTAAAGCAGTTTCAAAAAATCCCATTAAGCCGAAAAACCGCGCTAGCGACCAGTCTTTCTCCATGTACCCTAAAGCATATATTTGTACTAGTAAGCTAATCCCCGTTACTAGCTCTAACGCTCCTAAGCTAATTGGTGAGAGCTCGAACGAGAGGGTCAAATCCAAATCGGCAACCTCCAGCCAATGAAATACCAATTGCTGAGCTGGTTTAGTCCAAATTAGAGTAAAAATTATCGAACCATGAACAAAGCCGATTATAGTCATCAAAATATTGATGTAGGCTGCGGGTCGAGGACCTGTTTGGCGGATAATACCTAAAGACCAAGGCAAGGTAATAATCGCACCTAGTAAGCTATATATAGGTACGAT
>JACLAC010010818.1_pt1 | contig 21519 bp, 26 predicted proteins | sample 8027881 | NCBI WGS metagenome assembly JACLAC01 (sample SAMN15725517, study PRJNA655200) | protist metagenome | isolation source: fluorescence activated cell sorting (FACS) single amplified genomes of... | place: Spain: Blaines Bay Microbial Observatory, Mediterranean Sea | collected 2016-01-19 | reverse complement strand
TCGTCGGTCATAGGTAATGTAGTATACTCATACAAATCTGGTCTAATTATAGCTAACATACTTCCTCTCTTTCTAAGTTCTATTTAGTCCCATTCTATTTTATAGTCAAGACTTATTTTCTAATTCTTTAACTTCCTCAAACGTAGTTTCAATACTGTACTGTTCTTTCAAGTCCTGTAGTTTCTTCTCTACCTCATCTCTTGACATGGAATCAATCGTACCTGTAAGAATCTCTTTCTTATCAACATACAACCCAGCTATCTGACCACGCCTGGTCTCCGCAGCTACGGCAGCGTTGTAGTTACCAGCAGACGACGCCTGGTCTCTAATTCTAGCCAATGTAGATAACGACCTTTCCTGAGTACACTTGTACCGATCCAACACAGCTCTTCTTTCCATCTCAATAGCTTTTGCAGTTAGTGGTGATTTATCAGGGTTTTGCAGTTCTGAAGCTCTCACCCGTGCAGAACCAGCTGCATACCCAGCATCAACCGCACATTGTGTAGCTGTTTTCAATCCTTCAGAATGGACAAGAAACAATATAAATCTTCTTTGTTTCTCTGATAGTTTTCTATCAAACAATGCATCAGAGTATGCTTCAGGGATAAGTACGTCGTTATTTTCTTTCATAATGCACCTTTTCAATAGATGTTTTTCTCAAATAATAATTATATTACTAAATATTTCCGAGAAATGCGAGTTTTTTTCGTAAAATATAGATATCTTGTAACTTGTAAATAGTTGTAAGTTACAAGAAGTTACAAGAAAAGGTAAGTATTCTGCTACTTGTAACCTTGTAACCTTGTAACTTGTATTTTACTAAAAAAATAATTTAAAATAAATTTCTCATAGAAACATCTATAGAGAACAGCGTTTATGAAAAGAACTTTGGATCTTCACGCACTATTCTAAGTGCTTTATCTAAGGATTTACGCCCATCTGTCATAATTAATTCCCATTCTTCTGCTGTATACACGCGGTCTTGCTTTGGATCATAGAACTTAATTGACACGTCTCCGCAATGACGGCACTTATAAACTTTTCTTACGGGGCTTTCTGGTAGTTGAGTGTACATACCTTTTTATCCTTTGTAATGGGAATAGTACCACATTCTTGGGTAGTTTTTCTTTAAAATAGATTGAATCCATGACCTTCATGTTCTCTAACCTATCATATTGACTCGTGGTCCGTGATGCGAGGATCGCGTCCAATAAATCGCGTTGCTTTAATATCTCTTGATCGCTCATTTCTTTATTGATCCACCTCTTTTTTTCTTCATTACCTTACCAGCAGGTCCTTTAGACTGTGTTTTTTTACCAAATCCAGTGCCTGCAAGAACACCAGTAGCTTTAACATTATTAAAATCATCAATGTTTATTACTCCAGTTGGTTTTCTGCTTCTGGCTATTTTTAATACTTTAGTAATCATACTTCGACGAAGAGGATTTCTATCAATGTAGTCTTGAAGTTTTTTACCTATTCTAGGTGGGCTTTTACTTTTCTTCTTCGGTAGTCTCAATACCATAATACTCTCCTATTTTTTCTTATTTTTTTTAATTATGGCTGTAGCTCCTAATCCTGCCCCTGCGGCAGTTCCATATCCAATAACTTCTTTTTTAGAAGGGCCTGATTGTTTAACAAGGTCAGGTTTACCTTTATTCATTTTCTTTTTTAACTTAACAAAACCTGCTGCACTTCTTTGCTGCATTTTAGTTTTTTCAGGTAGACCTAATCGTTTTCGTCTAGCTTTTCTTTTACTAGCTTTGAGAGCTTTACCAAGACCTTTTATAGCTATACCCGCTCCTCTAATTAACCCTAGCATTTAAGCCCCCTTTAATCTCTTTTTCAAAGGTTTCTTCTTTAATCTTGGTTTAATTTTATCACCCAATACCTTTTTCAAAGGTTTCTTTGGCTTAGGTTTTGGCTTAGGTTTATTGCTTGGACCATACAATCTTTTCATCATATCATCTAGTTTTTTTCTTTTTGCTTCTCTTTGACTTTTAACAACTGTACCTCTTCCAACACTTGTCGCTGCTTCACCGCCTAAATTAAATTTTCTCATTGGCTTAGGTGCTGCTTGCATTTTAACGGCACCAAATTCTCTACTACCTGGTCTAACACCCATTTTAATCAACTTTTGTTGTTGTTTAGTATAGACAGGTTTTCCTCTTTTTTCTCTTTTATTTGTGTTCATTATTTTACAATGCCCCCACGTTTATATCCACCAGCTTTTTTAACTCTTGATCTGATATCAACAAATCTTTTAACGTTACTAGGACCAGCAATCGTACTAACAGTACCTGCTTGTTGTTTTCCCATCTCGTTTCTTAAAGCTCCATAAAAATCAATTTCTTTAAGTTTAATACCTTGTCCTACTTTTTTTCTGTAGCTATCAACCATATCGTATCCTTTGTTCCAGAGCTGCCGTAGTTAGGCATTTCGCTTCACAAGCAGCTCATAGTAACAGATATAGTATATTATTAAACTTGATGCAACTAAATATGGGGGAGGCTTGTGCTCCTCCCCCTGCGAAGTCAAGTGTATTGATGATTTAACGGGTGTATGAATTGTACCTGGGAATTGAGGCCCGAACCATCTCCAAGCTTGCGCCGTGATCTACACTGAACCACTGGAATCTTCCTCTATCCCAACTCTAAAAGGGCGGTTCGCCCTTAAACTCTATCACAGGTTTACTCTGCCGAAATCGTGTAGTTTTCGAAACACTCGGGGTCAAGCGGTGGTCCGTAGTAAAGCGTAGTGGCTTTGTTCGGACCTTCGGTCCACGTTTGGTTGTAGTACTTATTTTCAATGAGATGCCCTTGTGAGTGACAAACCGTACACTGCTCAATGGCTTCCTCTGCCTCGAATCTAACTTTAACATATCCATTTCCTTTACATTGATTGCATATAATCATAACGCCTCCATAATATTTTTCTAATGCGCTCCCATCTCATGCGGGTTGCAACTTCTCTCCAGTTCCGTGGATCGCGGGGCGCGATCTTTGAAACTTTTACATACTCTCGTAGTAATCGTTCTTTTAGTGGCGTCTTGCGGCCCATTCTATATTCTCCTTTTTATTTTCTAGTTCTTCTACTTTCGCCTCGTATTTAGTTCGCACAGACCATCTTCCAAAAAAGAATCCTACTGCAAACACGCCTACGATGGCAAGTATATGCCATAAGTGAAACATAATCCCTCTCTTTTACACAACATAACTTTATCAAATTTCCAAGTGCAGTACTCATTACTGAAATCACCCATTTCACCTTTTACACAATCACGCATAAAAGTTTGATACGGCGAATAATATATTAAAATATACACACTCGCCAGTATCGTCCCACATAAGCATATAATGCCTATGATTTTTGCAATGAATTGTAACATCTTATACAGTACCAAATGTACATTGATTTGCCTTCTTCTTGACCCATCATGTTATCGGTTAGATATTCACGGCTACAACTATTGCAACACTTTCTTTCATACTTCCAATCTGGTTTAAACTTTCGGTATGACTTAAACCTTGGCATTACTGTTTCTGTTGTCATGCCGCTAGTTTTCTTTTCTTTGCTTCTTGTTTTACTAAATATGTTATTTGCATACCTGCCGACCGATCATCAGCAGCCGCTATCTTCTTTAACAACTTGTACGTCTCAATGGCTACTGCCACACTTTTAAACTTCTTGATGTTCATTATTTTACCTCACGTAAGTATTGTTCATGTTTCTTCATTGCTTCAGGACTAATAAACAAATCTTTTTTTGCTAATTGAAGTTTAATAATTTTTGGAAGAGAAAATAAAGTCTCTAAATGAGCATGTGAATCTTTTTCATTTAATTTACCACTGGTAAGATACTCATAAAGTTTTACAAGATCTTCACTCATAACTTCTAAAAGATTAGCGTCTGTCCATTCAAAAGGAATACTCGATGTTGTTTCTTTATCCTTATAAAGTAATTCAGCGGGGTCTTTATCATAATTTATTTTATATTCACCAATACCCATTTGCTCTGAAAACTTTAAATCTTTTTCTGTTGCTCCCCTTTCTTTTGCGTATTTTAAATAACCTTCTTCATATTTTTGTTTCATGCTGTCTCCTTTAATTTATGTGGTAACTTTGATAAGTGTTCCTGCATTTCGATGTCACCAAAATCAAAAGCAGATTGTTCGGGGTCGTGAGCCACGGCTGGTGTAAACCTTCTGCCCGCATTGCGAGCCAAGTCATTCCACTCTTGTGCAAACTCCATATACAAGTCTGCCATTGCAGTATCACCTATTCTCTTCGCATCACGCGCACTTTGTATATACGCTTTTGCTTGCGTCAAACGTATCCCAAGACGAAGTCCTTCTTTGAACGTCATCTCATATTCTTTTTTAAGTTTCATACTTTCTCCTTCATTAAGTGAGTAGGGGGGTTCTTTGACTACCCCCAACCTTTTCCCGACAAGTCAAACATCCTGAAATGTTAACGAGTACTTCAGTACCACCCTTTGACTCTTCAAGCATTTGCTCATATCAATCATCAAGTGTGCCTTACTACCTTGTGACAGTTGTTCGGCCATACTCCGAGAATGTTGCACCATTCTCATTTAATTGTTTCTTTAATCTAATTTAATGGGAGTGTCAACTATTATTAATAACAAACATATTTGATTCAAGACACCATGTTTCGACATATACAGGATTGATTCCTTGTTCTGCCGCAGCATTATATAATCTATTTTCTATATCAATACGTCTAGCTTCACACTTAGGTTCATCAAACCAAAGTTCAGCAGTATGTTTAACGGAAGGCATGCCAGGCATGGACACCATAGAAATTAATAACCAAATCTTAATCACCTGCATCGCCCCAGTTGTCACCGCATTCAACGTCGACTTTACTTGGGACAGATAGTTCAACACAGTTTTCCATAATGTCTTTAATCTTATTCTTATCTGCATCGCTTGCAACAGAAAAGTCAAGTTCATCATGTACTTGTATGTGCGCCAGATAGCCTTCTTTATATAAAGCAAGCATGGCTTTCTTTGTTTGATCAGCCGCAGAGCCCTGTATTAATCTATTCAGCGCCTTGTATGTCCAGGCACGTTTAATCATATGTTCGCCGTATTGCTGTTGAGCTTCAGCTAATGGCAGAGACTTCTGTCCCCACTCATTCGTTGGTTCCCATTGGTCGAAACGACATCTTCTACCTTCTAATGTAGATAGATAACCTTTCTTACCAGCTTTGTTCATTGTATCATTCATCAATTGCTTAACAAACGGTACGCGTTCATTGTAACTTGCAAGTAGTTCACTTGCTGTCTCTAAATTAACACCGAGCTGTGACATCAGTTTACCTTTACCCATGCCGTAAAATAATCCTAAATTAATCGTTTTAGCTTGCTTACGAGGTATATCAGCCATCTCTGATACCATTGTATGAAAGTCCGTTGTCTCATCTTCTTGATACGAATCAACAAACCTACCCGCACCTGTAAAGTGTCGTAGGCTTGCGTAATGTACGACGAGCCGTGGTTCTTGTTGCGAGTAATCAAAGATACCCCACTCATGATCTTTCTCAGGGATAAATATACTTCTGATCAGTGGGCCGAGAATCCCGTGCCGTGCTGGTATTTGCTGTAAGTTCGGATTACTGTAACTAAATCTACCTGTTACTGTTCCTCCTTGGTCGGATCGCATTTGGTGTATCTCAGCATGAATCCGCCCTCTGTACGAATGCTTGGTGATACTTTCAATAAACGTTGTTCTCGCTTTATTAATCTCTCTCGCCTCAACAACCATCTTAGCCAGAGGGGAGTCATGTGTCGAAAGAAAGTTCTTGTCAAACTTTGGTTGTCCTGTTGGAGTACGATCATATGGCAATGAAAGTTTATCAAACGCCTTTGCCACACTTGCGGCAGCCCACACTTCGACATCCACTCCAGAAAGTTTTTTAATGGATCTGATAAGTTTATTTTCTTGTTTTTGTAAATCATCTTTAATTATGTTTGCTTTATCTAAATCAACGCGCACACCTTTTTGTTTCATCTTAAACAGAACAGGAAACAAATCAGTTTCTAGTTCAAATATATTAATTAAATTTTGTGAGGTGATCTCTCTTTTGAGATGATGCCATAAGCGTAGCGTCACAGCAGCGTCTTGCTCTGCGTACTCTCCAACGTGAGATGCGGGAAGCTTCCACATTTCTCCTTTCGGATCTAGACCCCACATTTTGGCAGCCTCGTAGAGTTGGGCTTCCGATTTTGACTCTTTTAGATAATCTTTTGCTAATGAGTTTAGGTCAAATCGAAACCTGTTTTCATCTACCAGAGGTGCCGCAATTAAAGTGTCTATTATTTTACCCTTGATGTCAACACCCATCGTTGTAAGCCAGCCTACGTCATAAAAAGCGTTATGAAATATATAATTAATATTTTCGTACGAGCATTGTTTTTTAAGCCATTTTGTTACAATAGCTTTGTCCATGTTGGGCGGTGTTTCGTGAGCAATGGGGTAGTATCCTTTCCACCCGTCTACAGCAACAGCAATACCTACTACTTCGCCGTGCTTACGAATATAACCAGGACCAGTATCTTTTATACCAGGGTCGCGTGTTTCTAAATCAATTGCTATCTCGTCATAACCAGATAGATCAGGGAAGTGATCAGGCATAACCCATTCACTAGGCATGCGGTGTACTTTAGGAAACCAATTAGGTTGATCTTTCACGTTTCTTCCTTCTTTTTTTCATTCCTTCATAAATTTTTTTCCAATCCTTACCGATGCCTAACTTAACAAGATGCTTTGCAGCTTGCTTGTTTAGCTTATCAATAAAATCTTCAACTTGCTTGTCGTTCATGAAAAAATATAGGTTCATATTCAAACTGCGCTTCCGTACGACGCACAATCACTAATTTCTTTTTGGCTCTTGTCATGCCAACATAGAAAACTCTTGCTTCATCATCTCTACCTTGTTGTGTTTCTGTAGATGATTTATAAGGACCATAAGATAGATCCGTTAACAACATAACATTGTCTCTCTCACCACCTTTACTTGCATGTATCGTTGATACTTCTATACGTGGTTTGTCATCTAATTTATTTCCTTCACGCATAATTGCTCTGAGATAATTTATTCTCTTTCTTAATCCTTTCGCATTCAACACATCATACCATTTCATTGTACGAACGTCTATGTCTTTGATTGTTTCACGCAAACCGTAATCTTTTATTAAATCTTCTAATGTGTAAACATTAGCGTGATCACCTTTAAATGTTCCGTAGTTTCTTTTTATACGAGTGCTGTCCATAAATTGATAAACAGTATCACATAACTGACCAGATACTTCTTTACCATTTTGTAACGTGGTCCATGCTTTAATAGCTTCGATATATTTTAAGTTTACAACTGATTGTCCATAACGTTTGTACAACCAACCAAACTGTTCTAAAGATTCACTAACTTGTTGCACAATCTCATGTGTACGACATAAAATTAACCACTCACCTTCAGCCAATCCTTTGTTTAAAGGTCTGATATTTAAGACTTTTCTCTCTCCTTCTTCATCTCTTGGCTTGTAACTTTTATCAATTCTTCGTGATATAGACTGTGCTAATTTTGTGGCAATAGCGTGCACACTTTTAGGAATACGGTATGACTGTGTAAGAGGAATGATAGTGTTAGCATCATCTTTAGCCATGGCTATAAAGTGTTCAATGTCTGCACCTGCCCAACGAAAGATTGCTTGATCATCATCACCAGCAACATATGTTTCAATTGGTTTTGCAACTTCTTGTATCATATTAATTACTTGCCATTGATGTGCAGATAAATCCTGTGCTTCATCTACAAATAAATATTTTAATGGTGGCGGATTTTTTTTCTTTAAAAAATGATTAAAGTAATCAACATATTCTAATTTATCTCTATCACGTTTAAAGTTTTTTAAATCCAAATCCATTTGTTCAATCGTGTTCCGTGCGCCGTAGTCACTGAGCTTAACAGTACGAAAGATTTGATTGAGTCTATCGTCATCATCAGGAAACTTTGCATACGCAAGATTAATTAAATCTTGATACTCACTCTTTGCGGTTGGCATAGATATGTCCATACCATTACCTTTCTTCATCTTGTTAACAAAGAAACGGCCCGTGTCCCGTGATAAGTCATCATAGTCACTTTGATCCATGATCTGTGATTGTTGTAACTGTAATCGTTTATAAGCGAGCGAGTGAAGCGTACAAAAATAAGGGAACATCTTTTTTAATTCCGCCTCACTCCACTCCTCCTTCGTGACTCTATCACGAATCTCTTCAGCAGCTTTTACTGTAAAACTAAAGTATCCAATCTCATCTGGTTTACAATGACCACCACTAATTAATTTATCAACTTTATCTTTTAAAAATGTTGTCTTGCCTGTGCCAGGAGGACCTATAACTATATTTCTTTTCATTAGTATGGCTCCTCTTCTTTAAAATCTTTTGACTTAACAATGTATTCTGCATCATTAACAGTTGTTGGTATCTTCCAAATATGTGTGACTTTATCATTTATACGCAACTTCTCTGCAGTGCCTTTAAAGTCAGAGAATACTTTGAACTGTCCTACATCACTTAATTTATTAAAACGTTTTGTTTTAAGAAAGTCTCTAAATGCTTGTGGTTTAAACATGTAATGATTTTCTTGTTCGTACACCATGCCTTGCAACATATCTTGTCTGTCTTTTGCCCCACCATTGTTCTCTATAAATATCTGTAAATACGATAAGAACTGACCATTAGAACTAACCTCGCCTGGCATAATAACTTCTTCAAACCCAGGATCATCAAACAATGACTGTACTTTATCTGCCCATGCATCTCCTCTAATTGGTTGAGGACTTTCATTTATTTGTTTAACACAGGCTCTTCTGTATCTAGGAAACTCTGCCAAGGTATCACCATCAATAACTAAAACTTTACCGTTATGTGTAACTTCAAACATAGGATCATCAGAAACAAACTTCTTCAAACTAACAATAGAAGAGGTAGTTCCTTTACCAATACCAAACTTAGTATTTTTACATTTCATTTCTTCACACACATCTTTAAAAACAGGTAACTTACATCTGTAAAAATAATTTTTCTTATCACTCACTTGATTTAAAAGTGTTTGAACTTCTTTACTTGGTAAAGGCGGATGAAAATATTTTAAATTATATTCATCTAGTTTTTGTTCTAACTCTGTATCTTGAAATCGTTGTCGTAAATAAATACCAACTTGAAATAAACATTCGTTCCGTGAGCCTTGAGCAAAGCCTCTTGATGCTAGTGTGACTAAACAAGGAGGAGCTCCTTTCCAATCTGTATTCTCACGTTCTTTTTTCTTAATAGCTACCATGCCGAGATTCGATACGACTTTACTTTCATAATGCGTTATAAACATATCCAGATTATCCAATGCATTACCTTCATCATCTAGCGCATATCTTGTCGGATACTCTGGGTGATTATACGGCAAGTTTAAAAAGTTTCCTGTCCCTTTCGGGTTTAACTCTATTTGTTTTGGAAAAATTTCACTTTCACCATAACCTAACCATGCAGCTATCTCTGTCAGTTTCATCTGCATATCTACTGCTTTTACTGACTCTTTTACAAATAAAAATACATGAGCACCGCCACTCTTTGATTTACATACAACCAGTGGTAATTTATTTTCGAGGATCTGTTTAATTAATTTTTTATGATCGAACCCATCATAGGAGTCTATATCAATAGCACCCCACGTACACGTGTTGTCGTCTTTAATAGGAATGATACCAAGCGATGGTTCTTTTCCATCAAGATGATCTTCCCATTTCTGTTCCGTTAGCTGTTGTTTTTCTATCCAGGATTTTGCTTCTAGTTTACCATTCTCATTTTTTGAACGGCTTTCAGTTTGACCATATGCTCGGTCAAGCCCTGTAAAAATCTCTATAAATCGTCGTCTCTGTTCTGTCATTCTTATACCTAGTTGAGGGAGCGATTTTCAGGAGGAAAATATGATGCTCCCTCGATTAATTTAACGTTATGTTTAGTACGGTGTTTTTTCGCCGTCGTCAACACTTTCGTCATCATGCTTAACTTTTACTTCACCAGCATCTACAGACGCGGAGAAAGCTTTTGCTTGTGAATACAAGTCAGCATCTTCGATTGGACCGATTCGAGAAACGTCCCAACCAAACCATTCACCTAAATCATTCGATTCTGCAATCGTTTTGAGTGAGTAAATGTGGGAGTATGAAGGAGGTGTAAACAACCCCTTCGCACCTTTAAGCTTTAACCCAAGCATTAAAGAATTCCATCTTTTAGACTTCTTTCTTTGCGTGCTTTTCATAGCGATTAGAGCTTGTGACCAAACTCCATTATCGCTTTTAATTAAACAAAAGTGATTAGCTGTATCTTCGATATAGTTACCATTGGTAAGTCTATCTTTACGTTGATCATCTCTTGTAGTTTTTGACAGTATATTACTGTCACCAGAATGAATATTAACAGGAGCACCAGTGCCCTTGCCTCTATCTTGCCATTCAATATATTGACGTTGATATGAACAAGGTATGACCTGTACCCCTTTATCTCCGTCAAATATTTCTTTTGTCAGCGTGTTGTAGATCATTCCACTTTCCGCTCCCTCAATGTATTGAGGATCTCTTTTCTTGATCTGTGGTGACGTATCACTCAGTATACGAAGAAAAGGGATTGCAAGATCATCCATTCCTAGTTGCCCTAGCCCTTGATTAGCGTCTGCCTCAAACATGCTAGGATCAAATGCAACAACGTTTCCTGCTTCTTTAGTCTTTATAGCGTTTGCCATATTTACTCCTTATTTTTTCTTGGTTATTTTTGTCTTCTGTCCGATAAACAAATTAAATGTATTGTCTGGGACAGATCTTCCTTCTTGATGCCACTTTTTAATAGTGGCTTTCAGTGTCGAAGGATGCACTGAAGTCTTTACTTCGGGTATAAACCCAAGTGTCTCTTTTATAAAGTCTTGTAATTTTTCTGCTGGTTCTCGTTCTCCCATTCCAAAAGCCATTCCTACTTGATTTTTTATAATATCACCAAGTCCGTTGTCCGTGAGCCATTGATAACAAGCTGTGGACTTTTGTGCGTCTTTAGGAATAGAGACATATATATCCTCTACGACATCAACCTTTGATCCATCATACATAGTTGTAGATGTCATGCCTAGTTCTGCCATTTTACTTGGTATAACTTCACCAGATAATTTACGTAAATGTTCTTTGTAACCTTTCAATTGTTCTTCAGCACTTTCAATTGCACTCTCCAAACGTAATTGTTCTCTTAATAATTCTGCTACTGATTCAAGACCCGTCTGGTCTATATTAGCAACATCTTCTTCAAAATTTATCTTGCTCATCTATTTCGCCTTTCTCATTTAAATTAATAGTTACAGGATAATAACGTTGCTGTTTTTTATCCCATTTCAATATGTTGAATCTACCTCTGTTCATTTCAGCGGCAATACAACAAGCAATACCCATAGCTGCGGGATCGCCCATCATTAAAAGATAATCACCATCATCAAAATCTTTTAATTTTCTTTTTAGTTTTCGTATGGCAGGCTGTGGACTAAACATAATTTGTTGACCACTATCAAATAAAACAACAATTTCACCATATTCAGCCGCACCTAATACATTTATGTAAGGATTTTCCTGTACTAAAAATACAGTTGGCTTACCTGGTTCTTTCGTTTTATTAAAACTGTTCATACTTTCTATGTTCTCCTTTACACTTGTATTTTCTTTTTACAACCCTTATATTAAACTTTTAGAAAGTTAATATGGATTATAGATTTAAAACGAAGCCGTTTCAACATCAATTAGATGCATTGGAACAAAGTTGGAATAAAGAAGTTTGGGCCTTATTCATGGAGATGGGTACAGGTAAAACCAAAGTATGCATTGATAATATTGCTATTTTGTATGACAAAGGCAAGATAAACGCTGCACTTATTGTTGTACCAAATGGTATTAAACGTAACTGGCGTAATGAATTAGGTATACATTTAGCAGATCACATAAACTACCGCGTAGGTATATGGTCAGCATCACCAAAGAAAAAAGAAAAGGACGAGCTTGATCAGTTGTCCGTGATGACTGATGACTTAACCGTTCTTGTTATGAACATAGAAGCGTTATCCACAGTTCGTGGTCGTGACTTCGCAAAAAGTTTTTTAACACGCAACAATACTTTGATGTGTGTGGATGAATCTACTACCATAAAAAATCATTCAGCAGCACGTACAAAAAATATAATTAAGATAGCAGAGCTTGCAAAGTACAGACGTATCATGACAGGTTCACCTGTTACCAAGTCACCACTTGATTTGTTTTCACAAGTTCAGTTCCTTGATCCGTGGTTGTTGGAACAACAATCGTACTACGGGTTCCGTGCAAGATATGCCGTGATCGTTCAACGTAGTGTCGGTACACATTCTTTTCAACACATTGTCAAATATCAACGATTGGACGAATTACAGGAAAAAATACAGCATTTTTCGACTCGCGTCTTAAAAAGTGATTGTTTAGACCTACCTGAGAAGGTTTATACGAAGCGGTCTGTGTCATTGACCCCAGAACAATTAAAGGCTTACACAGAGATGAAAAAAGCGGCAATAACATTCTTTGAAGAAAATGTGATGACGGCTGCCTCTGTTTTGACACAAATGATACGATTACATCAAATAACATGTGGTCACGTAAAAACGGATGACGGAGAAGTAAAACCAATTAAGAATAATCGTATAAAAGAATTATTAGAGGTGCTCGAAGAAACAGATGGTAAGGTTATTATCTGGGCCGTGTACCGTTATGACATACAAGAGATAGAAAGAACGTTAGGAGAGAAGTATGGTAAAGAAAGTGTTGCGACGTATTATGGGGATACAAAAGATAATTTACGCCAGTCTATTGTTGATAGGTTTATGGATGCTGCTGATCCTCTCCGATTTTTTGTTGGAAATCCCAAAACAGGAGGTTATGGCCTTACTCTTACTTCTTCTCACACTGTTGTGTATTACTCTAACGATTACTCATTAGAAGTACGGTTACAATCAGAAGACCGAGCGCATAGAATAGGGCAAACATCAAAGGTGACATACGTAGATTTAATGGCAGATCATACTATAGATGAGAAGATTGTCAAAGCATTGAATGCTAAAATAGATCTGGCTAGTCAAGTTATGGGAGAAGACCCAAAGAAAATACTATTCGGCTAATGCTCTTTCGAGCAATACTTCGAGCCGTATCACTCGTTCTTTTATTTCTGGGATGTCTGATAATATTATTTTTTCTAACTGCATTTGTTTTGACTCAACTGCTTGTAATCGTGTTGACATCATTCCGTAGGTTGCACCTGCGGCTACTAAAATCAATCCGAACCAAATAATATTTTTCAAACTATTTTCCATAATTAAAACCCAAAGTTACTTGCGCCCATCAACATGCCATAGTCTTGATTGTTTAATGATGCAAGGCCTCCTTGATTAAAATTAACACGATTTGTTGCACGTGCAAAAGTTTGTTCTGGAGTTTCGCCAATTACAGGCATAAACGCTGTGTTTATATTTGGAAACCCTTTAGACGTATCAAAATAATTACCTGTTGGTCCATCTTCTTTTTTTAAACTCATAAGAGGCTCTTTTTCTTCCAAAGGATTTAAACTTCTTATACCTTCATAATATCTTTTTAATTGATCAGTTATATCCGATCCTACTCGACTTCCTTTGTCAGTAAAATAATCAGCAATATTTTTACCACCCTCCATAGTGCTGGCTAAAACTTTTAACGGAAAAGGTGCCATCGCTTCTGCAGCTTTGTTTAAAAATTTTGCACCTTCAGGCATAAAAGTTTCATAAGCTAGATCAGGATTTATTTCTCCTAAACTATCTAAGAATTCATTGTATTGAGGACTTGTTAAACCTTCTCTTGCTTTTATTGTTTCAATAGTTTCTCCCGAAAAAGGATTAATTGTTGAAGCAGCTACAGTTGGTGTTGATCCATAATTTATTCCAAGAAACGTTTTGTCTCCTGCGTGACCAAGGAAATTACTTTTGTCTACTACTCCTTTTCCAAAGCTACTTGCTATTGAATTTCGTAATGTATTTTCTTGCTGTTCTTTTAAAAGATTAGATAAGCTATTGATACCACTTTGCGCTGCTCTGTAATTATCTCTGCCTCCACTAAAATCATCTTTTGGCCTGTTCAGTATATCTTTAATTCCTTTGGTTTGTTCCTTTACTCTGTTATCTATGTTTTGATAACGTGGTCTAGAGTCAATACCTCTTGATCTAGCTTTACTAACACTTTTTTTAAACTTTTTTTGTAAAGCACCAGATCTATCTCCTCTAGCCATTATACTTTTCCTCGTAGTGCTAACGCTGCGTCGATGTCACCAGATGCTAACGCTGCTCGTTGGTCCGTGTTCAACGGACTATTTCTAGTCATTCCTCTTAAACCAGGTCCTGATATTGCTGCATTTGTATCGAACATAGACTCGCCGCCCATGCTAGGAACATCAGGCATCGCTATTTCTGTATCACTTTCAACAACACTAGCCTTTCCTGTTTCAATATCTTCTAAAGCTTTTTCTTCTGTTTCAATGTTTTGTAAGTTTTGTATGCTAAGATTTAAATTGTCTCCATATCTTTCATTCATGTAATCACGCATAAAGCCATCATTAATACTATCTGTTACAGAAAGATACTCACTGTTATATAGATAATCTAAAAACCCGCTTGGATTTTTTGCTACCTTATCAGGTGTATTAAATTCTTTTGGTAACTCTTCTCTAATAACAGGTTGTCTAAAGTATCCTCGTAAGAAATTAACAAGAGATGCTCTCTTTACTACATCAGATGTTTTTGGATCTACAATTTTTGTGTATGCTTTTAGTGCACCTGGCTCAGATAAAAAGTTTGCTGTTCTTCGTGTTAATAAACCAAGCATAATTGATCCAGCTACACCACCTGGTAAGAAGTTACCTTCTCCTGCCTGTTGAGCACCGATAGCGCCTGAACCAAAAATAGCAAAAGTATTTGCAGCAGATCTTACACCACCTAATGATAAACGTCTTGCAACAATTTGTGAGGTAGATGTACCTATGCCTGCTTGTTTTACCATAGCTTGTAAAGCCACTAAATTATTAATATTGTCTTTAAACGCTTTGCCGTTGTATCCAGCAAGTGTCATCATTTCTTCAAAGCCTTCATCTGTAAAATTAATATTTTGTTTTAATTTATCAACGTCTAATATTTTTTCATTTATTGTTATAGTTCCTGGTTTGCCTGAAGGGTCTGCTACTTTAACAGCTATTTCTTGAGCATCATCTAGAGCTGCTTTGAAACCATTATTAACCCATGATCGTACACCTGTCATAAATGCATTCTGACCAACAAGCTGTTGATAGTCTCTTACACGTTGTGGTGACAGGCCGTCTCTAAATAACATCTTGCCTATTTCATCAGAATAAAAATAGCCAGGTAAGTCTGGTCCTGATGTAAATAAATTCTGATCAACTAAATTAAATTGTTTTGCTGCAGGGCTTTTATATAAAGGACTCATTTTACCAAATACTTCATTAGCTCTATACAAAGATTTTTTTGCAGCTTCTGCTAATACTTTTTCTTCAGCGTTTAATCCTGGTGCCCAGTTTGCGTAATCATTTAAATCTCCTGTTAATGCTTTTCTAGCTTTGGCTAATAAACTTCCACCCATTATACCTTGCTTAGCACCACCTGGACCTAACTTACTTTCCGCTTCTTGATACAATCTATTAATTTCACGTTGAAATGTTCTTACATCTTTTGGTTTTATGTAATCAGGTAAGTTAGATAATGTCTCAACAACAAATTTTTCAATTTTATCAAGTTCGGGTTTAAATGTTTCATAGTTTTCTAATTGAACTTTCATGTCTGCGATTTCATCTCTAATATTCTGTGCCATAGATTTTGTTCTACCTGTAGGTATAAAAGATTTAGATATTTTTTTTGCTTTATTTTCAAAATCTGTGTACAGCAAATCATTGATATAAGAGAATTGTCTGTATCTCTTACCAGCTTCTTCAAACATAAAGGCACCTACTTCTGTCATATGTTGTATTGGAGCTAATTCATTTACTCTTAATTCAGCAGCCATCATATCTTTATAACTTCTAAAACCAGCATTTCTTGCATCAGTATCCATTGTTTTTCTTACCGCTCTTGGCAGTGATTTATAGCTGTTGGTTATGTAATCAATTAAAGGATCATCACTTTGACCTCTTCCAAGATCACCTAAAGCATCTTTCATACCTTTAGTTAACTCTATAGAAGCAAGTGTATTTCTTTTTTGAAAGCCTCCTCCTAAGAAAGGTAATTTACCAATAACTTGAAAGAATGACCCAGCTACAGGAGATAGCACTCCACCAGCACCTCTTGATAATTGTGATATACCAATAGGCACATTATAAAAATCTGCAATGTTTGCAAATTGAGCTCGTGGTCCCTCTATACCAAATAATGCTTTACCTAAAAAAGGTCTAAGAGTAGATGCAACGCCCATTAAACCTGCCGCTCCTCCTGTAAAGTATAAAGTATTTCTACCATGAACTAATGCTTCTAGGGCCGCGTTTGGTGCATCTTGAGGATCTGGAATTCCATATGTTTTACGTATCGCCGCGTTTGTTAAATCGTACACAAGACTCGCTGCTGTACCACCTATCGTTGCACCCGCTGTTGTTTTAAATATAGAACCTTCTAACACTTCATCAGCAAGACTCTTTGGTACTTTGGCTCCACCAGGTTTTGGTCCACCTTTAAATCCAACCATAGAACCACCAATGTCACCAGCCATAATAAAATCATTTCGTGATCCAGGCACAGTATTTCGCACCATTTGATTTAATTCTGTATATTTATTTTGAGCAAATTTTTTAGGATCTCTAAATATTTGAAAGATACTAGCTGTATTGTCAATTGCATTACGATGTACTTCAGGATCATAGGCATCTTTAAATTTTTTTACATAATATTTGTAAGGGTCTTCTCTTCTTTTCATTTCATCCGCTACGGCTTCTTGTGATTGTAAAGCGTTAGCCATTTGATCTGTAATGTAATTAAATTGTTTCGCGTTAATAGGATTTTTATCTTCCTTTGCTCTTTCTTTGTTAATTAATTTAATAACATTATTTTGCTCAATCTCTGTTCTCGGTGCAAAAATTGGATAAAAAGTTCTAGTATCATAAGGAGCTCCTTTAACTTTAGGTATTGCTCTATCTTGTCCTGTTTCAGGATCAATTGATCTTTCCACTACTTCTTTTTTAACAGTAACATATCGTGGTTCACGTAAACCTGTTTGCTGTGGAGGAAGTTCTACAGATATGTATCCTTCAGGAACCATTGATCTCTCTTTATACATCATTATTCTATCTCCAAGTCTGCGTATGGATCAACGAACTCTGTTGCCCCATCTAGTGATTTGTTAGGATCTTGATTTTGTAATTCTTTTTCTGTGCTAAATTTTGATGGATTATAGTTATATAAAAATCCTTCTTCGTAGCCTGCTTTTTTATATATTTGTTTCTGTGCATTAACAAAGCCTTGTAGTTCAGATTCAATCGCACCTAATGATGTGATAACCGTATCCGAAGAAGTATCTAAATTATATAATGATAAAGATGCTTTTGCATTGTTAACGTCATCAACATTCAAACGACCAGTTGGCTTTCTTGCTCTTGCTACTGCGTAGTAAATTGCATTTAATTTAATTTCATTGGCAGCAAGTGCGGGGTCATAGTTTTCACGTGGCTTAACAAAAAACTCTTGATATATTTTGTTTTCATCTGATTCTAAATCAGCATAAAAATCAGTAGCATTTCTGCCAGGATAAGCAGTTTGATAAGAACCTGCTAAATCATTAAATACACTTGATTCAATTTTATTTTTTGCAGCCTCATAAGAGTCTTGATCAATAACACCAGCTTCAACAAATGTATCCGCGATATCAAGAATAGTACCTTTAATGTTCTGTAATGTCTTTTTAATAGCACCTGGTGCACCAACTCTTCCTCTGTTTTGTGCGATAGATACTTTAATATCACTAATAAAAGATAGCGCTTGATTACCTGTATTAATTTTTTCTGCTTGAGCTATTTGCGCTTTTACATCTTGTTTTAGCGAGTTATCATCATTTAAACTAAAGTTTGCAATAACAGCATCCAACGGTGCTGGCTCATAAATAATTTGATCTCCTACTTGTTTTGGTATGAAAGGTTTTTCTATACCATCTTTTGGATCAATACCTAAGTATCCTGTTACATATTTTACTGTTTGATCTAAACCTTCTGGTTTAATAGCAAATACTTTTGGTGTTTTTTCAAATTGTTCTGCTAATAATTTTGCATTGTTCTCCATTGCCATGATGTCAACGTCATACTTGTAAGCAAAGTTTTGTTTAGCAAGCTCTCTTCTAAATCCAATGTTACCTTCATCACTGTCCATGTTAAATTGTAAAACTTTCATGAATAAATCAAATTCGTTTGAGTCTCTCATGTCACGTTGTTCTTGTAAGGCGCCTAATACATATTCTCTTTTTGCTCTTTCATCTTCTCGTTCTTGTTCTCTGTTTGCTGCTTTTGCCTGTCTTTTTCTTTCATTAACATTAGCAAGGTCTGCTAAAAAATTTTCACCTGCCTTTGCAATAGCTGGAGCCATTGCTCCGCCTGGCGTTGGCTGCATTAATCCTAATCCTAGTCTTGCAAGAGCTAAGTTTTTTTCAAACCCAAAATTTTCATTTACTGCTTCTGTTTCAGGATACATTTCATCATACTCAGCAGCAAATTGTTGTGATGTTTTTGGCTGTCCTGCAAACTCTTCGTAAGCTTGTCTTGTAGCTTCAGGCTGTGCATACGTGTTCATTAAGCTTGCAACGCCCTCTGCATCAAAAGGTGTAAAATCAGATTTATAAATGTCATCAAAGCCGAACGTAACAGGAGCGGTTGCTCCACCTTTTTTTGGTTTTGTAGGATCAGCATATTGTCCTGCCGCAAACATTGGTCTATTAAAAATAGAATCTGCCATATTACCTAACTACTGTACATTGCACCTAGGCCGCCAAGACCTGCTAGACCTCCGCCGACTGCTGCTGCTAATGGATTAGTATATGGTATCGGCTGTTGACTCATAGACTGTTGAATAGAAGGAGTCGCCGCTAAAATATCAGAACCAAACTGAATTCTTTGTCTAGGCTCTAAGCTTTGTGCTGTGCTAAATCTAAAGTTTTCATCTTGTAATGCTTGATCTCTAGTTCGTTGAACTTGACCAGCACCAAGTAATGATTGAATACCTTGTTGTCCTAAACCAAATTGTTGTGCACCAAGATTACCAAAACCTAATGCTTGAGTTCCTGCAGTTTGACCAAGTTGACCATAAACAGGAGCTGCTTGTAGTTCTCTCGCTCTTGCTGATTCGCTTGTTCCTATTGCTGCTTGTTGTGCTTGCATAAAGTTTCTTGATAAATCTTCAAATACTCTTTTTGATTTTATGTCTTGTAAATTTTTCGCTAGCTCTGCCTCTTGTACGCCAAACCTAGATCCACCAAAAGCACCTGCTTTTTGAGCAGAGGACGCGAGCTGACTTTGTGCTTTTGCTGCTTGCTCATCCATTTGCTCAAGAGCTTTTTTAGTTACATCAGCTTGATATTGATTCATGAAGTCTGATGTTCTAGCTGTTGTTGGATCAAACTGTTGTTGAGCTGCCTGTAAAGAAGGTATCCCTAAAGCTGTTGTTCCCATAGCGGACGTAAGACCTTGTTGTGCTTGTTGTATAAAAGGTTCAAAAGATGCTACACCTGTTCGTTGTCCTGTTGCAGGGTCAATCCCCATTTGTCTTGAAGCTTCAGTAAAAGCTGCTGACTCTGTTGGTGCAAAACTAGCTATGCCACGTTTAAATTGATCTACAGGTGTATCTAAAAGACCTGGATCTTTTTTATCACCAATTTTTTTCCCTGGTGGTAATGTATCACCCTCTTTATAAAGTTCAGTTCCACCATATACACTGTCTAAAAGTCTTCTTCTATAATCCTCTAAAAATGGTGCTTCTCTAGCTATCTGTGTTGATGTTTGTGCTACCATTAAGCTACTCTCTGACCCATTTTAGCAAGTTTATCTTGTAGCGCATACATAAAGTCTGCACCTTTTTCTCTTGCTTCGTTTGCATTTTTAGCACCCATCATTACACCCGCGCCATTAACAGCATCTGTTCGTTGTACAAACTCGCCATCACTTAACATTGCGGGAATTGAATCACTTGTCTTTGTACCAGGTCCATTTATCTGGCCTGTTTTTCTTGGAAATACATCTCCCCCTTTTGCCATACCCATAATACCTTGACCTGTCATTGCTGAGTATTGAACAGGATCCATTGCTTTTAATCCGTTAACTGGTTGTCGTCCCATCATACCACCTGCAGCTTTATATGTAGGCATTAAATTTTGTATTCGTCTTTCCTCTGGTGGTCTTTCAAATTGTCCACCATAAAATTTATCTGTTGCACTCATGTACTCATTCATACCAGGAACGTTTGCTTTATCTCTATCATCTTTCGCTGCTAAATAAGATAAGTAAGCTGGTAAACCTGTTGATAATGCTTGCATACCAAAAGAAGGTTTGTCTCCGTCTTTTCCTCTTGGCTCAAAAGCTTTTGATGCAAGATCCATTAAGAGGTTTTTTGTTTTACCCCCACTCGCTGCTAAATTATCTGTAATACTTGAACCAAACAATGGTGGTCGTGCTGCTGTAAAACCTTTTCCTTGTGTAGTTTGAGCTAAAGGACTGTCTCCAAACATTCCCATTTTATTACCGAAATAACCAGCACCTGCTGATAGCAAAGCGTCTTTTGGTTTGTTACCTGTAAGTAATGAAGCAATACCTGATCCTAAAGCTGAACCCATCGGGCCTGGTAATAACATGTTGCCAATAAAAGGTGCTGCTATCTGCAACCCTTTTTCTAATATTCCTTTTAAACCTTTAAGCATAATCTCCTAATAACCTGCAATTTATGTGATTGTCGTGTGCAAGGAGGCGGGCCTTGAAAGATAAGCCTAATTAATACTATATTTATAGGCAAATAATTGCTATATGACAATAGATATTTGCAAGTAGAAAGGAAGACAATGGCTAAAAAGAAACAACAAGTAGAACAGGTGTTGAAATTCGACACTATTAGACCTTTTGGTCCTACAATAATGAGAGGCAGAATGCCTGACTTCATTACTAAAATGCTTGATGATAAAGCAACAGAAATGTTAACTGACAAAAAATTATCTAAAGAGTTTGATCATTCAGGTAACTTAGCAGGTAATGTTAAACAAGAAGTGCGTTATCCTCAAGACTGGATGAACACAGAAGAGTTTATGCCAATGGTTCAACTAATTGGTGAGATGGTTAAGAATTATATTTCTATACCACCAGCAAGTGAAACAATTAAACCAGAGTTTGTTGGTAAAATGGT
>JACLAC010010817.1_pt1 | contig 21521 bp, 24 predicted proteins | sample 8027881 | NCBI WGS metagenome assembly JACLAC01 (sample SAMN15725517, study PRJNA655200) | protist metagenome | isolation source: fluorescence activated cell sorting (FACS) single amplified genomes of... | place: Spain: Blaines Bay Microbial Observatory, Mediterranean Sea | collected 2016-01-19 | reverse complement strand
TGATAATAGAGGATGTGTTACACCACTTGCTCCTTGAAACGGCTGTGATCTATCTTCATATTTAAAGCCAAGTAGTTTTAATCCTTTTGCATAAGCATCATACCACTCTTCTCTAGAGGAACTATCTTCTTTGTAATCACCAATGAGATCAGATGACATATCTTTTAAATCTTGCTCATTCATATACTCAGCTAAGTTAGAATCGAATTCTACTTCTTCTTGTTGTTCAAGCGGGTTGATTAACGCCCCACCGTCTTCTGTCATTTCAATGTTTTCAACTGTTATTTCATCAGGAGTCTCTACTGTTATTTCTTCAGCTATTACTTCAGTAGGTTCACCTGTTATTCTTCTCTCAACCATTATACCTCAAATATATCAATATGCTCGACAAGTCCACCTTGTGCTTTGTGTGTTTTATATGGTTCTAACATCTCAGGAGTAATTTTAATAGCAAAAACTGGCTCCATATTTTTTTTGCTAGGTATTGCGATAGGTTGAATTCTATAATTTGGATTGGATACAAGTAATTCTCTTGCTTGATCTTCATTGGTTAACGTTGCTACCATATTACCATTTTGATCGGTGACACGATATTGTGTTGACCCTCTTCCACCTTTTAATTGTACAGGCATGGTAATTATTTCTGAATTATTACTCTGTGCTTGTTTTTTTAATATTGTCTCTATCGTAGATGTGTAGTGTTTTGGTTTTCCAAAATTAGGGTTAGTAGCCGCTGTTCCTGAATTATCAATTACATTTGAAACAGCATTAGGCCCACCATAAAACTCGTCCATACCAATACCTTTATATTCTGATTCTAAAAACTGACCATTTCGTTTAAAAGCATCAAAGCGTCGTTGTTTATCAGCATCTCTTAAATTTTGTGGTGTCGAAGCATCTCCTTTAAATCTATATCTTTCAATAACGTATTTAGATGGTGATACGGCATAATACGCTGACGCATCAGGATCTTTTAATACAAACTTTCTGTATGCTAGTTCGTATAAGTCTTTTTTAATTAACGCATCTGCCCACTCGTCTCTATTCTTAAATGGTAAGTCAGGAAAGAGTCCTGCCATTGTATTAGAGTCAACGGACAATACTTCATCTAACATGTTATTAATATTATCATTTAACAATCCTGCTAAACGATCTATCTGCGGTTGATCTATTTCTCTTGTTGCAATGTAGTTATTGACAACCTCATCTACCTCTGCTTCTAATTTATTAATACGTTGTGCTACAACGTTTACCTCGTCTTCTGTTTTTGTTAGTGGTCTAAAAACAGATTTATTTTTTTCAAAAAAATCTATCGCTGCTTGTGCTGTTCTATTGAGTCCTTCTATGTTTGTGCCAGCACCAACGCCGTCTTCTTGTATCTTACGAAGGGCCGCGGCCAGTTGTTGTTTACGCCCTGCTGCTGCTTGCAGAATATCGGATTGTATCTCATCGGCAAACGTGACACGGACCACGCCGCTCGGATCAACGCCCGATCCTTTGGTTATCTGTTCTTGTAACTCTCTATTCTTAACAACAAGCTCATCCATTTGATTAACCAAACCTGGACTTACCTCTTCTAATTGGTCAGCATATTTTGCTATGACAGATAGTTTGGGAATATCAGACCCGAAATCAAGCAGTATATCATTAAGGTCTGCTGCACTCATTCCTCGTTGACTAGCTAATCGTCCTATTTTATTTTTTGCTTCAGCATATAAACCTTGCAAACTTCGTTCATTTTTTGTTTTTTCTTTTGTGAGTTTACTTACATTTATTTTTGTTTGTGGTCCTTCTACCTTTGGTGGCACAAATCCATAACGGTCCGAGAGCCGCGTCCAACCGACAATGTATGTATTTTCTTCATTGGGTATACCAAATTCATGACGATTTAAATTTTCTCCACCGAACATGGCTACGGGATAATCGCCTGAGTCACCTGGTAATTTATTTTTATCTAAGTATAAAACTCTCTCACGTTGTGTATCTGGTATAGAACCTGGCTCAAAGTATCCTTCATAACGTGTACTTTTCTCGCCATTTGGATTAATGATCTCGGACCCTGAACCTGTTGCGTGTACTTTCATACCGCTTATTGGTGCTGTTCGTACTTGTGAAATAATTTCTGTTTTAGCTATAGGAGAAGTATCATCATATAATTTAAGAAGGGCCGCGATACGATAATCGTCGACCTCGGATTTTTTAATTCTGTTCTTGTTTAAGAAATCAAGGACCTCTTGTTTGTTTGCAAACTGCTCAGGTGCGTTTGTCATCGCACGTTCTATGTCTGAATAAAACACAGACGTCATTGGTTGTTGTGTTATTGGTGTAACCTCGACAGGCATTGCTGGATCTAACTCTACTTGCTCGCTAGGTGTAGGATCAAATATATCTTCTTCTGCTCTTTTAGCTTTTTCTGTTTCTAAACTCTGTGTTTGTTTCTTTGTTGGATTTGTTAATTTTTCTTTTGGTGTTGGTATTGGTGCAACCTCATTAACAGGTGCTTTACCCAATAGCTTAAAGAAAGGTAACATAAGATTTGCTGTTTCATATGATCCTTCAGGAAGGTCATCTTGAAATATGTCTAGGTCTTCAGGTAAGCCTGGACCTGCGGGTCTTTCTTCTACTATACCACCTTTAGCATATTTCATATCGTCCAAAATATCTTCTCCTATATCTAAAAAATCATCTTCTGGCATAGCACCAAAAGTTTGTCCATCTATTTTTGTTATTGATCCTGACTCAGCTAGTTGCGTATCAAGGTTCATCATTTTTGTTATAATACTTCTTTTTTGATCACCTGACTCAGCTTCTTTAAACAAAGCTTTTAATTGTTTAATTTCTTTTCTTATATCTTGTTCTGCTCTATTTGCTCCACGTCCCTGTAAAAATAAATTATTTATTTCAAGAGTTCTTTCTATATTCTCTTCAACAGCTTCTATATGACCTAGTTCAACTTTTTCAAAAGGAACTTTACCGTCTCCAAATAAGTTGGCAACATCTTCTAACTCATCGTTGTAAAACATTCTCTCTACGTTAAACTTTTCTCGTCCAATAAGAAGTTCAGATAATCTATCAATATCAATATTTTTTATTTGTTCTATAGCTTCTTCTACAGTCCCTCCTGATTCAATTATTCTCTCCACGCCTTTTGCTAAAAAATCTTTTCCTCGAACAGGGTCTATAGGAAAATCAGCTTGTTTAAGCTTTTCTCTTAATTTATTTCTTACATTATCTCTAATAAGTCTTTGTGGTTCTGATAAAACATATTCAAATTCTCTAACATATTTAGTAGGCTCTATTGTTTCTCGAATAGCATAAGGCGAAGCCAAAGGAAACTCATCTAGTTGAGGTTTTAATAATGGTAAGATGTTTTGTAATTTACCATTTGCTAAACTTAATAACCATTGTTCTTCATTTGTTAGGTTTTTTAAAGCACCTCCTTTAAAAGGTTTGTCTGCCATAGATACTTCGTCACCTATATGTTTTGCTAACTCAGGATCTTCTTTAAATATTTTTATTAGTTCTCTAAAAGTTATTTTACCTCCACCTACTGATTCTATTTCTCCTGCTTTCCATTTTTCTATTTGATCAGATGCACGTATAGCTAAATCTTGTGATCTATCTGTTGCTGTTTTTAAACCTACAATCTGACCTTGTTTTCTAGCGGCTGTAATTTCTTCTGCTGTAATAAGTTTTTGTTGTTTAGCAGCGTCTCTCATAGCCCGTAGAGTTTTTTCTGGTGTTTTTCTATATAAGGCTGCTATTCTAAAAGGATCACCACTTTTCATAATGTCAACATAATCTAAAAGTATTTTTTGTTTTTGTGGATTTAATCCTGCACCTCTAACTCCTTTAGGTAAATTTTGAAAAATTTGAAATTGTGCTACATCAACAGCATCTATTTTTGCTTTTACTTCTTTTACTTCTTCTACTGTTTTTGGTGCTACAATAGGTTCATCAGGTGTTAAAAAAGGATCAGCTTGTTCTGGATCTTTTATTATATCCCTTGGTTGATTAAATATATTTTCAGGCTCAGGAAGACCTTGTTGAACAGTAGGGGCTGGTTTCAAAGGTTTTGTTTGTAATAATGATTCATCAAAATCTTTTATCTTTACACCTGGTACAACCTCCGCATCTTTTATTTTTGGTGCAACAGATTTTTTCTGTTTAGGTCCTTTAGCTGCTCGTAATAAAAATTCTTGTTCGCCGTCTATAACGGGTTTTAGTTTTTGTATTATTTCTTGTGCCTCGCTATCAGACATTGCTTTCATAATGTCTCCATCTTTCGCTGCATCCGCTAATGTTGATTTAGGTCCAAGTTTTTTTAAGCCTAACTGTGCTAGCTTTTTTAAACCAAATGTTAACCCACCTACATCCAATATATCTAACGGAGATAGTACGATACCAAACTTTTCTTCACCTGTTAGATCTAAAAAGTCAGCTCCCTTATTTAATTTATCAAAACCTTTTTGCTGTGCACCAAATAAAAACTCTCTTCCTTGTGTTAAATTCATACTAAGGGTAGGTCTTACATACCCCATGTCTTCCAATATAGCTCCACGAGGATCTCCATAAGTAAACATTTGATTTAATTCAGTCAGCTTCATCCCTGTTTGATCTGCTATTTTTTGATTCTCTGCTTGTATTGCTCTAAGTCTTGCTAGTTGTTCTTCACTAGGAGCTAAGAAATCATAAAAATTTGACATGCCAGAAACGATTTTTCTGCTAACAGCATCCCGACCACTAGGGCCGTAAGCATCTATTTTCTGTTGTTGTGTTAGAGGAGGAGCTACACCAAGATTAAAATCTGTTACGCCTGTTTCAGAATCAGTTTCAGCTCCAGGCATTGGTAGGTCTATAAAACCAGAATCGTCGTCAAATAAATTTACCATTAATAGTATTCTCTCGGTTCAATGTATCGTGGTTCATCCACATAATCAGATTCTAGACTGATAAAGTTACCCTGTCTAAATCGCAACAACGCTTGTGTTGTTGAATCGACTAAATCGTCATGCTCACCATAAGGGAAAGCGGCACATTCTTCAATAACTTCTTCTGCCCAGCGCTCGTCAGGAGCCCATACTTGTCCCGCTTCAAAAAGGGGAGCTACGGAGTTGACACGTACATGCTTATCATTGCCCTTACTAGGCGTATAAGTAACTACAGGAATTCCCAATTGACGTAGCTCCTGTGTTAAGGGCATACCAGTTGCTTTCGCTTCAATCAAGATAGTTTCAGGTTCCCAGTATTTATATTCTTCTAACGCAACTTCTTTGAGCTCGGGAAAATCCCATCTGCCCTTTCTAGATTTTAATAATATAATGTGTGGTGGTCCGTGTTCCACGGGTTTAAAGACACCCCACGTTGTTATTGCACTAAAGTCTGCTGTCTCTCTTTTACTGAATGCTGTATCATAACTTTGTATAATATGCATCAAAGGTGGTATGTCATCTTTTGGCCACATTTTCCACCACTCACGTTTAATAATTGAACCTTCTTCTGAGGTAGGGGCCTGTTGCCATTGTGCCTGCCACTTTTGTTCTGACAAGGATGCTTTCACACCATTTAATTCATTGATATTCCAAAACTCTGGCCATAAGGGTTCTTCATTCAAAACCGCAGGAAACTCTACAATTTCCCATTGATCAGCATTTTCATTCGTTTGTGCATTTAATAATTTACCTGTAAGATCCTTTGTGGACCAACGAGTCATAACTATAACAATAGCGCCACCAGGTTGTAAACGCTGTCTAGGTCCAGATGTGTACCATTCGTAGGCATTGTCCATGGCTGTTTGTGAGAGAGCGTCTTGCTCGGAGTGAGGATCATCAATAATAAGCAAGTCAGCACCACGCCCAGTAATAGCACCACCCACACCAGCAGCAAAATACTCTCCACCAGCGTTAGTTGTAAAACGCCCCGCAGCCTTTGAATCTTGAGATAAGCTAACACTCGGGTATACATCTTTGAAATCTTGTTGGTCAAATAGGTTCCTCACTTTCCTACCAAAGTTATACGATAATTCTGCCGTGTGTGTCGTCTGAATAATTTTTAATTTTGGCTTTTGGCCCATCATCCACGCAGGAAATAAGTGTGAAGCAAACTCTGACTTTGTATGTCTTGGTGGCATATTGACAATTAATCTTTTTATCTTTCCACGTGAAATGTCTTCAAATTTTTGTGCAATAATTTTGTGATGTGAACCTGCAACAAACTCTGGCCAAACTTTTTTTACAAAAGTAAGAAAGGAGGAACGGGACTCCTCTGCCAGTTTTATTTGCATTTTCCTTAATTCGTATTTTAAAACTTCCGTCGGGATTTTTTCTGAATTCATAAAAAAAGTTATATCATACTTTCTGTTTGTGTAAAACTTTGCCTTTAGACACACTCACACGCAAGGGGGCAAATTGGGTTGGGTGGGGGTGCGTGGAAAACCATATGTTGTATGTTGGGCAATCTAAGTACCTAGATGTTGTAGATGAAGGTATGTCAGGTGAGTACCTGCTGCCTGGTGAACGCTGCTGCGAAGCTCCTGGCTGCTGGTGAGATGGCATAAAAAAAGGGGGCTATATAGCCCCCTCGCCGATCCTTAAGGAATTAAGTTATCTCGGTAGTTTTTCTCTTAGCTTAGCCATAACACCTTGACCCCATTCGCTCACATATCGTGGTGCGTTAGGGTCTAGTATTATGCTCTCAACTTCAGACTCTAAAACTTTGTACAAAGCTTTCCAATTAATATTATCAACGTGGCTTTGTTCAGTAACAGGTTGGTTGTCAACTGCTTGAACACCAAAAGCATTATTAACTGCTGATAATTGTCTTGATAAGTAGTCATCATTATTCGGCATTTTGATTTCTCCTTTCTATCTACCTTCTTACTCCCATTTTATTCTATACTCAACAACTTTATTTCTTTCTTGTGGATAACTTTTGACTTGACAGGAACTGTTCAGCAACCCCACAGCAACCTCCTGTGTACCTATACTATACTACTATACATAAGGGCTAATCAATGGGTAATGGAAATGGACGTAAAAAAGGGGCGAAGATCTCAACAACTTCGCCCCCAAGATTGTCGACTGAACTAAAGTTGACAATTAGTTTTCTGCTTAGGCATCATTGGAACTAAGCAGAAATTCTGAAGTCAGCTACTTCATCTATCGTAGCCTTTTTGTTTCTTGATACTGTGCCTTCCGATAGAGGCATAGCCTGTATCTGTTTATATTGCGTTGGTACTTTGCATTGATGATACGCAATCTCGCCGAGTTTCTCCTTGACCAACTGCGAGTCAATCTTAGCACCCAATTTTTGCGTGACATGAAGAGAGTAATCCTTCCCATGCAATAGGTTTGCATTTTCACTCATAGACAAGTCTATCATCAGTTGTCTATTGACTTTAATAAAGTCTGCTAGAACTTTCTGCATTGTTAACGCTCGACCATAAGCGTCTATGACAGCTTGTTTATTTTTCTTACTTACACTAGCAGGACTTTGTTGTGCCTTCTCTAGTACTTCTATTATATTAACAGCTTTTGACATTTTATTTTCCTTTCGTCTTTCTAGTTAATACTCCCTTTATATCCCATGTTATTCTACTTGTCAAATCTTTTTTTTATTTTTTTTTCCACAGGAACTTCCAGAGCAACCTGCCGTGCAGCATGTATTACTATTATACTATACACACCAAAAGGTTTCGCTAATGGAATGGAGTGGAGGCATCAGAAGACAGACTTCAGCAGCAGGTAGCTGCAGAGAAGCAGCAGCCCCGCTGCGGGATGGTGCGTTGCTAGCAGCAATGCAATGAGTAGAATCATGCTACCTGTCCTGGTGCAGTGGACATAATCATCTCCTGCATTTGAGTCCAGGCAGCTGCATCCTGGTTCACCAGCACATGCGCGCCGTCTCCCCAGTCCAGGTACCAGTACTCCAAGCGATGGATCTCATCATGTTCGTTAACGTATGCGCGCAGCTCGTCGCTCGGGCCGCCCCAGCTGAACTGCCAACGCCAGTAGCCCTCTGGTTGGTCGTCCCACGTATGCGGAGCTACGTAATCGAATCCCAATGCCTCGTACTCAGGGTCTTTCAGGTCTTCCTGCCTCTCCCGCCACTGTTCATCCACCAGCTCAGCGCAGGTGGGCTCCTTCTTTAATACTGTTACAGTCTCTGTCATCTTTATTCCTTTCTAATGTAGATGAGTCAGGGCTTCTGGCAGACGGATCTGCTTATGGAAGCCCGTGGGTTCTCCTCAGCTCCTGACTCATGACAGGTCTTTATGAGCACCCGTCACAGGAGTCCGCAACAAATTAATGCGCATTACCCTCCCTAATGTGTGGCCGTTCGCGAAACTTCCAAACGGATTCGGTAGCCACAGGTATGTATATAGTCCCATCTTATTCGATAGTCAAGAGCTAAGTTCATTTTATTTATCCACGGGATCTCCTGCCAGCAGGTCGTGCTGCCAGTCCTTATACTATACTACCTAAAACAGTTGGCCTCTGCCAATGGAATGGAGGCTACCAGCTCAGCTTCCCTGGCAGCTGCAGGTGCAGCATGTATCCCTTATACTACAACGGTCGATTGGCTTCCAGCAATGGAATGGAGATGGAGTAGCTCCTGCCACGCCTGGTGCGCTGCGTACCAGGATCCCTGATGCTGGTAAAAGGGCTTGGTTTTCCGTAATGGAAGTGGACTGGCGTGCCAGCAGGTTCCGCTGCGGGACCAGCCTGACCCTATATGTCCCCTGGTGGGTTTGGCTTCGGTAATGGAAATGGAGAGTGCAGAAGATGTTCGTGGATCGCAACCCAGGCAGCAGGTGGTGCGGGCAGTGCAACCCTATACTGGGGGGCTGTGGCAGGGGTAATGGACAATGTAGAATGGAGATATACCTATAGTTACACTTGTTGATTCAGGATATTGGGACTTTAGAGAGTTTGGTGGAATACCAGCAAACACAAGTTCTAACTCAAATCAAAATGATGTAAATTTAGTAATTCCTTCTACAGTAGATAATAAAAATACATACACTGTTATCGCAGAGTTCCAAAAAATATATTAGGATGGCTGATAACCAACCAAAGAAAAATAAAAAAAACTTCCGCCCCACTAAATCTGGGGCGGGAATGACTAAAGCTGGGGTTAAGAAATATAGAGCTATGAACCCTGGTTCTAAATTAAAAACAGCCGTAACAGGCAAAGTTAAAAAAGGATCTAAAGATGCAAAGCGTAGAAAATCATATTGTGCAAGAAGTGCAGGACAAATGAAGAAATTTCCAAAAGCTGCAGCAAATCCTAAATCAAGATTAAGACAAGCAAGAAAGAGGTGGAAATGTTAAAATTATTTCTTTTATTAGCTTTTATAACAGTTGTCGCTGTTTCAACAGATGTTAGAAGTGCAGAGACAAACACGGTCAGTTCTACGGTAGTGACGGATAAATCGGTACCTACCGCAAATGCTCCAAGTGTTGTTGTAAACAATTCTGATATATGTAAGGTAGCAACGTCAGGTGCAATACAAACCAACATACTTGGTTTGGCTACAGGCGTAGTTGTGGACGATGAGCTGTGTCAGCTTTTGAAGCTTTCTCGCCAGTTGTATGCATCAGGGCTTAAAGTTGCCTCAATTTCATTATTAGCAACTGACCCAAGAGTTTTTGATAGTTTAGTTATGGCAGGCACTCCACCCCCATATATGGGTGCTATTGGAAGTGAAGCTTTAGAAAAATGGAAATCAAATCCAAATATGATACCAGAGGGTAGCACAGTATTTCAAGATACAGATGTTTTAAAAATTAATGTAAACGAGGATGTGAGTGATGGCGAATTCAAAAGGTTTTTATTTTACGCTATGGCTATGTATATCGGTATTCCTATCCTTTTCTAGTAAAGCTGTAGATTGTTCAACAGATACAGTTGGACTTTGTACTCCTACTATTGAAGAGATAATAGACGAAGTAGTTACAGAAACAATAGAGTATGAAGCAGATGGTCATACTGTAACAACAACAACTGAAACGACAACAACCACAACAACTGTAACTAATCAAGATTCAGGAGATATTCTTGATGGTGATAATGGCTATGTTAGTTCTACGAAAGAAGGCGATATGGACTATGATTTTGGGGGCCAAGGGCCTGCAAACATGCCTTCAGGTAGTGGATGTTATGGTCTAGGAACAGATAAGTGTGCACAAATTACAGGATCGGGAAATAGTACAAGTGCCATGGGCGTGGAAGGGATGGGAACCACGTTTATCAACACAGTCGATATATCTTCACTTGATATAGAAAATGGAGGAAGAACTAATTACACAATTAAAGTTGATAAACAAGATGCGCAAGATCGTATCTATATGCACATCACAGGTCGTAATGGTAAGACAAACGTATTTAGTGGTACAGATATATTATCAGAATCTGGTGTAGCTAGTGGGTATCAAGAATATGAAAATGGTTTTGATTTTGCAGGTACCATAACAACGTTGATAATCGAAATTGGTGGGCGTGATATCAATATGGCAATCGGCCCGCTCTTTGATGATATTACCATAAACGTACTTTACAATGTAATATCTACAATCGTGCAAGAATCTATTACAAGTGTAGAAATGTGGGTTGCATATGGAGGTAGCACAGAGACAGAAGTAATAGATATTGTAGAAAATATTATTGATCATAATGATTTTAATGAACAACCAGGCGGAGAAATAGAAATAGAGCCAATACAAGAACCAGACGATCAAGTTTCTTATGAAATGGTAGAAATTGAAATGGAGATGGAAATGCCTGTCATGGAAATAGAAATACCAGAAATGGAATTAGAAATGCCTGAAATAGAAATGGCAAGTGTTGAGACAGAAATAGAGATGGAAATGGAAATGGAGATGGAAATGCCTGAGCCAGAGGTTGAAGTAGAAACACAACCTGAGCCAGAACCAGAGCCAGAAGTAAATGAACCAGAACCTGAGCCAGAACCAGAAGTTTCTGAGCCAGAACAAGAGGAGGTACAAGATGAACCTACTGAAGAAGATACTAAAGAAACTGAACCTACTACGAAAGAGGAGCCTGAGCAGGAAGAAAGCCCATCAGAGGTTGCTAAAGATGAAGATAGCGAAGAAGATATGGAAGAAACAGAGGATAAGGATCAAGACGAGGTAAAAAAAGAAGAGAATAAAAAAGAAGTCGCAGCTAAAAAAATATTAAAGAAGATGGGTGATAAGGGTAGATATGACTCTGCAAATCAGTTAAAAACATTAATTGTAATGCAAGTATTAGGTAACTCTAAATCATTCTTTGAAGGTCAACAAAGTTTAAATGACATAGAAGGATTTTTTACAGATAATGCAATACCTGATGCTGAACTAACAACTAATAACATAGCACAATACTTTCTATTTGGAGGAAGTGACGTGCTTATGGATAAAATGATAATGCAACAATGGCAGAAGTAAGTATAGGAGGCATAAGTTTCAAGGGCGGAAAAATGCTTGCAGTTATACTAGCATTGAGTAGTACTGTTGGTGTTTTGTATGGCGGTTTTGAGGCCTACAAGAAATTTCAAGACATGTCTGCGCAGATTGAGTCGTATGTCAGTCCTGACCTTTCAGGATTTGATAAGACTATTGCTTTAACTAAAGAAGAAATGAAAAGCAAAACAGATTTGATACAAACAGAAGTAGAAATGCTTATGAGTGAAATGGAAATGATGATGTCGGAAATTCGCTTAGTGAGTGATGTGGCAAACGAACTCAAAAATGACCTTCGGCAAGATGTAAGAAGAGTTGAGAAAATTGTTAATGATGTAGAACAACAAGTTAAAGAAGACGCTAGAGATAATTCAAAAGATTTAAAGATTGCAATAGATACTGTTGAAGAAGACATGACAAAATTAAAAGCTGATTTAGAAGAAAAGATGAAGGAATTACAAGAAAGTATTGATAAACAAATTAAGTTAACTCTTGCTAATCCACTAGCACAAATGAAGTAATGGTAGCTAAACTTCCAAATAACCAATACTTTACTCCTGTCAAAAAAAGAACTAGTATAGGTAATTCTTCACGCAGTAGGCCGAAGAATAAAAACAAACGACGTCAACACGTTAAATACAGAGGTCAAGGTCATGGGTAAATTATGTGCTAAAGGTAAAGCAGCCGCAAAAAGAAAATTTAAAGTTTATCCGTCTGCTTATGCTAACATGTATGCAAGTTCAATTTGCTCTGGCAAAACAGTTGAGGGCGGAAAAAAGAAAAATAAAAAAGCTGCTGGAGGAATGATTGAATCAAACAAACTTTCACAACAAAGAAAAGCAGTTTCCAAATTTAATAAAGGCGGTATCGCGCGCGGGTGCGGAGCGGTTGCAGAAAATAAACGCAAAAAAACTAAATACAGTTAATGGCAAAGAAAGGATTAAGAGCATGGGTGAAAGAGAAGTGGGTAGATATTGGAGCACCGAAGAAGAACGGAAAATATCAACCTTGTGGAAGGTCAAAGGGAAGCAAAAGAAAATACCCGAAATGCGTTCCACTTGCAAAAGCCACACGGATGACAAAGTCGCAAAAGGCGAGTGCTGTCAGCAGAAAGAGGGCTGCGGGCAATCCAGGCGGTAAACCTACAAATGTAAAAACATTTGCAGCTAGAGGAGGTCTTATCTCAAAAGAAAGAAGAGCAGGAGCAGCCGTTAGAGGCTTTGATTTTAAAGGTGTATTCTAAAGAAGAAATAATACAAGACGTACGTAAGTGGTCTGAAGAATTTTTAGAAATACCTAATAAACATTTAGGTGGTTTTCCAGCATGTCCTTTTGCTAAAAAAACATGGAATGATCACAAAGTTATTATTGAAACAAAAAGAAAATTTAAACAATACAAAGCAGAATTAAACGCTCATTTAAAACAACTTAATTTTAAGGTGCATGAAATATTGATATTTTGTGATCCTTATTTCAACTATTCATTAGATCAATTTCAAGATATGATTGATGACTATAATGGTTGGTATAATAAAAAAGATATATTTTTTATGGGTTTTCATCCCCTCAATCCAGCCAATGAGGAAGAACAAGAGTTTTTGGTTACTCCAAATGGGGACACCCCTGTTGTAGATAGTGACCTGGAATATTCAATGATGCTTATACAAAAGTTCTCGCAATTACAAGAAGCTTCTGATAAACTACATCGTCAAGGTTACTATAAACTGTGGCCAAAAGGATATTATCGAGACGTCGTGGTATCTAGACAAAAAACTTATAGACGAATATTCGGAGGTCAAGATGTTTAAAAAGAAACAAGCAATGAAACGAGGAGGAGCAGTCAAGAAACGTGGCGGCGGAATGATGGGTCCTAAAAAGAAAATGGCAAAAGGTGGTGTCGCTAAAAGAATGGGCGGCGGAATGATGGGTCCTAAAAAGAAAATGGCAAAAGGTGGATCTATTGCTAAAGCTTTAGCCAGAAAACCAAGTGGTAGACTTAACAAAGACGATGTTAAAAGAGCAATGCCAACTGGTAGAAGTGCTGCTGCTAAAAAAGCTGCTATGAAGGGAACTAAAGGTGGTGCAAAAGCTGCTTTGATGGGTTCTATAATGAAAGGTAAAGGAAATCCTGCTGGCAAAGATATGTCAATAGCGGGTAAAATTAGAGGCGCTATGGGTTTACTAGGACGAAGAAAAGCTCTTGGTGGTAGAAAACCAGGAAGAATGGGCGGAGGTAAAAAGAAATAGATGCCAACTTACGCTACAACAGCAGATTTTGATTTATCAATAGATGATATAGCAGAAGAAGCTTTTGAACGTTGCGGTCTACAGACTCGTAGTGGATACGATATAAAGACCGCTAGGCGTTCTATTAATCTTATGTTAGCTGAATGGGCTAACAGAGGTTTAAATCTTTGGACAATTCAAAAACAAGAAAAAACTTTACCTGCAACGACAACAGAATTATCAGGTACAAGTTTATTTGGTTCAGGAGCTAATTCAGCTCAACAAATTATAGATATTACAGATGTTGTTATTCGTGATTCGAGTAACAATGAATATTCAACGACATCAATTAGCCGATCTACGTATTTAAATTATACCGTTAAAACAACCAGCGGAAGACCAAGTCAATACTACTTTGAGCGTACGATAAACCCAAAGCTATTTCTATATCCTGCAGCCGATACAACGTACACTCTAGTATATTATGCTCTTGTTCGGATGAAGGACTCGGGCGCTTACACAAATAATGCTGAGATTCCTTTTCGATTTCTTCCATGTTTAACTGCTGGATTAGCTTATTACATAGCAATGAAAAAAGCGCCAGATAGAATTCAATTATTAAAACAAATTTATGAAGATGAATTTCAACGAGCAGCAGCTCAAGATGGTGAAAGAACAAGTTTATTTTTAACACCTAAAGTTTATTTACCGAGTGCTTGATGGGAAAATACGCATCTGGTAAATTTGCTAAACGCATATCAGATAGATCTGGTATGGCATTTCCTTATAATGAAATGGTTCAAGAATGGAATGGTTCATGGGTTCACTATAGTGAGTTTGAACCAAAACAACCACAGCTTGAACCTTTGCCAATGGTTACTGATCCACAGTCTTTGGAATATGCAAGACCACAAGTAGCAAATTCAAGAGTCTTTGTTGGCGGTGCTTTAGGACCTATTAATGCAGGTAGAACTGTAGCTAGACCAGCTACGGGAGATGATGCTTCTTATGATGGCGCTGGTTTTGGATTACAAGTAAATCAGTTTCAAACCCTTGATATGCCAGTTACTAATTATTATGCAAACGGGGTAGCTTATGCCTCTACACAAAAGAGCATGATGCCTTTAAGTGTACAACAACCAAATAAACCTACACAGTTGAATTCTGGCGTAGGTAATGTTACAGTGAGCACGTCATGACCGATTATTCCGATTTAACAGATAACGTAAGAAATTATACAGAAACAAGCATCAACGTGCTTTCCAACACTGTTATTCAACCTTTTATTGAATCTATTGAAGATAAAGTAAGAAGAACAGTAGATTTAAATTATTACAGGAAATATGACACAGCAACACTAACAGTAAATAATCCTTTTTTACCGCTTCCTGCTGATTGGGAAGCAACGAGATATGTTCAATTAATAGATTCTGGTGATGATAGATCTTACTTGATACAAAAAGATATTTCGTTTATGAATGAATACGCACCAGATAGAACGTCCACTGGAGCTGCAACGCCTAAATATTATGCGATGTGGGATCAGGACACACACTATCTTGCGCCAACCCCGAACGCTGCATTAACTGTAGAGCTCGCATACACGTATAAGCCTCCTGGTTTAACAAGTACGAATACATCAACTTGGTTAAGTCAGAATGCTCCAAACGTGCTGTTGTATGGTTGTATTATTGAGGCACTTGGATACTTGAAAGGTCCAGCGGATATGATACAATACTACGATAAAATGTATAATCAATCTGTACAGGCTCTAGCCACATATGAGATGGGGCGTGACCGTAGAGATGAATTTCGGGACGGCGTTATTCGTATCCCTCTCGAATCAAGGAACCCATAGGAGATTATTATGGCAATTACTCAAGCTGTATGCAACAGTTTTAAAGTGGAGATCCTGAAAGGCCTACACAATTTTACGGCAACGACAGGGAACGCTTTTAAACTAGCATTATACGATAACGAAGCAACGTTGAGCAAATCAACAACTGCATTTCAACAAACTGATGAAGTTGGAAACTCAGGTACTTATTCTGAAGGTGGTGGAGCGTTAACATCTGTTACGCCAGCATTATCTACAGATACGGCTGTATGTGACTTTGCAGACATTTCATTTACAAGCGCAACTATTTCAGCACAAGCTGCTGTAATTTATAATAGTTCAACTGTATCTGGTTTGACTACCAATGCATCTGTTTGTGTACTAGATTTTGGTGCAGTAAAAACTTCAACTTCAGGAACATTTACAATTACGTTCCCTGCTGCTGAAGCAACTGCTGCAATTTTAAGGATCGCATAGGAGAATAAATTATGGCCTCTCTTCAAGGATGGGGCCGACAAACCTGGAATTCGGGTGCATGGAATACCTTCGCACCCGTTGACGCAACAGGTAATGGTCTCACTTCTACAGTTGGAACTGTATCGTTAGTTACGACAAATGTATTTGGCGTTACAGGTATTGGATTAACTACGAGCATTGGTGATGCTACTCAGGCTTCTGAGTATGCAGCGACAGGTAATGCCGTAACAACATCGTTAGGCACAATGCCTAATCCAACGATTGTTGATAATCAACTTTTAACTGGATGGAATAGAGGTGTAGGAACAAGTTTACCATTAGGATGGAACGCTGCCTCATGGGGCACTGGCGATTTTGTTTTATCAGTCGGCAATGGATTATCTGGAGCTTCATTAACTTCTTCTCTTGGAGAAGAATCACCAACTGGTAATGCAGACGTAACCGCTACAGGTTTACCAACAACTTCTACTACTGGAACTGCTGTGGCAACAGGTGTTGCAATAGCACCTACAACTGGTAATGCAATTACTTCAGCTCTTGGCACAGAAACAGTTACTGCTGATTCTAATGTTACTGCCACTGGACTAGGTATGACTTCTTCTCTTGGGCAAGAAGATGCATCTGGTGTATTTCAATCTGGTTGGGGTCGTGGTGCAAATCAAGTCACAGGTGAAATTATTGGCTGGAGTGATAATCTTTGGAACGTTCTTGAAACTGAATATGCAGTAACAGGAGTTTCTACAACTTCAAATACAGGTACAATAACATATCAAGGAGATGTTGCTCCGACTATTACAGGTGTTCAAGCTGCTTCAGCAGTATCGACTCCAGGTACTTCCGTATTTGTTACTGGTGTTCAATCAACATCTTCAATAGGAACTTTCTCAATATCAGGTGATAATAATTTAACTATTGTTGTTACTGAAGAAGGTATGGTTTCTTCAACAGGAACTTTACCTACAACAATTGACGTATCAGGAAATTCAACAACATCGTCTTCTGGCTCAATTACAATGACAGGTGACTGTAATCTCACTTTAACAGGTGTAGGTACAACAGCCTCTCTTGGTGATGAAACTGCTACTGGAGGAGCTACAACCGCTGTTACAGGAAATGCTTTAACTTTATCAGAGGGAGACGTTACAACCACTGCTGGAGCTACAGTATCTTTAACTGGTATTGCAATGACTTCAAGCATAGGAGAGGCTACTCAAGCGAGTGTATATGAAGCGCCTAGTGTAGCAGCCACAATATCTACTGGAGTATTAAATATTCGTATAGATGTAAGCTTTACACCGACTGGAGTTTCTGCTACAAGTAGTACAGGGAATCTACAAGGAACCTTCTGGTCCGCTGTAGATGACTCTAACTCGGATGTAAGTTGGACAGAAGTTCATCAAGCCGCATAAAAAAAGTTTTGACAAACTTTAAAATAATAACTAAAACTTTATTAGGAGATTAAATGAGTTCAACTTATTCAACTGGCTTACGAATAGAGCTACAAACATCAGGAGAGAATTCGGGTACCTGGGGTACTATTACGAATAACAATTTCTCTCAAGTTTTTGAATTCGCTATTGCTGGTGTCTATTCTAAAGCAATTACCACAGGAACTTCAACTACGCTAACAAACGGCGATGGTCCACAATCTCAAGCAAACAACGAAGCTAGACAAAATCAATTAATTTTAACAGGAACAGTTTCTACAACTCACACTTTACAATTTCCAGCTACACAAAAAACTGTTGGTATTTATAATAACATTAGTGGTGGTGCAGATATATCTGCAAGACTAGGTGCTTCAGGGAATACTGTTACAGTAACTAATGGTAAGTATAGATTATTAGCTACTGACGGAACTAACTGGTATGATATTTTTTCATTAGCTGGCTTAGGTGAAGCTTGGCAAATTAAAACGAGTAACTATACAGCATCAGATGGAGATAATCTTTTTGTTGATACATCTGGCGGTGCAGTAACAATAACTCTACCTGCTTCTCCTTCAATTGGAAATCAAGTAAAACTTATTGACGCTGAAGGAACTTTTGGTACAAACAATTTAACAGTAGGTCGTAACTCTCAGAAGATACAAGGAACTGCTGCAGATTTAACAGTAAGCACTAACAGTGCGGGCATTGCTCTCGTTTATGTAAACGCAGACAATGGATGGAGGTTGAAATATAACGACTAATGGCTAACTTACAAGATATAGTAAACAGAAGTGAAGTAGGCGCAATTAAGCCTTGGACTAAAGCTGCGGCTCCAGCAGGTTACTTATTATGTAACGGTGCAGCCGTATCAAGATCAACATATGCAGAATTATTTGCTGTAATTGCCTCAACTTATGGAGGCGGTGATGGATCAACAACTTTTAACGTTCCTCAATTACAAGGTAAAATGCCACAAGGTTATGATGGTAATACATATAACTTAGCAGGAACTGGTGGTGCAAATACAGTAACAGTTGCTGTAACTAACAACCAAGCTGCAACCAATGCTACTAACCAATCCGTTACTGTTACAGGAAGTATTGACAATACGTCTATTACAAATGCACAAATGCCTAGTCACACTCACAGTTATGAAAAAACAAATGGTGGTGCTGTACCCAACTCAGGTGGTCCAAGCAGCACAGGCACTAGAGCAGGAACCGCGAACGCAAACACTGGTGGTTCAGGTTCTGGAACTGGTCATAATCACTCACATACTTTATCAGGAACATTAACTGGTAATATTACAACAAGTTTAACTGGTTCTGTTACAGCGGCAGGAACAAATTCATTCTCACCTTTTGTGGTGGTAAACTATATTATAAAGCATTAGGAGATATTGATGGCAACACAAATAGTAATACAAAACGGAGATAACATTTTAGTTGATGATTCATTTGTTATTCCTTGGGTAGATAAAGGTAAAAACTGGGTGGATGCATGGTGTCCAAACACTATTCATTGTGTAATATGGAATAACCTAGTTGGACAAAACGAAATTCAAAGCAAAGATGCTTCTACTGGTATGATGACAGGTAATACAGATTTAAATGCTACAAGTGATGCTGTAGGATCTACAACTATTGCTGCTTTACTTACTTGGGCGGAAACAAGAAAAGGTCAAATAGAAGCTGCACAAACTGCTTATGATACTGCTGTCGCCGATGATTTAACTAATGGAACAAGTAATGCCTTAGCAAATTGGATGGCTTACGACTCTAATTATTCGTAATTTTTTCTAATTTTTTTTCTAACTCTACATTAGAATCAACTTTTTCTTGAGTTGTTTCTTCTTCAAGATCTTTAAAAGGTCCTTCTTTATTAATATAAAAAACAAATAGTTGATGATGCCAACAACCATCAGGTTGACTAAAAACAGGTCTCCAATGATCTATTTCACAACCCTTGTAAATAACACCATCACCCTTTTCAATTACAATTGGTTTATCTCCCATACATAAAGGCCACTTATAATCTTTGTCTTTATAAAAATATTTTAAAGTTACAGAAGCACTAATCTCACTAGACGGTCTATCTTTGTGTATAGGTAAGTCAGAGCCAGGTAGATATATTCTATTAAAACTATAAATAGGTTTTAAGTTTAAGTTCGTTTCTTTTTCTACGATAGGTTGTAAGAAATGAATAATGTGATTAAAAATATCAGAGTGAAAAGCATGAAAAGAGGTAGATAAAGGTACAAGTTCATCAGGTCTATTTTTTCCTTCAGAAGCTTTTCTTATTGCATATGTTGTTAAAAATTCAACCATATCGCTTGACAACATGTTCTTTACGTATTTGTAATTAGTTTTCACTTAAAACTTTTTTTGTTCCAAAACATATTTTTATATCTATCAACCCATTTACTACTTAACATCTTTAGTGTTTTGCCATGTAGTTTTTCCATATAAAAACCAGACCATACTTTCCAAGATTCTCTTTTAAAAGGGACAACCTGTACCATAGGCTCACCTTGTTTAATTAAAAATTGTTTATCTCTTTTCTTTAAAATAAAAGGAAAATTAATTAAATTTACATATGTATCTGTGTCTACTACACCCTCGATTATTTTCCATCTTTCTTCCATTCTATTCATAGGATGAATAAACAAACAGCTATAGCCTGGAGGAGTTTTAATTAACCATTTGTTATGAAACTTACCTGCATTTTCACCTGTAGTTTTATGCCATTCTTTTGGTAGCTGCGCTTTACCATGAAAACCAAAATCTTCTTGACTTCTACTAGCAGGAGTAACACTAAAATCTTCTTCTGTAGGATCTACAACATAATCTTGATCAAAAGGTATGATATAACCCATCGTCATTGAATCTAAAAAAGGCATGCACGTTTTTAACGTAGGTGCGTGTAAATTGTTTTTGCTGTGTCTTTCTAACTTTTTGTATTCATTAGGAACAAATCTATTTGCTGGTTTTGGATGTGGCCATATGTCAACCATACCTCCGTTTGTTGCACAAAAATTTATTTTTTTCTCAAACAATTTTTTGTATAAAATTAAAAGACATTGATCTTCTAATTTCTCCTTTATTTTTTACTTTAAAGGGCATGACAAAATGTTGATGAGAAGCTTCAAATATGTAAAAATGTCCAACCTCGGGTTCAAACCATGTGCAGTTTGATCCATTAACATCTGTAAAACCTAATTGACCATCTTTAAATTTATGAGGATCTTTTACATCATTTATAAACTCTGGAACTTTTAAAAACATAACAGTTGAATAACCTGTATTATCGTGATGAGTATGAGGTGGATTATACTCTTCTTCTTTCATATCATTAATCCAACAATTTAAAATTTCTAATTCTTTATTTCCTCGAAACAAATTAACTTTCTCTAGTGTTTCAATATAATCATTCATACAATCTACCATATATTTTGAAACTTCTGTATCAGCCATAAACTCAGTAAATTTTAATTCTGATTCCATTCTTCCAGCTAATCGCCAACCAAAACTTTCTAAATTTTCTTTGCGTTGTTCATATTTTTTATTGAGATCATCAATAGCATTCAAAGGTATGCTATACCTTTTAATCATTTTACCAAAAACGTTTGTTTGTGCTTCCATTCTTTTTTCTGTCTCTTTCATAACACAAAAACCATGTCAAGAAAACAATTATAAAAAGATTTCTTGATATATTCTGTACACATGTTTAAATTGGATCTCACCCAAAAATTATAAATCAAGGAGATATTATGGAAAATCAAGAAGTATTGAAGGCTATAGCTACCCTTGCTGATAAGGTGAGTCGTTACCACGAACGTTTATTAGCAGTGGAAAGAGAAAACGAAAAACTACACAAAGAATTATTAGAACACCGAAACGTGCCTCATATACATACAATTCAAGGTAAACCACATAACTCCGATGCTACAGTTATGGTAACTGGTTTAGATTCTGATTTGGAATGTGAAGCTTGTAGTGCTTAGGGTAGATATAAATAATCTATACTAGATCGTTTGAGAGTATCTAAAGCATCTTCTTTAGTTTCTACCAAAGGTTCACCACCTAGATT
>JACLAC010020272.1_pt1 | contig 21523 bp, 19 predicted proteins | sample 8027881 | NCBI WGS metagenome assembly JACLAC01 (sample SAMN15725517, study PRJNA655200) | protist metagenome | isolation source: fluorescence activated cell sorting (FACS) single amplified genomes of... | place: Spain: Blaines Bay Microbial Observatory, Mediterranean Sea | collected 2016-01-19 | reverse complement strand
GTTTCGTACAGCCGATCAGCCGGCAGGGTGAGGGACCCGGGGAGTTTCAACGGCCGTCTTTCCTGGTGCGGACCTTTCCCCATCATTTTGTTTTGATCCACTCCCATGGGCTCCTGTTGTTTCAATCCGACGGAACCCTGGTTCGCCAGATCACCGGTTTCAAGGATATCGATATTCGCATGGGCGGGAATGAAATCATCTGGGATGAACCGGGCCGGTTTTATCTCAGTGATCCCTTTAAATGGAATCATCCCGGCAAACAACACGCCCTGGTCCGGATCGGGCCTGGTAAAAACTTTAAGATCAAGGGTTTCGGGGAGCGCTTCCATCTCTTCGATAAAAAATTTGCCCCGCGGTGGAGACATCGTCCGTTCGGGGCCTTCGCAAAAATAGGCGAAAGGATTTGGGTCGGTTCCCCCTACAAGGCCAGCCTGGTTATTTACGACCTGAAGGGGAACCTCATCGAGGAGTTGAAAAACTCCCATCATCCCAACGGTATCAGCTACGCAGATTACGAGAACATTGACCCCAAAATGAAAAAACGCCGTTTTAATCAGGAAATTTACAACAGCAAACGAGCCAATCATTCCCTCCACCAATTGGGACCCGTGGCCATACGCACTCTTTTTCAAAAAAAACACGGCTATCTCTACGATTTCTATGACCTGGACGGGAACCTGCTGGCCAAGAGCCTGAAGTCGGGCTCCTCCGGCATCAAGATTTTGGATACCCACGGAAAAAACATTGTGGGCAGGGTACTTGGTTTTGCCTTTGGGGAAATGACCGAAGAGTATCTTAAAAAATTCCTCTACAAACCGGAAATGGCGGCCCTGTTCGAAACCGGCCTCATAAACGGAGACGAAGAGGTTGATGACCGCTTCCTCTGGCTCGCCCATCTGGCGGATTACTAAGATGGGACACCACGTAACGGCCTATTGGCAAGCCGGGGCCAGACCCCCAAAATCGGTTATCTTGGATCAGGGTCCCTCGAGGTTTGGGCATCGTCGGAAGAAAAACTGCAACCTCGATACTTTTTGGAGGCATGAATGAAAAATAAAACCTTGTTTATCAGCCTATTGTTAATCATGGTTTCGGTTATGGCCGGTTTTACCACAAAAGAAAACAAGCAAAAAAACCGGCAATGCTTGGGAAGCCGGGACCGGGACGGTCAAACCGCGGTCGGACCGGAGCTTGCGGCCCCCGCGAATCTCGCGGAAAAACCCCCGGCTACCCCGAAAACCTTTCGCGCCGATAGCCCCCCTAAAAAGGCCGAAAAAGCCGGGGACCAAAGCATTAGCCCCCAATTAAAAGAACGCCTGCTTAAAGCCCGAGAATTCCGGAACCTGTTGAAGTTCGATGGTTTTGTAAGGCTGCGGACGCCGGATGAGTTTGCGATCAGTTGGTTGAAGGATGCAATTTTTATTGATGATCATTATATTGTTTTGGATGATAAGGGTGAGCAATTGCTGCAATTCGACAAGGACGGTAATTTCGTACAGCCGATCAGCCGGCAGGGTGAGGGACCCGGGGAGTTTCAAAGACCACAGGTTCTGGCACGAGCCTATCCCCACCATTTTGTTTTGGGCGACTCCCATGGGCTCCTGTTGTTTCAATCCGACGGAACTCTGGTTCGCCAGATCCTAGGTTATAAGGATATAAACATTCGCTTGGGTTGGAATAATATCATCTGGGATAAGCCGGATCGGTTTTATCTCACTGATCCTTTTAGATGGGGCCATTCCGGTAAACAACACGGGCTGGTCCTACTCCGACCGGACAAAAAGTTCGAGATAAAGGGTTTTGGAGAGCGGTTCCTTCTCTACGAAAAAAAATTTGGTCCGGGGTATAGCCATCTCTCGTACCAGGCCTTTGCAAAAATAGGCGATCGGATCTGGGTCGGTTCCCCCTACAAGGCCACCCTGGTTATTTACGATCTGGAGGGGAACCCCATCGAGGAGTTGAAAAACTCCTATCATCCCAATGGAGTCAATCATGCCGATATTGAGAAATGGGACCCCCAAAAGGAAATGCACCTGTTTTTTCAGAACATATACAATCAAAAAAAGGCCAATCATTCTCTCCACCAATTGGGACCCGTGGCCATACGCACCCTTTTTCAAGCAAAACCAGGCTATCTCTACGACTTCTATGACCTGGACGGAAACCTGCTGGCCAAGAGCCTGAAGTCGGGCTCCTCCGGCATCAAGATTTTGGATACCCACGGAAAAAACCTCGTGGGCAGGGTACTTTCCTTTGCCTTTGCGGACATGACCGAAGAATATCTCAAAAGATCCCTCTCAAAACCGGAAATGGCGGCCCTGTTCGAAACCGGCCTCATTGAAGGCGACGAAGAGGTTGATGACCGCTTCCTCTGGCTCGCCCATCTGGCCGATGACTAAGTTGGCAAATAACCCCGCAACGGCGTTTTGGCCAAAGCCTACGGCTGCCGTTGGGCAGCTGTGGCCAGACCCCAAAAGCCGGTTGTTTTCGGCCTGGGTCAGGGTCGCCCTGGCTTGAGTGTTCGTGGGGAAATAGGCAGCAAAGATAGCTCCATAAACCATCATCGCGGGATGTGACTTTTTTTCCTTTGAAGGGTTGCATCCCGGAAGGGCTTGTGTTACTCTTTGGCCCGCTGCCGGAGAGGTGACCGAGTGGACGATGGTGCGCGCCTGGAAAGCGCGTGTGGCGGAAACGTCACCGAGGGTTCGAATCCCTCCTTCTCCGCCATAGCAGCTTGAAGAATCAGGCATCGGTAACGGAAGCTTGTGAACCGTGTCAGGCCCTGACGGGAGCAGCACTAAGTGAGATCTTTCGGGTACCGGTGTCTGACTGTTCAAAACATCAGCACTAGAGGAAAAACCCAGGGGGAATCGAGGAAGCGCCGGTTATGTCATCGCAAGTTACCGCCCTGGCCTGGCGGCCCCAAACCTTTGATGACCTTGTAGGTCAAGAAGTCGTTTCCAAGACCCTCGAGAACTCCATCACCTCGGGTCGCATCCACCATGCCTATCTCTTTGCCGGCCTGCGGGGTTCGGGCAAGACCTCCTGTGCCCGCATCTTCGCCAAGGCTCTCAACTGTTCCAAAGGTGCCACCGCCAAACCCTGCCAGGAATGCCCCTCCTGTATTGAGATCCGCGACGGCAATTCCATGGATGTGGTTGAAATCGATGCCGCCTCCAACAACAGCGTGGACAATATCAGGGAATTGCGCGAGTTGGTCCGCTACAACGCCACCCGCGATCGTTACAAGATCTACATCATCGATGAGGTCCACATGCTCTCCACCAGCGCGTTCAACGCGTTGTTGAAGACCTTGGAAGAGCCCCCCCCCCAACGTGCTCTTCATCCTGGCAACCACCGAACTCCATAAGATTCCCGCCACCATCCTGTCGCGCACCCAGCAGTTCGACTTCCGGCAGATCCCGCTCTTCAAGATCGAAGAACGGCTCAAGCTCATCTCACAAACAGACAAGCTGGAGATGGAGGACGAGGCCTTTTCCCTGATTGCCCAGGCGGCCGGCGGCTCCATGAGAGACGCCCTCTCAATCTTTGACCAGGTCATTGCCGCCTCCTCGGATACTGTTTCGGGTCTGGATGTCAAATCCATTTTGGGCGTGGTCGAGGATGCCAATCTCATCGACCTCATTGGGGGCGTGGCCAAAGGGTCCACCGAACAGGTCTTTTCCCGGATTAACGAGTTGGTCCATCACGGGCACGATTTGAAACAGGTCTACGACACCTTTACCGGTTTTATTCGCGACTCCATCGTGCTCAAGAGTGTCAGCAATCCCACCGACCTCCTGGTTCGTCGTTATGGTCACGGCAAAGCCCACGAAGAGGTCATTGCCGATTTGAGTGTCTCAGACCTGGTCCGGGTTCTAGACGTGCTGGTCACTCACGAGCCCGTCTTCCGCCAGGCTTCCGAGCCCCGTTATGCCTATGAGCTCATCTTCCTCAAGTTGCTCGAGCAGCGGAAACTTGTTCCCCTCGAATCCCTGCTTGCCGATCTCAAGGATTTGGCGGGGGGGGTAGCCGCACCCGAAAAAAAAAAAACTGATCCCGGCCACTGAATCAGCGGACGATCTCAAAACAGGACCTGCTAGCGATAAAACTTCCCCTGCCCCGACCACACTCGAGGATGCCGGCTCTATCGGTTCCTTTTTCGAGTTCATCAAAAAAGAGGGGAAACCGGCCCTGGCCGCCCTGGTCGGCAATGCCTTTCACATCAAGGAAAAAGAGAACCGGCTTACCTTCTTTTTCGACAGAAGCAACGCCAATATCATTCCCATGCTCAAGAGCAGTCCTAACCTCAAACCTCTTCAGGATCTTGTTCATGCCTGTTTCGGCCGGCAACTCGAACTCCATTTCTCCGTGGGCAACGACCCCAAGTTGAAGGAACGGCGGGAGGCGGAAGCACGCGACCTGGAAGAGGTCAAAACCAATCCCAAGGTTCAATTCATTTTGAAACAGTTCAATGGTAGTATCCTGAAGTGTACTAGATTGGACACATCAAAGGAGTAACTCATGTTTGATTTGGAAGCGACAATGGGCCAGGCCCGTGAATTTCAGAAAAAATTAAAGGACGACCTGCAGAAGATCGCTATTACGTCCAGTAGCGGAGGCGGCGCCGTGAATGTCGTGGTCAACGGGAACAAGGAAATCACCAAGATCGATTTTTCCCCGGAAGCCATGGATGATCACGAAATCCTGGCCGATCTCGTTCTGGCGGCCGTGAGCGGCGCCTATGCAGAGGTGGACAAGGAACTCCAAGGCCGTCTTCCCAACCTGGATAGCATGGACCTGTCCTCCATCACGGACATGTTCAAAAAATGATGGACTCTCCCCTGGATCGCGTGTCCCAACTCCTGGCCGAAATGCCCGGGATTGGCAAGAAAACGGGCCAACGACTCGCCTATTTCATCCTGAATCGCGAGGAAAGTTATGCCATCGAACTGGCCCATGCTTTGACAGAGCTCAAACAGAAACTGCGTTGGTGCACCCATTGTTTCAACATCAGTGCAACCGAGCTTTGTGACATCTGCCGCCAGGAAAAACGGGATCCCACCCTGTTGTGCATTGTGGAGGATGCCGTGAACGTGGCCAATATCGAGCGGTCCCGGAGCTACCATGGTTATTACCACGTGCTTCAGGGTGTCTTGTCCCCGGTCAACGGCATTGGACCCGACGAACTGAAAATCAAGGAGCTTCTCCTGCGCCTGGACAAGGGGGTAGTAAAAGAGGTTATACTGGCGACCAATCCCACTGTGGAGGGAGAAGCGACCGCCATGTACATCGCCGGAACTCTCGAAGGACGTGACCTCGCGGTATCCCGCATCGGTGTCGGAATTCCCATCGGCGGCAGCTTGGAATATTGTGACGAGATAACCATGGCCAAGGCCTTGGAAAACCGGAGGTCCTTGTTGTAGAAGACCCAAGCTTTCCATCTGGATGCATCCTGGGACTGACGGCAAAAAACACCACCGTCCGCCGGCACTCTTCAAGCCGGGTTGAGGCGGGGGAACAGTTTTCTTCATGAGTCATGCCTGCTTCCCATGGCTTGCTGCCCGTCAAAGTTCCCGGTGTATCTTCGATTAAAACAATGGGTTTTGTGGCGCCCATGTTCAGACGAGCGTTTTCTTTTTACTCCGGCCCCTGCTAAAATATATTTTGGAAATAAAGCAAGAAGGCCGGCATCAAGACCCGCAAAAGAGCCGGCCGGAAAAAATCGTTTTGAATCTCGAGGTCGGGTTTTGTTGAAAAGATGGTTGCGAAAAACACGGGTTTTCCAACGCCGAAATCAAGCTCGAGCTGAGCCTCCCCTGATGGTTCCCGGCAGAAACACCTTGCCGGGCATGAAATCAGCCAAAGTATACCGGGGGTTTTCCCCATGGGAATGAAACGGTTGCGCAGATTGCTCGAGCTTGCCTGGCTGGAAAGAGCGGTCCTCTTGGAAGCGGTTGTTTTCCTGGGCCTGGCCCGGTTGTTTTTGGCTGTTCTTCCCTTTCGCTGGATCCGCCGGCTCGCCGGGTCCCCAAACGGGCCCATCCCCCAAAGCCGTCCTCGGGACCTGGCACGAATCCAACGGATCGGAACCATGATCGAGCTGGCCTCCCGCAACCTCCCCTGGTTTTGCCTGTGCCTGGCCCAGGCCATCGCTGGTCGTTTCATGCTCCGGTGGCGTGGTATCCCCGGTAAAATTTTCATTGGGGTGATGAAAGACGAGCAAGAGGATGCACTTTGCTCTCACGCCTGGCTCAAGAGTGGCGACCTTTTCGTCACCGGCGAAAAGGGCCATGACACCTTTACCGTTATCACCGAGTTCGTCCGGGAGTCTTGACTTCCACACCTAGTTTTCCAAAAGAGAATCGTTCTCCACAGAACATCCCGACTATTCAAACCCTCATCCTGGCCCCTCGATAGGCCGCGATTCTTATTGACCGGCCCGTTCAACACAGCGTCTGGGAAGGTTCAGGGTTTTGAAGAGGAAATTGTTGCCTGCTCTCACACCGGGTCCGCTGACTTGGACGAGCAGGATGCGGTAATGGTCGGGGGACAAAATACTTTTCTGTGGGCGCGGAATCCATTTCACGACCATCTCCACCGTACCGTTGGGACCCTGTGCCCCTGGATCCCAAATAAAGGTTTCGGTAGCGACCGTGTCCAGGTACTCCATGGGAATTCCGGTTTTCAACTCATCCACAACCAGCCGAAATGATTGGGATTGTTTCCAGTGCAGGTTCTTCCAAGCCAACCGGATGCGCAGGGGGTAATGATCTCGTGGTTTGTGGTCGTTGGGGACCTGAAGGTCTTGGACCCAAAGGCGAGGTCGTCTGGATTGTTGGTGGAGGACCAGTTGTAAGGGGCCCAAAGGCGGGTCGGTTGTGAGCAACTGACCCGGTTTGGCCTTGAAGAGGGCATCTCCCACCCAACCGGACAATGCGTAGGTCAAAGAAAAGGAAGCACCTGGCGCCATGGTAACAACCACTTTTTGGGCCGATCCGGCCAATAAGGCGGAGAGAGAAAGTGCATCGGACGGCACGGTCTCGAGGGGACGGTTGTCGAGGAGAATGTTTTTCAGGGCTCCATTCTTGAAGTTGGCGGCCAGGATAGGCAAACTCTTCTCGAAGACCGCCTTGGGATGTTCCCTGTCAAACCGGTGCTCCTGTTCAACGAGGTAGAAGGGAATGATATCGGCCTGGTAATCCGGTCTTCGAAAATAAACGATGGGAAGTTGGTAATAGTCGCCGGTAGGGCGGGGCCGGATCACCATCTTCTGGTTGGGTTTCAGGTCGAGTCCGGGAGGTTGGAGACTCCAGTTGACCTCTGCATAGGCAGGCTCCCCCTTGTCGTAGATTTTCCTCATATGAGACCAAAGGTAACCCACCGGATCCGTGTCGGGGGGTAGGGAAAAGGAATGAGCTCTCAAATCGGCAAAGGAAACAGGTTGCCCCTGTATAGCCGAAAAGTCACAGCGGTGCTGTGGATCTAAAAGTAGCCAGTTGTTCTCGAGGCGAACCTCCGCCATGACGTGGTGGGTGATGGAGACGACCCGGGCGGGAATACCGTACTGGTAGCAAAGACTTGCAAGAATCCTCGACTGCTCTCCGCAGAACCCGAAACCGTAACCGAAAAATAACTCATCGAGTTGTACGCTCTTACGTGCATCCCAGGGTAGAAACCGGTCACGGGCAAATGCAAAGATGCGCGCCACCTTTTCGGTTTCCGGGAGGCCCTGCTCGAAGGATAGCGGTTGGAAGATCGATGCACCGTCTACTAGAATATCCACCCCGGGAACGGGGCCGATCAGTTCGACGGCGCTTAGTTCAGTTCCGGGTAAGGGGTAGCCCGGTAAGGAGCCTCGAGCGAACGGCCCAACTGGAAGGGCAAGAAAAAAAAAGGCCAACCGAACCGTAGCCGCCGAAAACCATTTTAGACCAGGCTCGACATTCATTTTTATGTCCAAACGCTTCAAGCGTTAAATTCTACATATGAGGAGCAGTTCCGAAATCTCACTCCGGGTACTTTATCACTGCTTGACGGTAATTGGAAGAAACCAACGTCTCGAACCAACCGGACGGAGTTTTAACTGCATTTCCGTTCCCGGCAGGGGAGAGGAAGTTTCTTTAACTGAATGTTGTCAGGATATTGTCAGGTTTGTCCCTTCGCGGGCTGTGTTTTCGGGTCTGTGAAGCCCTTCCCCGAAAGAATTGCCCCAGCTTGTTGAAAATACTTTCTTGGGAAAGATTTTTATGCTTAAATAAGCCCGTTTGTTTATTGGTTTCGCCCAAACAGGTTGCGCCTTTTTCCCGGATGAAAAAAGAAACCAAAAAACACTTCCCCCGGTGACCAAGAAGGGGGTTTGCGAATCCATTTGTGTCTTTCACAATGAATAAGGAGTCGATCCCTTATGACTGTTTTCAAGATAAAAGAGGGATACACGGTTCCCATTTCCGGTGAGGCGAAACAAGAAGTCAAAGACTTGCCTCACCCTCCATTTGTGGGAATCTGTCCGAACGAGATCAAGGGCCTCAAACCGAAGCTCGCCGTCAGGGTTGATGACGAAGTGAAGGTAGGCAGCCCGTTGTTTTTCGACAAGAAATCGCCGAACATCTTGTTCCTGTCGCCCGCGGCGGGACGGGTCACGGCCATCAACTACGGTCCGAGAAGGGTAATCGAAGAGATCATCATCGATACCAAGGACCATTACGAGTACGAGAATTTCCCCAAATTCGCCTCGGGGAAAATCGGCAAGATCGGGCGTGACGAACTCATCGAGAACCTGATGAAAGGGGGCATCTGGCCCTTTATCAGGAGAAGGCCGTTCAACAAGATCGCGAATCCGGCGGATAAACCCAAGGCGATTTTCGTCAATTGCATGGACAGTGCTCCCCTTGCCAACGATCCAAATTTCTCCCTAGATCGAAAGGCTGGGGAATTCGCCGCGGGGATCGAGGCACTGAAGGTACTATGTGGGAAAGTATACGTTTCCGCACGTTCCAATGATCCCAATCCCATGTTCCAGGCGCCGGAGGGTATCGAATACAACAGTTTTTCCGGAAAACACCCTGCCGGACTGATCGGGACCCAAATCTCCCGGCTCAATCCAATCAACAAGGGAGAAACGGTCTGGTACATGACCGCCCGGGACACAGTCCTAATGGGTAGTTTCCTGCTGACCGGAACATATCCCATCGAGCGGGTTGTGGCCGTGGCCGGTCCGGGAGTAATCAAACCCACCTACGTACGCACCCAAATGGGCGCAAAGATCTCGGACATGGTAGCCGATAACCTTACCGGTGGGGAAATGCGTTTTGTTTCGGGCGATGTGCTTTCGGGGTGGACCAAATCCGTAGACGGGTTTTTGGGTTTCTATGACGACCTCATTTCAGTACTTCCCGAAGGCCGGGAACAACATTTCATGGGTTGGATGATGCCGGGTTTGAATCAACCCTGTTACTCCAATGCCTACCTCTCAGGTTTCCTTTCCAAGCGGTTCAAGATGAACACGAACCTGAACGGTGGGCGTCGAGCCATTATCCAGTCCGGTATTTTCGGACGGGTGGTGGCCCTTGACATACACCCTGAATTTTTGGTGAAAGCCACCCTGGCCAATGATATCGATGCCATGGAACAACTCGGCATTCTAGAGTGCGATCCCGAGGATTTCGCCCTGTGCACCTACCTCTGTCCTTCCAAGACAGAAGTGGGCCGAATCATTGCCGGCGGCCTCGAGATGATGGAGAGAGAAGGGTAATGAAGTTTTTACACGATTTCTTGAAAAAGAACGAACACCATTTCATGAAGGGTGGCAAGCTCGAGAAGTTCTACCCCGTTTATGAAATGCATGAAACCATTTTGTTCACAACCAAAACGGTAACCAGCTCTTCCGTTCACGTCCGGGACGCCTTGGACACGAAACGGTTGATGATCCTGGTGGTCATCTCGCTGATACCCTGTGTCCTCATGGCCGCCTACAACACCGGTTTACAGGAAGCTTTGGCATTGGGCCAACCCACTGATAATTTTCTGGGATTGTTTGGGAGCGGCCTGCTTACCATCCTGCCCATCATCATCGTGAGCTACGTGGCCGGCGGCTTTTGGGAAGTCCTTTTCGCGATTATCCGCCGGCACGAGGTCAACGAGGGGTTCCTGGTCACCGGCATCTTGTTCCCCCTGATCCTGCCCGCCACCATTCCCCTGTGGCAGGTGGCCGTGGGGATGAGCTTCGGCGTGGTAATCGGCAAGGAAATTTTCGGGGGGACGGGCATGAACGTGCTCAATCCCGCCCTGACCGCCCGGGCCTTCCTCTACTTTTCCTATCCCATCCAGATCTCCGGGGACAAGGTTTGGGTCGTCCATCAGGCGGACAAATTAGTTGACGGCTTCAGTGGAGCCACTCCCCTGGCCGTGGCGGCGACGACCCCGGGCGGCGAACAGGCCAGCGATATCTTGGGCCAGTTCAGTTACATGGCCTACGACATGAAAAATATGTTCCTGGGTTTCGTGCCCGGCAGCATCGGCGAAACATCCGTGCTGGCCTGCCTCATCGGTGCCTTGATCCTCATCGTCACCGGTGTGGCTAGTTGGCGGGTCATGATCAGTGTCCTGATCGGGGCGGTGGTCACCGCCTTGGGCTTGAACCTGCTGGCCGGTCCCAACCTGCCCGGGATCCTGACCCTCTCGCCCCAGGCACACCTGGTCATGGGTGGCCTGATGTTCGGCGCCGTGTTCATGGCCACAGATCCCGTCAGTGCCTCACGTACCAATACGGGCAAGTATATTTACGGTTTTATGATCGGGTTACTGACCGTCCTGATCCGGGTATGGAATCCCGCCTATCCCGAGGGCGCCATGTTGGCCATCCTCTTTATGAATATCTTTGCACCGCTCATCGACCATTACGTGGTCCGGGCCAACATCAAGAGGAGGTTGAGTCGTGTCGCAGCGTAAAGGTGACTTATACACTTTGGGGTTTGCCGCGGTGGTTTGCGTGGTCTGTGCCCTGATTCTTTCGATTCTGGCAACCGCATTGAAACCTCGTCAACTGGCCAACGAACGACTCGACATCGTGGTCAATCTCATGGCTTCAGTCGGCAAGGACTACAATAATTTGGAGGCCATGGGCAGCGACGAAGTATTCGCCATGTTCGAGAGCGAATTCAAGGCCCTGCTCCTCGATAAGGACAACCAGGCCCAAAACAGGGACTTCATGGAAACCGAACTGGTCAAGTTGAACTATCCCATCGGCGACCTGAAGAAACTGGATACCAGCTCCCTTTTGGGCCGGTTCAACAGCAAGGCCGGCATGCTCGCCCGCCGTGCCAAAAAGTCCCGAGCCGACTACGATCCCCGTTACAAGATGGTCTTTATCTACCAGCCGAACGGGAATACGAGCGGTTACGTCGTTCCCATCGAGGGCTATGGCCTCTGGGACTTGATCAAGGGCTATCTCGCATTGGAGGTAGACCTGAACACCGTGAAAGGTGTCAGTTTCTACCAGCACAAGGAAACACCTGGTCTCGGCGCCCGCATCGTCGAAGACCGGTTCAAGGACAATTTCAAGGGCAAGAAAATCCTCGATGTGCAAGGGAACCTGGTTTCTATTACCGTCGCCAAAGGCCGCGCCGGCGATAGTACCCACCAGGTTGACGGCATCAGTGGCGCTACCCTGACGGGTGACGGCATCAATGGGTTTATCAAGGCGGACCTCGAACGCTACGAGCCCTATTTCAAGACCCTTAGGAAGTAGGAGGAGTGGTCATATGAGTGTTGCTACAGCTACCCAAGTAAAGACGAGCCCCCCTCTTTTCGGAAAGAAAGAGCGCGAAGCGGTCAAAGATCCCATTTGGGACAATAACCCCATTACCCTGCAGGTCCTGGGCATCTGCTCTGCCCTGGCGATTACCACCAGCATGCAGCCGGCCCTGGTCATGTGTGTTGCCCTTACCTTTGTTCTCACCGGCTCCAATGTTGTGATTTCCCTTTTGCGGAACATGATCCCCTCCAAGATCCGGATCATCGTCATGCTCTCGGTCGTCTCGACCCTCGTCATCATGGTCGATCAGGTACTCAAGGCCTACTCTTTCCAAATGAGTAAACAGCTATCCGTCTTTGTGGGCCTGATCATCACCAACTGTATCGTGATGGGCCGGGCCGAGGCTTTTGCCATGGCCAATAAACCCTGGCCATCCTTCCTCGACGGGGTGGGCAATAGTTTGGGATACAGCATCATTCTCATCGTTGTTGCCTTCTTCCGCGAGGTTTTGGGCAGTGGTACCCTCTTTGGGTTTCCAATCGTGCCCCAGATACTCTATGAGGCCGGTTACGTCGATATGGGCCTGATGCTGACACCGCCCGGCGCCTTCCTGATCCTGGGCGTCATCATCTGGATTCAAAGAACCTTATCCGGTAAGTTCGAAGACTAGGGGGTATTTCATGGCTGAGTATATTAGTATTGCAGTCCGGTCCATTTTCGTTGAAAACATTCTACTGGCTTTGTTTTTGGGCATGTGCTCGTTCCTGGCATGCTCTAAAAAGATCGATACCTCCATCGGCCTGGGCCTTGCGGTCGTCTTTGTCCTGACCGTAACCGCACCGGTCAACTGGTTGATCAACCATTTCCTCCTGGAAGACGGGGCTCTGGCCTGGGCCGGTTTGCCCACCGTCGATCTCAGCTTCCTCCAGTTCATCTGTTTCATTGCGGTCATCGCCGCCATGGTCCAGTTGGTGGAGATGGTTACCGACAAGTTTACCCCCAGGCTCTACCATGCTTTGGGCATCTTTCTCCCCCTGATCGCCGTGAACTGTGCCATTTTGGGGACCTCCCTGTTTATGGTGGGCAAGTATAAGTACGACTTCACCGAATCCTGTGTCTACGGGTTCAGTTCGGGGATCGGCTGGATGCTTGCCATCGTCGGCATGGCCTCGATCCGAACGAAAATCCAGTATTCCAACCTGCCTCCGGGCCTGCGCGGCCTGGGCATTACCATGATTATCACAGGCCTGATGGCCATGGGGTTCATGAGTTTTATCGGCATCAACCTCTAAGGGGAGGAAAGGTATATGTTGATCATTGGTTTAAGTATTATTGTTTTTACCGGCATCATTTTATCGCTGGTCTTGTTACTCACGGTTCTCGAGCGTAAGTTGGTGCCCCAAGGTGAGATCCAGATCCTCGTCAATGACAATGAGGAGAAGAGTCCCATGGTCACCCCGGGTGGAACCCTCCTGGGCGCTTTGAGTGGTGCCAAGATTTTCCTGCCGTCTGCATGTGGCGGAGGCGGCACCTGTGCCATGTGCAAGTGCCAGGTCTTTTCCGGTGGGGGAGACATCCTGCCTACCGAACTGACCCACATCACACGAAAAGAGGCTCAGGAGCAGTGGCGTCTCGCCTGTCAAGTCAAAGTAAAAGAGAGCATGAAGATACACGTCCCCGAGGAAGTGTTCAGCATCCAGAAGTTTGATTGTACGGTGCGTTCCAATAATAATGTGGCCACCTTCATCAAGGAGCTTATACTTGATATTGACGGTGGCAAAACCCTGGACTTCAAAGCCGGCGGCTACATTCAAATCGATATACCCGCCTACAGTAAACTCGAATACTCCGAGTTTGATGTTCAAAAGGAGTACCATTCCGACTGGGACAAGTTCAACTTGTGGCGTTTTGTGGCCAATAACCCGGAAGATTGTTTCCGGGCCTATTCCATGGCCAACCACCCCGCCGAGGGGAACGTGGTGATGTTGAACGTTCGTATCGCATCTCCACCGCCCCGCCTCCCCGATGCGCCTCCCGGCATCGCTTCTTCCTATATCTTCAATCTCAAGCCGGGTGATAAGGTCGTGGTTAGCGGCCCTTACGGCGAATTCTTCCCCCAGGAGACAGAACGGGAGATGGTCTACATTGGTGGTGGCGCAGGGATGGCGCCCATGAGAAGTCATATCTTCGACCTGTTCCACACCAAGAACACCAAACGCAAGGTCAGCTTCTGGTATGGTGCCCGCTCCCTCCGGGAAATGTTTTACGACGATCATTTCAAGAACATCCAGGATAAGTGGCCCAATTTCTCCTATAACGTGGGTCTCTCCGAACCCCTCCCCGAGGATAACTGGACCGGTTATGTCGGGTTTATTCATCAGGTTCTTTACGAGAACTACCTGGAGAATCACTCGGATCCCACCGAGGTCGAGTACTATCTCTGCGGCCCCCCAATGATGATTGATGCCGTCACCAACATGCTCGACAATCTCGGTGTCGAAAAAGATATGATCCGATTCGACGAGTTCTAAGGGCTGGTCATGTTCACAATCTCACCGAAGCACCGGTTCTGGCCGGTGCTTCTTTGCTTTTTTCTATCCTGTGATAAACCGGTCACCTATGAGACCCACGGCTCCACCATGGGCACCACCTACTCCGTCAAGTTTACCGTGACCGGCAAGGTAGACGTCAATTCTCTTTCCAACGATATCAAGGTCCGCTTGGAGGAAGTCAATAGTCTCATGTCCAACTGGTCCGAGGACAGCGATACTTCCCGTTTCAACCGCCATAGGGAGGATACACCTTTGGAAGTATCACCCCATACCGCACGGGTGATCCGCAATGCCCTGGACATCGCCGACCGTACCGGTGGCGCTCTTGATCCCACCGTCAGTCCCCTCATCGAGCTTTGGGGGTTCGGCATCGCCAAACGAAAGGATTTTCCAACACCCGAGGCCATTCGCCAAGCCCGGGCCAAAACCGGCTACCACCATCTGGAACTGAACGGGACCCAACTGGTCAAACGTATACCCGAACTGACCCTCAACCTCAGCGCCAGCGCCAAGGGTTATGCTGTAGATTTGATTGCCGCCTACCTCCAGGAACAGGGTATCGACCATTTCATGGTGGAAATAGGTGGTGAGGTGCGGGTTTCCACTCCACCAACCGGTCTCAGGCCCTGGAGAATAGGTATCAACAGTCCCACCAATCCTCACGGTGGTGACCTTTATTCTGTTGCACAGCTTACCAACCAGGCCATGGCCACTTCCGGTGATTACCTCAACTTCTTCATGAAAGACGGTGTCCGGTATAGCCATATCCTCGATCCCAATACCGGAATGCCCATCCCTTCGCGGGTTGGTTCCGTTTCAGTCATTGCTTCCGACTGCATGACTGCCGATTCTTATGCTACCGCCATTACCGTTTTGGGCCCCGAGCGCGGACTCCAAGTTATTTCCACACTGCCGGGGGTAGAATGCTTGATTTTGATTCGCCAGGAGGATGGGCAGTTCAAGGAAGTCAGTAGCCCCGGCATGCACACCTATCTCCAAGCAAAGTGAGTTGGGCGAGTATCTCCTGAAATACCATATCACCCGAAAAAAGGCACCATTCCCGGTGGCTCTCTGGTATACTTTTTACAAGTAAGGCATTCTTACTCGTTGTCCTGTTCGCTGTTCCTTGATTTTTCAAAGAATTAGTACTCCACACATGATAACATTTCATGGGTATACGAAAATCACTTGCCCTTTAAATCCTGTACATCACGATCATTGGCAAAAATCGGGCACTGCATTGGGCGCCTATGGCTGGCTTTCAAGCGAAAGCAGTACCCAAAGATTCATCCTTTAAACAATCAAACAGGCCCAAGCTTTTGGGAATATGAGGAACCAGGATAGGCCGTCCCACATCGCCAACAGGATATATTCGTTATTCCTTCCCGTTGAACGATCTGTTGGATTCCCCTTCATCTTGGGAGCCTTCCAGCGAGAAAAACGATGTTGGATATTTTGGCTTTCTACCTGGCGCTCATGACCCTGATTATGCTCCTGTGTGGCCAGACCTACTGGTTTTTAATGCATCCCTTCATCCATTTCTGGCGGACCATCGGTTCCAAACGCACCTACATGATTGTGCTTCCCCTGGTTTTTACCATGGCGCTACTCCTCTTTTTATTTCGGAACCGCCTCCTTGCCATTCGTTTTGCTCCCAACCCCTTTCTCATTGGCCTTGGAGCCCTTTCCTATGTGCTCAACACCTATCTCTACATTCAAAGCAGGAAATTCCTTGGGACCAGAACCCTGTTCGGTCTTTCCGAGCTTGCTGCCGACAATAATTCCGGTACCTTCATTTTCCAGGGAATTTACCGCAGGACACGCAATCCCCGCTACATCTCGGGCTGGTTCTTTATTTTTGCAATTGCGGCCATGACTAATTACCTGGCTATCTGGCTTCTCTTGCCGTTTTCCGTACTCGGCTTTTACATTATTATTCGGTTTGAGGAAAAAGAATTGTACTTGCGCTTTGGGGACCGCTACGCTGACTATGTCAAAAGAGTACCCCGTTTTTTCCTTTTCTCTCGGGTCGAACCGCTCAATAACGAAAAGTCAAACGGTTGTTCTCAACAATGAACCAAACCTCGACCTGGCTGGTTACGTACGTAACCAGGTACGGAATACCGTGTCTAACCATTCAAACAAATACCTTCATCAAACTAGACCAATGGGTTGAATCCTGAGCTGTATAGTTATCGGGTCTTCCCATTAAAAATATCGGATGATCGGTGGGGGCCCCCCTTCCACAAAACCATGATAGAAAAGGAACACATATAATTCGCCGCCGTGACCCTTTCAAGTTCTGGTCCGGCTGCTTGAAGAAAGGAAAAATATAGATGCTGAAAGTCGAAGGACTGAAAAAAACTTTTGCCATACCCAAAAAGAAAAAGAAGAATGTGGCGGAGAACGATCAAGATCCCCGCACAGAGGGGAAACAGTTTCACGCCGTTCGCGATGTCAGTTTCAGTTGCGGGCAGGGCGAGATTCTGGGTCTTTTGGGCATGAACGGAGCCGGCAAGACCACCACTCTGCGTATCCTGGCTACCGCCCTCAAACCCACGTCCGGAACCGCGATCCTGGATGGTATCGATATTACCAGTGACCCCATTGGTGTTCGCAAACGGATCGGTTTCCTTTCGGGGAGCACGGGCCTCTATGGTCGCCTGACCGCCCGCGAGATGGTGGCTTATTACGGCAAGCTGAATGGGGTGGCAGCGCCACTTCTCCGGGAACGCATGAACGAACTGTTCGGTCTGTTGGCTATGGATGATTTCCTGGACAAACGCAATGATAACCTTTCCACGGGCATGAAACAGAAAGTTTCCATTGCCCGAACCCTGGTTCACGATCCGCCGGTCCTCTTTTTTGACGAACCTACCGCCGGTCTTGATGTGCTCTCTTCACGGACCATTGTCGAATTTATTCGGCAGTGCAAGCAAAAAGGCAAAACTGTGGTTTTTTCCACACACTTCATGAGCGAGGTCGAAAAGCTTTGCGACCGGGTGGTAATCATCCACCATGGCAAGTGTTTCTTCACGGGTACCGTGGAAGACTTGAGGCAACAAACCGGGGAACGGGACTTGGAAGAAGCCTTCATGCGGCTCGTTGGAGGTACCGACTGATGAATAAAATATTCACAATCTATTGGAAGGAAATGAAGGAAGTCCTTCGCGACCGCAAGACCGTAATCTTCATGATCGTTTTGCCCACCGTGATCATCCCGGTTCTCTTCAATTTCATGTTCAAATTCATAGAAAAGAAAGAGAAAGAAGCCGCCACCGAACGGATCAAGGTCGCCATCCTCCACGAGGAAGCCATTCCCGGTCTCACCCAGGCTTTCCGTGAGAATAACGGTTTCGAGTTGGTGACCGGTTTCCGGGAGTCCGAGGAATTGAAGCCTGCCATCCGAAACGGAGACATCAAGGTCGGACTCGTTTTTCCAATCGGCGGGGCCGAACTGATGGAAACCCGGCAGAAAGTGGAAGTATCCGCCTATTACAATAACGCTTCCCTTACCAGTCGCGTCATTCCCCGTACCCGCAACGTGCTAGAGACCTTTAGTAACCAGGTCCGTAAGTCAAGGCTCGAAGAGCTCGGTCTGACCAGTTCCCTGGATCGGGAGGCCTTGATCGAACCTGCTGCCCTGGTTTCTTACGGCATTGCCGAAGAACGGGAAATCTGGGGTGAGCGGATCGGAGGGTTTCTACCCTACCTCTTCATTGCCTTTTGTTTTCTGGGCGCCTATTTTCCGGCGATCGATATCGGGGCCGGTGAAAAGGAACGGGGTACTTTGGAAACCCTATTGTTGACACCGGTACCCCGTGCTTTTGTCGTACTCGGCAAGTTCATGGTCGTCTTCACCTCCGGCATTGTCGCGGCCCTCCTATGTGTGATCAGCATGGGGGTCTGGATCGGTTTGAAGGGTCAGGGACAGGCCCATGTCCTCGGCAAAATACTCTCCGCCATCTCACCCTTCGATTTTGTCTTTATGGGTCTCATCCTGCTCCCCATGGCCGCAATCTTCGCCTCTGCTCTCTTGAGCATTTCCATTTATGCCAAGAACTTCAAAGAGGCCCAGAGCTATGCCGCCCCGCTCCAATTCTTCTGTATCCTGCCCGCGGTCCTCGCCCTACTGCCTGGCGTTGACTTGAACTGGACCTGGGCCATGGTCCCTATCACCAATATTTCTCTTGCCATCAAGGAATTGGTCAAGGGCACCATCGACTATAACATGCTCGCCATTATCTTCGGGTCCACCACCGTCTTCGCCGGAGCCGCCTTGTTCTTTTGTGTGCAATGGTTCAAACGGGAGGAGGTCCTCTTCCGCAATTGAGTACCAAGGCCCGGTTCTCCTCTCCGGGGATTGCCGGGCGGATCAGGTAGGGAAAACGACCGGTTTTTGAGAACACCGGAAAAGGGATGGCTACGGCGCTTTCCCAAAACGAAACCATACGCCTATCCATGCCGCCAAAAGATTCATAAAGCTCAGTGTATACCAATCAGTTCCCCACCGATAAATGGCACAAGCTACCGGGAAAACCTTCAACCAATCCCAAGCCGAAATGAAAATAGTGAAAGTTACTCCAACCTTTCCTTTTCCCTCCGAACCGTGGTAAGTTGACACCTGAAGAGACGTGCTCCGGGAAGCCCATGTATTTCACTCAACCCTTTTGGATTTTATTGGTCGTACCCCTGGTTTTCCTTTTTCGTGCTTGGCCCGTGGCTTCTCCCTGGGGAAGGGTCTTTCGTTTACTCACCTGGTCCTTGCTTCTCCTGGCACTGGCCACCCCGGTTTTTCTCCTACCCAAGCGTACCGGATATGTGATTGTCGTGGCTGATCGCAGCAAGTCCATGCCCGATGATGCCTCCGGACGGGTTTGGGAAACGATTGCTTTTCTTGAAAAAACCAAACCTGCCGGCGGATTTCTGGGTGTTGTCACCTTCGGGTACCAGGCGGCAGTCGAGAAATTCCCCAACGAAGGACCTATCTCCAGCTTTGCCCATGTCCTCGATGACAATGGTTCCAACCTGGCCGAGGCTTTGCAAAGGGCACAGAACCTCATTCCCAAGGGCGCCGCTGGTCGCATCCTTATCCTGAGTGACGGCCTCTGGACCGGCGTAGATCCCACTATTCCCGCCGCCCGGGCGGCAGCCCGGGGTTTCCCCATCGATTTCCGCGACTTGTCCCGGGGTGCATCCGACGATCTGGCCATTACCCGCATCGAGGCACCCCATTTGGTCAGTCCTTTTGAGGGATTTCTCGTTTATGCCTGGGTCCGGTCCCCCGAAAAAAGGGAAATCACCTATCAACTCAAACAGGGCAACCGCCTGGTCACCCAAGGGCAACGTCTACTGGAGCGGGGTCAAAACCGCTTTGTGTTCCGGGACCTGGCCGGTGGGCCCAGTACCCTGGATTACCACTTGGAAATCGCCGTACCCGGAGGGAAGCCAACCCCCGATCCCTTTCCCCAAAACAACAGTGCTTCTTTTCTAGTTGGCGTCAAAGGCCCCAAACCCATCTTGTTGGTTTCCCCTTCCTCAACCTCCTCACTCGGGTTCCTTCTCCAACAAGCCGGGCTGCCGCTCCGGATCCGGACACCGGACCAGGTGGTTTGGAACCTGGCTGAACTCTCCACCTTTGCCGCCGTCATCCTGGAAAACGTGCCCGCGAGTGAATTCGGAGATAGGGGATTGGCCAACCTGGCTCGATGGGTACAGGAAACCGGGTCGGGGCTTATGATGACGGGTGGTAAAAACAGCTATGGCCCCGGTGGCTACTTCCTTTCTCCTCTCGATGCCGTCCTTCCTGTCTCCATGGAGTTGCGGCGAGAGCACCGTACGCTTTCCCTGGCCATGGTTATTGCTCTTGACCGTTCCGGCAGTATGGCCATGATCACTCCCGGCGGCCGATCGAAGATGGACCTGGCTAATCTCGCCTCGGTCCAAGTACTCGACTTGTTGGCACCCGGTGACATGCTCTCCGTCATTGCCGTAGACAGCACAGCCCACCTCATCTTTCCCCTCTCCGGGATCGAGGACAAAGCCGAAAAACGCAAAAAAATCCTCAAGATCGACTCACAAGGAGGTGGTATCTTTGTTTATGAGGCTCTCCGAGCTGCCGTATCACAACTGGCCTCCGTAGAGGCCGGGGCTCGTCATATCCTGCTTTTTGCCGATGCTGCCGATGCTGAGCAGCCGGGAAAGTACAAAGAATTACTCGAGAAATGCAACCAAAGCGGGATCACAGTCAGTGTGGTGGGGCTTGGTACCGCGGGTGTAAGGGAAATGAGTCCTGACGCACAACTTCTGATCGACGTGGCCCGTCGTGGGAGAGGCCACATCTTTTTCACCGACCGGGCCGAAGCTCTGCCCCGTCTCTTTGCCCAAGATACCTTTCTGGTGACTCGCGAATCCTTTGTTTCGGAATCCACGCCCGCCCGTTTCACCTCCGGCATGCTCGCCCTCTCCAACCAGCCCTTCTCCCAAGCACCCACCCCGGGAGGATATAACCTTTGTTATCTCCGCGACGGCGCCAAGGTCGCAATGATCACCGAGGACAAACACAAAGCTCCCCTTCTTGCATTTACCTACGCGGGCCACGGACGTGTTCTGTGTTACATGGGCGAAGCAGGAGGGAAATATGCCGGAGAGATGGCTACGTGGCCCGAAGCTGGTCAATTTTTTTCCGCACTTGCTCGCTGGACCGCCGGTGCCGCACAGGAACTACCCGGAAAAAGCATGATCACCCAGACCGTCCGAGACGGGGTGCTCCGCCTCACGCTCCACCTCGATCCGGATCGGGAAGGAGACCCCTTTCAGGGCACACCAGGTGTTTCTGTCCTGCGTGGCAATACCGGGGAAATCCCTCAGGTGGAATCTTTCAATTTGAATTGGGAGGCAGCGGATCGCTTGAGCGCCGTCATCCCCTTGCGGGGCGAGGAAACTGCAATTCCTACCCTACACTTTCCCGATCAGGATTCCTGGGCACTGGCCCCAGCCCGCCTGCCCTACTCGCCTGAGTACGAACCCGCCGAGCCGGGCAAAGGCCGTGATGCTCTTACCCAACTGACTCGGCATACAGGTGGCGTAGAGCGTTTTCAACTTTCCGCGATTTGGCCTGAGCTTCCCAGGCAAGGGACCCGTTTCAACGTTGCCCCCATTCTTCTCTTCCTGGCCGTTTTCTGTTTCCTTCTCGATACCCTCGAGCGCCGGACCG
>JACLAC010018730.1_pt1 | contig 21528 bp, 6 predicted proteins | sample 8027881 | NCBI WGS metagenome assembly JACLAC01 (sample SAMN15725517, study PRJNA655200) | protist metagenome | isolation source: fluorescence activated cell sorting (FACS) single amplified genomes of... | place: Spain: Blaines Bay Microbial Observatory, Mediterranean Sea | collected 2016-01-19 | reverse complement strand
AAGTACACTTGTGCCACCCACGCTGCTTGCGCCGCCACTTCCAACGCTCAGGACTTCATCTGTGTCATCATAACCCGTCTTCGTCTCGACACGGTCACGGTCATGGACGCCGCCACCGCCACGCGTCTTCAGACCCTTCGGGGGGGGGCGAGCTGAGAATGGCTGATCCTCATACAATGCTGAGGTGCGTGGTGGGCGTGGATTCTCTGCACCGCGTGGCTCCACCGGTTTCGGCGCTTGCTTCCCCGTGGCTAGGCGATAGGCGATCTCGAACGGTTCGAAGGGCCCCTCGAGCTCAATGTGAAAGCAGCCCGGCTTGCCGAAAGAGAGAGTGCGCGGCGCCTTCACAAACCACTTGGTCCCGGCCGCGATCGGCCCTTGCCCTTCGCCGTCGTCCCACCCTGTGCGCAGATCGTACCGCACAAATTTCGCGGGGCCTGATTTCACGAACAGCTGCACCTTCCATGCCAGCCCGTCGGATTTGAGGCGCTCGGGCGCGAACGAGATGATTTTGCCGACCATAAACGCGCTGGCCTTTGCCTTCCAAATGACAACCTCGCAGCCGACGAGGAAGGCATTTACGACGGACGAATTCAACGTCTCATGTTCGACTAGTTGTGCGCATCGCTGCATTTTCTTCGTCGCGAGGAATCCGTGCGGTTTAAACTCCTCGTCAAGCTGGTTCCGCAAAGCCGCGTCTCCGTCGTTGTACTCTGCCAGCGCGCAGGATTGCGCATGGAGCAATGCCGCCTCAAAGTAGAGCTTGATCGCGATGGACTGCGCCGACTCGCCGCTTTTATCCCTCTTCTGCGGGTCGGCACCGGCAAGGAGCAACACTTCCATCACCTCGGTGCTCCCGAATGAGACTGCTGCCATTAGAAGAGAGGAACCGGAGGGCGAGAATTGTTCATCAATCTGCGCCCCCTCGCCTTGCAGGATTTCTATGTCCTCAGCCAGATCAGCAATCACCTCGGCCTCCGTACGAGTGTCCACGAGGCAGTCGTGTCGAACATATCCAAGCTGATCGTGCTCGCCCCCGCCGGCACCCCTTTTCTCTGCGAAGAAGTCAATCGCGTGGCAAACTTTGCGGATGAGCTTGTCTGCCGGAGAGATTCTACTGCCCCTCGCGGCGGCGGTGTCTCTGAAGTCGTTATCGTTGCCGTCGTAACTGTTCCACTGGACGCTCTTCTTCATGGGGGGATAGGGCTCACTTGCTGTAGGCTGTAGGCTGTGTGGGGATTTTTTTTTAAAACAAATAGTACACATGAGGTACTAGTATTACGTATTATGTAATGCAAAACTACATGTAGACCTAGCTTTGCTAGCTAGTGTATACTACAGCTGTGTGTACGCTCTGTTCTATGCATACTAAGAGTAGCTAGCTGCTACCATGGTACTACCGTGGGGGTCGGGGACCTCGTAACTGGCTGCAGACAGATGGAGGAGCCTCTCCTCCCGATGACGACGCCCGCAGCGGCAGCACCAGCATCAGGAGTGGCCCACCTCACCTCGCGTCTCACACCTTGGTTAAGTGCGGTCCCGCCTGTGATTTTCTCGGCCCGACCGCTCGTCCTCCTCGAAGTTCTATCCAAGAAGGGCGTGCGCGCCCTCCTCAACAGGATCTATATCATTGGACTGCTCCTCACCGTGTCCGTCGTCTGCAGCGCCTACGCACTGAGCGCTGAAATTAGCCACGTCGCATCTGCTGCCATAAATGTTGTCGCACTCGTGCCGCTGGCGGCTGTTTGTGCGAACACCTTACTTCGATTGCTCTTTCCGTGCTGCACAAAAGCACGGCGCACCATCAAGGAGCAGTGGCTCGTCTTGCTCGCTGCGACTACTTACACGCTGCTGACGTGCCTTGCTCTGGGGTGGCTGCTGCAGGTTGCGGTGATAGCCATGGCGGGTACTTCAGGAACTTCGGCTCGCAGCCAAGATGCGGCGATCGTCTGGCTAGCGCGAGTAGGCAATGCGATGGAGAAAGTGGTTGTGCTGACCAATCTGCTCTTCTTTCGCGGCCTGCGCAGTGACACTGGCCGGGGCAAGGGCACGGGATGTTGCGCCCTCTTCTGGGGCTACTTCTGGCGCCTGCCGCTAGCCTTCCTCGTGCTTCTTAGCTTTGCCGTTGATGCCATGCTATTAGAATGCGGAGTCCTTCGCCGGTACGCATACGCTGTCGATGACGGATTCCCGCTCGTGAAATGGTGTACAGTCGCCGACATCCAACCGAACGGCCACGGCCACCACCACTTGCCGCATGACCTGCCGACAGATACACTCGACTGGTTGCGGTTTGCATCCGCGTTGACGCTGGCCGTCACTCTGGGGGTGCTATTGTACTCCATTTTTGTGACGAAGCTTGCCCTTGACGAGCAACCTTATTTGCAGACTCGGACGCGGCAGCTACTCTTCCGCTTCTTCCTCTTCTTGATATGGCCCGTCGCGCTGTGTGCGGCCATTATGCGGAGCTCTCTGCTATACATCGAAGGGAGAAATATCATAGTGTTTATGAGCGGCCTCGCCGCGCTGTCTTCGCTCACGCTCGCTATTTCTCTCTTTGTCTTAGCTCCAGTGCTGCATTCCGGCAACGACTACGACTACGACGACAATGATGATTCTGGTGATGATAATGACGATCGACATTATCAGCGATCCAACGTTTCAATCAGCGGCATGAATCGGAAGAGAACAGTTTCTTTCCCGTCTGGTATAGGACGGGTGTTGGGACAGGTATCTGCCCGTGACGCTGACATCCGTCGCTTTTCCACGCGAAAACAGGCAGATGTCGCTCGTGATCTGGCCCAAGATCCAGTCAATCGGGCTCGCGCCGACAGCGACGTCGCTACTGGCAGCTGGTTTGGAGGTCGTCGGGTTGCCGGCGGCGACGGCGATGGTGGCAGTTTTGGCCGGAAACAATACGACGCTCTGGGTTGTTTATATGGTTGCTGCATTGGGCGCAGTTTTATTTTACCTCCTGACTGGCGGCAGTGGCCGGGCATCAGGAGGAGGAAGCGAGGTTCACGTGGGCGTTCGTACACCTTTGGGGAAGAACCTGGGTTCTCGCTTCCACTGGCGCTGCTTGCTCTTCGGGTTAGTTGGGACAGCTATTATGACAACGGCGTCGTTTCTGAGATTGCCGTAAGCACCCGCTCCGACGATGGCACTGGCGCTGGCGCTGATACTACTAGGAGCGCTGGCGCTGATACTACTAGGAGCGCATCCACACCCATGCTCACGCCCTCGCCCTCGCCGACGTCCACGCCCCCGCCGACGTCCATGCCCACGCGAAAGCAGAAGCGCACGTCGTCAGCATTTGGCGTGCGGTCGAAGCGCACAGCGGCAGGCATAACGACGGTAGCGGAATGCTTTTGCCCGGAAAAAAATGCCTTTGCCGTAGTCATGCGGGCGTCCAACGACTTGCTTGGCCAGACGCTTTGTGTTGGCTTCAGGGGCACCAACTTCCAGGAATGGCAGCATGTTCTGACCGATCTAAACATGCTCCTCGAACCGCTCAGCGTCATTTCGGGCCTTGGCGCGCGGGATCTCCGCGGTGTGAAGGTGCACTCAGGGTTTCAGCAGGCGTACGGTGCAGTCCGTGGGCAAGTACTGGCTGCCGTGCGCGCAGAGCTTACCTCTCCTGAAAAACGAAAACGAAGACAAGGAGGTGTAAGAGGTGTCGGCGGCGGCGAAGGTACGGAGGAAGCCAAGGATGATGGGGCAGCAGCAGCGGCAAAGGCGCCCACAACAGCTCTGCCGAAGAGCGAGAGGCCGCCGCTGATTCTCGTTTCGGGCCACTCGATGGGTGCTGCCTTGGCGACACTGGCGGCCCTCGACTTTGCAGCTGAATTCCCTTCCCTCATGCATCGCATCCGAATCATCACCTTTGGATCGCCGCGTGTTGGAAACTACCGTTTTGCCTCGCTCTACGCGAGGCAGTTCTCGGGGCCGCTTGGCTGTGTGCCTGGTGGACAGAGCTTCCGCGTCGTCTTCCAGCGGGATGCGTTCACGTCGGGGCCAAAGCTGCTCGGGTACAAGCACGTCGACCAGCTTGTTCACATGGACGGGCGGGGCAATTGCGTCGTCGATCCGTCACCCATCGAGCGCATTTTTGTGCGGTCTTACAAAACCTCGTTCTTGGATCACAGCCTTACTAAATACGAAGATGCGCTCACGAGCTGCATGCAGTTGCAGCGAGGGCGAGGGCGAGAGGAGGAAGAAGATGGTATGGAGCGGAAGCGGGATGCGGACATTCACGCGCTCCTGTTTCGCTCGGATGCATCACTCAAGCACTTGCGCGGCGTCGCCGAAGTCGCCGAAGAAGAGAAAGACGAGATAGAAATAGAAGGCGCTCCTTGAATGCAATGAAGATAAGTAAGTGACTACTCATACGAGCTCATAATAGAGTAGAGCAAAAAATCGATTTCATTGTGATTTATGGATGAAAGGATGTATGGGTGGATTTCTATCGCGAAAAATAGTACTTACTAGGAGCAAGTAACATATGTGGAACGATCGACATTCAGGGCAAAAATTCAATTTCATTGTAATAAATGCACGCAGCAAATCCACTCTTTTCTCCAAATAAAAAATACTTGAAGAACTTCCCACTGTTTTTATTCAAACGACAAATTGACTCGCTTCATGCGGCAATCTTTCTCTTCTTCTTCTCACTTCCTTCCTCGCTGCCTCCCCCAGCCTCCTGTCCCCCAACATGCTCCTTCTTCTCCTCCGCCTCCGTCATGTCCTCCTCAAGCAAGTGGCGGAACTTCTCCCGAATGTACCACCGAGGCCGCGCGTCGCCTTCGCGCTTCTCCTTCGCCGCGATCTCCTTGATCGCCTCACCGACCTTCCGCTTCGATGCAACGGGACACATGTCAACGAACTCCTCGACGCATTTCGGCATGGCCGTGCTCTTGGCTGCGACCAACAACTTGGCGAGGGCCGGCATCATTGCCGGCGGGACGGACTTCGCGAGTTGGCCCGGCCCGCGCTTCTTGCCGATACTCGACCCCCCCATTGGCGAGCAGGCCGACACCGACGGCGATCGCGAGGACCATCTATTGGCGACGCGATTCTCCGCATTGCCGGCCGCCATTTTCGCATGCGCGCGCAGCCTCGCCTTCTCCGCCTTCGCAGCCTCGTCCTTCACTTGCTTCGCGCAGAGACGCAGCAACATCTGGCACCTCGACTCCAGCTCCTCGACGGTCCGCGTCCGGAAGAGGTAGTCGAAGGCGAACTCGGCCGAAGTGCGCACGGCGCGCTGCAGCTCCTCCCAACGGTTGGAGCCGTTCTTGATCACCCAGCAGAGGATGAAACGGTCCTGCGCGCTTTTCCAGTCTTTCTTCTGCACCGATGAGGCATACTTGAACCGGACCTGCTCCCACGGCACCGAGTAGCGGCCCACCACCTGCCGCGCCACGTCGATGGCCTTACGCTGCGCCTCGCGCTTCAGCTCGGCGCGCTCGATGCGCGCGATCAGCTTTGTGTACTCCGGGATGCAAGCCTCTCCGCGGACAAAGAAGCGCCCGGCGTAACGCTTGATGAGATCGCGGCTCTTCTCGCACCCGCGGCGCTTCATCTCGCTGAAGAGGGCATCAACGTACTCCCCGGGATTGAGCCCGTGCCCGCCCTTGCCGTCCCTGTTGGACGGGCGGCCGTGCTTCTCCATGCCGCAGACGAAGTCCATCAGGTCGCGCTTCGTCCACGTCGCAAATCCCGCAGCCAGCAGCTGCCCCTTCTCCTCTTCTAGCTCCGGCGGCAGCAGTGTCGGCGGCCCGGCCATCAGCGCGGCCGCCTTCGCCTCGGCGGCTTCCTTCTTGTTGCGCGGGACTTTAACCATGGGCGGGTTGTCCTTCCACTCGAGGTACTTAGCCTCCGCGACGCGCTCGATCTCGCGCAGGCGGTGCGCGTTGAACAGCTGCCACGGCTGCATGCGCGGTAGGCGCATCATCTTGGGAAGCTTCATCTTGCGCAGCTTCTGTTCCTTCTCCTGGTGCAGCAGCGACTTGAAAATCCCGTCCGTGTCGTAGTTGACTGCGCGCCGCTCGCGCTGGCCCATACCTTCGTGCATCGAGTTGACGAACTCGCGCGCCATCATCTGCTCCAGATCCGCCTTCTTCTTTTGCGCCTCAGCAGAGTAGTCCTCCCCCTCGAACATCTGCATGGAGGTGGAGTCCATGCGGAAGTTCAGCAAGTCCGCCCCACCCTTGCCGCACTGCTCATCCATCTTGTCCTGCATCTCCTTCGTCCGCTCCGCACCCTTGGCGAGGATCTGGTCGATGTCGTCGTCGGTGAGCATGGAGCCCTTGGCGCGAAACACTTCGTTGGCGCCAAACTGGACCATCTCCTGCATCTCCGCCTTGCTCAGCTGCTTCGACGACTCCGGCAGGCGCCCGTTCTGCACCACCACGGCGTCAAGCCGGAGCTTCATCTCCGCGCGCTCGATGATCTTTTCCTCCACGCTGTTCTCTGTCATCATGCGGTACACGTGCACCTGCTTCTTCTGACCGATGCGGTGGGCGCGGTCCTGTGCCTGCAGGTCCACCTGCGGGTTCCAGTCGCTGTCGTAGAGGATGACGGTGTCGGCAGTGTAGAGGTTGATGCCGAGGCCGCCGGCACGCGTGGACAGCAGGAAGAGGAAGAGCTCGGATCCGGGCGCGTTGTACTCCTCGATCTGCTCCTGCCGGTCCTCGCCAGTCGTGTTGCCGTCGATGCGGCAATACGAGTAGTCGCGGATGGCGCAGAAGTCCTCGAGGATGTCCAGCAGGCGCGTCATCTGGGAGAAGATGAGCACGCGGTTGCCGCGCGCCTTGAGCTTCTTCAAGAGCTTGTCCAGGAGGACCAGCTTGCCGCAGTTCTGCATGAGGTGCTCGCCCATTGGGTCCAGCGTGCGGTCCTCGATGCCATCGAAGAGGTACGGGTGGTTGCAAACCTTCCGCAGCTGCATCAGGATGTTGCATAGCTTGACGCGAGCCACCTTGCTCTTCTTCCCGCTCGCCGCGGAGGTGAACATTTCCATCTCCCGCAGCAAGATCTTCTTGTAGAGCTTGCGCTGCATGTCCGTCATGCCGACGTAGAGGTGCGTCTTGATCTTCGGCAGCAAGTCCTTCGCGACGTCAATCTTAAGGCGGCGCAACATGAAGGGTCGCATGATCTTGTGCAGCTGGTGGATCATCTTCTCCTTGGCCTTCTCGTCATCCGTCTCGAGATCAAACCAGCTATCAAAATCTTCGCTGGACGAGAACACCTCGGGGAGGAGAAAGTTGAGCAGCGCCCAGAGCTCGTGCAGGTTGTTCTGAAGCGGCGTCCCCGTGATGAGCAGTCGCTGCATCGTGTCCATCTCACGCAGTGTCTTGGCCAGCTTGGAGTTCTCATTCTTCAGACGGTGTGCCTCGTCGACGGCGACGTATTGCCACGCGTGCTTCTTCAGCGCGGCTTTCTGGATGATTGCCACCTCGTACGACGTGACGCAGACGTCGAATCGTCGCTCCCCATTAGGCAGCCCCGCCACGAGTTCGTTCTCGCACATGGCCTCCCGCGTCGCCTTGTCGCCGTGGAACTTAAAGGCGCGCAGGGACGGGCACCACTTGTTGAGCTCGATGATCCAGTTGCCCAGCGTCGACTTGGGCACGATGACGAGGTGCGGGCCGGAGATGTCCTTGAACTGCTTGAGGAACCCGAAGAGAGAGATTGTCTGGAGCGTCTTGCCGAGGCCCATCTCGTCGGCCAGGATGCCGTTGACACCCGACTCATGCAGCTGGATGAGCCAATTGAGGCCTTCCAGCTGGTACGGGCGCATCTTGCCGTTGACGATGGTCGCTGGCTGGACGGTGAGGCGCGTCGTCTGCTGCAAGTCGTCGCCCATGGAGCGGGCGAGCAGTTGCTGGTCCTCGTCGGCCTCTAACATGCGCTCCTTGGTGCCGCGGGACGGTGTAGAGGGGTCCATCGAAGCGGTGCGGCTGCGCGGACTGCCCGGGCTGCGCGGGGACGACGACGATGACGAGGAGGAGGCAGAAGCAGCTTCGCCATTGCCTTTTCCCTTCCCCTTGCCTTTTCCTTTGCCCTTGCCCGGCGTCTTCTTGGCGGGGGTTCCCCGGGGCGTGCCGCGCGGCGAGCCGTCAGGGCCGTCTGGGTTCATAAAGTGGGCGAAAATGCTGGACTGCCCCATGAGAAACTTGAGCCTTTTCTCCGACGCCACCTTTTTGTCGGCCATCAGCTTCGAATGGAGTCTCTCCTGCTCAAGCAGCATCGTGTCACGCGCAGCCTTCATGACACGCCGCTCCGCCTCGCGGCAGCGCCGCTTGCGCTCTCGCGCGCGCAGCTCCAGAAAAAGAGCGTGTTCCCGGGTCGAGAGCCCGCTAAGGTCCACCCCGTAGTCGACGGCGGCGGAGGTGCTTGCCTTTTTTTCTTCCTTCTCCTCCTCCTCCTCCCCGTCCTTCTTCGTAGCGCCGTCGCCACTCTCGCCATCACCACCTCTATCCATGGAAGGTGCATCCTCGCCCGACGACTCCTCGCCGGCGTCCGGCGCGACGTCGAGCGACTTGCATGCCAGCGCTTTGAGTTGCTGACGCACGGGATCGAGATTTTTGGCCTGCTTGATGGGCGCCGCAGCGCGCTTGCGCATGTACCCAGTGGGCGCAGCCTCATCGGCGGCACGCTTGGCGGCGCGCTCCGCCTCCTTTGCGTCGTCGGCCGCACGGGACTCACACCGGAAACGCTCCGCGTCCGCGGCAGCCTGCTCCTCGTAGGGCCGCTTGTCCTTGCCGGAGAGGGAACGCCAGCGTTCGCCCAGGTCGCGGTTCATCTGCGCAAAGTCGAATGTGCCGTCAGCCTTGGCGTCCTCGCGGTAGGCCTTGCCGACGTCGAGACGGAAGAAATTGTAGGCCGAGCGGCGCGGCTCGATGGCCGGTGCGGACGACGTTGAAGACAGCATTGAGGGCACTGCGACCCAATCGGCGCGCGACTCTTTCTTCTGCTTCTTCTTGCTCATCGGGTGATTGTGATGGCGCGCGATGGGTCTTGCTTGTCTCGGGTTGTTTGTGAAGTGAGGGTTGAGTACAAGTGGATCTTATAAAAAATAATCCCCAAAATAATTCATACCAGGGCTACAACAGCTGGTGGTAAGTACCAATGGTACTATGCATAGTACATGTAACTTTAGTATGCATTCTCCACACTACTATGCATAGTACGAGTAAGCATGTACCGGTTCGTAGGGTTCCCAATGTGGTTATTATTGGGGTATATACTTCGATGGCACGAGAGAAGAAGATGGAGTCTGGTTCGCATGGAGTCTTCAAAACCGCGCACCCGGTGACGGTCCTCAAAGACATGGAACACAGGATCGAGTCCATTGCTGCGTGGCGGCGGCGGCTCTACGTCGGAACTGCCTCGGGAACCCTCCTGGTCTACGAGCAGCGGAACCAGACGTACTTGCTGATCGACACAGTGAAGAAATTCGCTCGCTCCAAGGGCGAGGTCCGGAAGCTGCGCGCCGTGCCGGAGTGGGGCGTTCTGCTGTCCGTCTCGGACGGGTACCTCACAGTGCACGACCTGGATACATTGCAGTCACGCGCGCAGCTGATGAAGACGCGCTACTGCAGTGAGTTCTGCACTTCCGTGGATGCTTCCATCATGTGTGTCGCCGCGAAGCGCAAGCTGCTAATGTTCCTTTGGGACGGTGCCGACTTCAACGAGTACAAGGAGTACCAGCTGCCGGACCAGGCGCGAAGCCTGATCTGGGCGGTTGACTCAGTGTGCATAGGATTCCGGCGTGAGTACGATCTCCTCGACACGGAGACGGGCCTGATCAGCAAGGAGATCTTCGAGACCGGGCGGAGCGCCGACGGCCCCGTGGCGGCCGTGCTCGAGGGGAACAAGGAGGGCGCTGGCGGCAGCGGCAGCAATGCAGTTGGGTTGCTGGGCGAAGGTGGCCGGCAGACGCCCTCCCGACCAACTGATGGAGAAATGCTCTTGGCCAACGATGCCCGCGGCATCTTTGTCGGGTTTGACGGGAAGCCGACGCGCGAGGCAGGGCAGTCTGTCGAGTGGAGCTCTAATCCGGTCGCGGTGTGCCACGTACGACCCTTCATCGTCACACTGCTCGCGGGCTGCGTGGAAGTGCACAGCGCGACAACGACGACGCTGTCGCAAAGGGTAGCGGTGGCCAACGCCAAGTTTATTGTGCACAACGGGGAGGGGAGCGTCCTGGTAGGGACCACGAGCAGCATTGACCTTCTAAGCATGGCGCCCTTGACGGCTCAGGTTGACGCTTTGGCGGACAACAAGCTCTTTGATGAGGCTTTGTCTCTCTGCGCCTGCCGTGACGACAGCAACGGCGGCGTCAGCGGTGTGGGTGAGTACGGCGGATGCGAGGGTGGCACTGGCATTCGCAGTGGCAGCAGCAGCAGCAGCAGCAGCAGCGGTCTATTGCGCATCGATGAGTCCCAGATCAGAAGCGTCCACTCCAAATTTGCGTACCACCTCTTCTCCCAGCTGCAGTTTGATGCCGCGCTGAAGCAGTTCCACCGGGCAGGAACAGATGTCCGTCGCGTGTTGGGATTATTCCCCGAACTTTTGCCGCACGGCACGCCCGTAGACGAGTTCGAGTACCCGGTACCAGTGCCTCGGCTCGAGGCGGATAGTCTGCAGCAGGCTCTCAGGGCGCTGATTCCTTTCCTCAACGATTTCCGGGACCGGGAGGCCTTGAGGCGGCGCGCAGAGAAGGAGGACCGGGAGCGGGAGCGGGAGAAGAAGCTCGCCGCCGCCGACGCCGACACTGCCACCGAAGCTGTTGCTGTTGCTGGGGGTTCCGCCGGAGGTGAAGCTACCGACGCCGCGGCTGCCAAAAACATGGAGGCAGAAAGTGCCGCGGCAGGTCAAGGTTCGACAGCCGCAGCATCTGCTTCGCCGGACAAGCAAGTCAATGTCACGATTGGCCTGGCCGACACGGTATTGCTCAAGGCCTACTTGCACACCGAACCGGAGGCGGTGGTGCACTTCCTCCGCGGAAGCAACGAGTGCTGGGTGGCCGAGTGCGAGACCTTGCTCAAGGCGGCTGGCAAGTGGGAGGAGCTGGTGGAGCTCTACAGGAGTAAGGCGATGCACCGGAAGGCGCTGTCGCTACTAGCGAAGCTCGGACAGGCGGAGCGATCTGAGAAGGGGAAATCGGCAAATGGCGGCGCCGACGGCGGAGGGGGCGGAGATGCGAGCAGTATTACTGGCAAGAGCGGCAGCAGCAACCACCAAACAGAGCTCCAAAAGTACATGCAGCAGATGGTCGTCTACATGGCGTCCCTCGGCCAGTCGTACTCAGCTCTCCTCTTCGAGTTCTCTCGCTGGGTGCTGGCGGAGGACCCCGCGCTGGGCCTGAAAATTTTCACGCTCAATCCCGCGGGCGTCCCGCCGCTGGACCCCTATCGCGTCTTGTCGCACCTGAAGGCGTGCTCCCTCGCCAGCCTGAAGGAGGAGCCCAAGCCGCTGTGGCAGCAGCACGCCCTGGCAGTGGATTTTCTGGAGTACCTGATCAACGAGCACGACCCGCCCTCCACCGACGCCGCCTTCCACAACGAGTTAGTGTATCTCTACGTGGAGGCCATTCTCGCGCTCACGGCTGACAAGGCGGGCGAGAAGAAGAAGAAGAAAAAGATGGGCACTGGCGGATCGAGCAAGGAGAATAGTAAGTCGAGGCCTACGCTGGCCTCCGAGGAAGAGGGCCCGTTGCGGGAGTACCGCGGGCGACTTTTGCGCTTCCTGGAGCACTCGCAGTTTTACAGTCCCGAGAAAATCCTGTCGAAGTTCCCGTCCTCGCGGCTGCTGGAGGAGCGCGCAATTCTCCTCTCACGCGTCGGCAAGCATGACCGCGCGCTGCACATTTACATTCACAAGCTCAACGCGAAGGATCTTGCGGAACGCTACTGCGAGAAGTTCTTCATCAACCACGAGCAGAAGAACCCCAACAGCGGCGGGAAGAGCGACGTCTACCTCTCCCTCCTCCGAGCCTACTTGCGCCGCCCGCCGGGGAGCAAGGGAAGTAAAGGCAAAGGACCAGGAGGGAGCAGCGGCGACGCGGGAGGCATCAAAGATGCCTTGGCGCTGCTGACAAAGCACTACAAACGTATTGATCCCAACCGCGCCCTCGAGCTGCTGCCCAAGACGGCGACCATCGGGCAAGTTGAGCGGTACCTCCGCGCCGTCCTGCGCAACAACTCCTCCCGGCACCGCACCAATCAGGTCGTCGTGAACCTGCTCAAGCTGGAAAACTTGCAGGTGCTCCAGAATCTCTTGCAGATGCAGAACAACGCGGTGAAAATTGCGCCCAGCCGAGTCTGCCCCGTCTGCAATCGTCGCGTCGGCGACCGGATCTTTGCATGCTACCCGAACGGCATCGTGGTGCACTTTGCATGCAGCAAGGACCGGTTTGAGTGCCCCGTCACTGGTGAACGCTTCGATGACAAGGCGAGATGTGAATAGACTCGCGTCAAAAATATTTACATACTATAGTAGGCATGCCACCTACATGTTCTACCACTAGCTAGTAGTATTCATATTGGCATTTGCTGTGTGTAATTCTCAATGTTCAGTACTCGCAACCGATCCATACGTCGTACTGCCTCTGCTCAAGGTTGATTTCCTGCTGCTGCCACTGCTTCTGATGTTTCTTAGCGGTGGCAGGAAGGACAGAGAGGACTGTCGCCAACGCCGCGATTGGCCATCGCGCGAGGGCAACATGAGCGGCCGTAAGTCATCTTTCACAGCTCGCAATAGCGGATCATCATACGACTCGCTCACCGACCCTGCCTGCAGCGCGCCCATCGCCGAGCCAATGCCGCCGCCGCCGCTTCTGCTGGGAGGATGATGATGAGAAGGGGCGCTGCGACGTCGGTAAATATTCGATCGGGCCAGCAGCGACGCCCCCCACAACAAGCCGCTTCCCTCGCCTCGCTGCTCCGCGCCTTCCTCCTCCTCCTCCTCCGCATCGCCGTTGCTGCCTTCGCCCAGCCGCCGCGGCGTCCACCAGTGGACCCTCTCTCTGTAGAGCTGGACAATGACGCCAACCGAACAGATTGGAAGGAACAGGCACGCCCTAAATTGCCACGCAGTACCCCGCAGTGCGAGGAAGCCGCACATCAGACCCTGGTGCAGCAGCGTGATGATGAGCACGAGGTGCTGGGCCTGGTACCGCACAGGCGTGGAACTCTTGACCACCGTGCGCCAGACATAGAGCAGGTTGTAGCGGTCGATGTAGTGCTTGTACACGAAAAAGAGGAGCCCACACGGAAGAATGAATGGCACAGTGGTGCTAAACACGATGCAGATCGCGAGCACTTCCAGCAACATTGAGTAATGCTGGCCGCACTCAAATGGCCAATTCTTCCGCGCCTGCTCCTTCTCTGCCGGAGTGACAGCCGTGCCTCTCAAATAACAAAAGTAGAGGCGCTCGGGGAGCCGCAACAAGCCGACAGCGTTGGTGAGGTGGGCGCGATGAAGGATGTAGATGACAAAATACGCACCGGAGCCACGGAGGAAGATGTTGCCCAGGACTGCCGACTCGCACATCAGGCGGTCTGTGCCAAACTTCATGAGATGCTCACCCGCCGCGGCGATGACGTGGCTGCGCTCAGTCTCCCCACCGCCCCCCTCCTGGCCGTGCCCGGCGGCCTCGACCTCAAGCACAGTGCCATCTCCGGCGTCGACCCACTCGAGCTTGCCGTGGCTGTGATGGCCGTCGGGGTTGACGCTGGGCGCGCCCGCGATCGCGTGAAGAGCTCCGCCGATCGGGTGGTCGTGCGAGCAGCCTTCGTCGCGTTCCCTCGACATGGCCAGCAAGTCGGACACGCTCGTGAGGCTGAGGGCTGGCAGCAGCAGCGAATTGAAGAGGTAGAAGAAGAACGTCATGCGCATAATGCTTTTTTCAGCGCCCGAGAAGGTCAGCCACGGCTCGATGTACCGCCCGATTGCGTAGAGCACCCAGGCCAGGGCACCGTTGATCACAAGCAACAGCAAACCGGGCATGAAGGCATAGATCGCGTCGCTATTGAGTCCGACGCCGCCCAGAGCCGTGCCCAGGCTCGCGATGGCGTGGATAACTGAAGCCCAGTACTTCTCCACGTCGAAGTGGTGCCGGCGCAGCCGAGACAGGACGGCAGTGGGCGTGGTGAAGAGAACGAGGATGAGCACGATGAGAAGGTTGATGCTGAATAGCAACGCCATTCTACGAATGGTGGGCAGGCGGAGGCGAGGCCAGTTAAGGTCATGCACGCGAGGCGCCAGTGCGACGGTCCAACTCTTGGTCAGGCTGTTCTCCAACGCCGCCGTGACAGTCGTGAAGACGTGCTCGCCACCGCGACCTTCCGACTCAGCCTTCTCTTTCACAAAGTGCTGGAACTCAGCAAACTCCGCGACGAAGCGGCGGGCGCCTCGAGGGGAGGAAAATGCCAGAAAGGCCTTGCCAGTGCCGTGAAACTTGTCTTCGCCGTTGTTCTGGACGAGGCCCAGCTGCTCGCGCTTGATCTGGCGGATGCGGAGCCGGGCGGCGACTTCGAACCGCTCCTCGGGCGGGTGACACGGCGTCCACCCGCCGGCTTTGTGGCAGCAACCGATATGGACGAGGCAGCTGAGCTGCTCCCCCGCCGGAGAGCCTCCTTCCTCCTCAGCGACGTCGCCGCACCCGTCGTCACCGCGTCCTTGAAAGGACGTGATGCCGGTGCTGGTGATGGTGCGGTGCGCGTCGAGCGGCTCAACTGCGGCCGCGGCAGGTGCAACAGCGGCAGCAGATTGCCGTCGCCGCCGGTTTTCTTCTCGGATCATGGCGATGTGCGCGAGGTTGCCCACGTGGCGCCGCTTGCTCTCGCGAATGCGGCGGCTGCGCTCGATTTTGTTGACGGCCGCTGTCTTTTCGTTTTGTAGCTTCGCGAGGAGGGAGAGGTCTTTGACGACCGCCACCCGCTCCAGAAGCATTTGCGCGGCGATCAATTGCACCTTCCCCGCATTACTTCTGCCACTAGTAGCGGTAGTATTATTACCACCACTATTATCCTGCTCGCGAGTTGGGGTGCCGCTAGCCTGATTTGTTGTACCTCGTCGTCCCCCATGTTCGCCACCTACTCCTCCTCCTCTCCCCCATCCTCCCCCCCCTCGCGATGCCTCCTCCTTCTTCCAAGTATACTCAGCAAGCATCCTCCGCAGCCAACCGCGCATCTCCCGCTCGTCCACTAAATGCTGCGGCACGCCCGATTTGACCAGCACAGTCCTGGACTCCAGCTGGCCACGCGGCGTCTCGTTGGAATCAAACGTGGAGACGTAGAAGTGGAACATAGCGAGTGCGAAGATCCACGTGAAAGCGACGTGCAGCCACAGTACTCTGGATGCCGGAGGGATGGACTCCACCGTCGTCAGGAAAAATTGGTCTAGCACGCCGTGCTTACCCTTCTCCAGGTGCGTAGAACCGTAGTACATGTTCACGGGGAGGAGGATGCCGCATCCGAGCGAGGTGAGGAGGAGAAGGAGGAGGATGAGCTGTTGCTCGAAGCGCAGGTAGAGCGCGACGCCGCCGCCGCAAATTTCACGAATCTCGCGGAGAGGCATGCAGAAGAAGGCACGCAAGTCGTCACACGAAGTGAGCGAGCAGGTGCGCGGGTCCGCGTCGGGCGCATCGTCGTCGTCGTCGTCGCCGCCGTCCATAGCGTTGGCTTCGCGTTGCCTCCTCCGATGTCGGTTGAAAGGTGGCGGCCGATTCTGGCGGCGGGAAACGATTACTTTTCCTACGGAGAAGAACAGAAGGACGACGAGGAGGATAGAGACGTCGGTGGCCGCGACGAAGCCAATTCCCGACCAGTGCACCGCATCGAAGCCGTGGATTCCTTGCAGCTTCTGCAGGGACGTGCCATGGCTGCCGCCTATCGCCATCTTCAAATTGTTCACAGGTGACAGACAGGTGACGTATTACTACTTTAGTACTGTATGCATACTAGTACTAGTGTACTACTCTAGTATGCATAGTAGTACATGTACTATGCAGATTAAATAAATATTAATATGCATAGTGATAGTAAAAGAACGAGATTTCGAGATTGGTGCCGTGGTGCTTGCCATGCCACGATGACCTCGACCGGACCTTCGAAACACCTCACACCACCTCACCCTCTCACCATGTCGTCGTCCTCATACTCCTCATCATCATCATCATCAAACCACAACTCGTCCCCTATCACCGAGCTCATCATGACGGTCGGGAAGGCATTCTACACGGACGAGTTCGTGTTGGTGCTCAACACGCTGGTCCGGGAAAAATGGGTGAAAAACGAGGACTGGGCATATAAGTTGGGACTGCAGGAGAAGCAGATGAACCGGTACCTCAAGCGATTGGCCAAGGAACACTTGGTGGTCTCGTGGTGCAGCAACTGCAAGCAGTCCGACGCCAATTGCTCCTGCCGCCGCCCGGAGACGTGGCAAGAGAAAAAGGCGTCGCTTGCCAAGGCGCGCGAGGCGCAGCGCATCGCCGACGAGAAGGAGGCAGCGAAAGGTGCTCCCGCGGCGATCCCAGCGATCGGTGTCGACGTGACCAAGGCTGGCGCGTCGGCGGGCGGATCGAGAGGCAAGGGCGCCGTATCGGCTGCCGCGGCAGCAGAAGAAAAGAAAGAAATCAAGAGCTCTCTGTTTTGGTACATTGACTACAAGCACTTCGTGAACGTGGTCAAGTACCGCATGCATCGAATCGGCGAGAAGATCGCGCAGGAAGAGAAGCGGCTGCGGCTGGCCAATTCGGATCTCTACCGGTGCCCGCGGCCCCGTTGCGGGCAGCGCTTCAACGCCCTCGAGGCGCAGCAGAGCATAAACTACACCACTATGAAGCCCGAGTGTGTGCACTGCGGCATGGAGCTTGTAGAGCTGGACCACGAGGAGCGGATGCGCAGCAAGGAGAACGCCTCGGAGAAGATGAGGCGGCAGCTATTTGACCAGACGCAGGACCACGCCAGCATAGAGAAACTGCTCAGGAAGATCGACACGGAGATGGTTCTCGACACGAACGATCCGAGCGACTCGATAGAGTTCGCAAACCGGTTCGGGCATTTGTCGCACCGCCAGATGAAGGAAATGGCTGATGGGAGCGGCGGCGCGGGCCGCATGGGGGGCGCCGGCAACAACTACCACGACTACACTCACCGCATCGAGGTCGAGCTGGTGACCGTCGAGGGCTTGCGCGCGAGCGAGCGCGCGCGGGTCAGCAAGAAGAGCTTGGAGGATGCGAGGGCTCGGCAGAAGAAGCTTGAGGACTTGGAGGCAGACAAGAAGTCGCTGCCCGAGTTCTTGAGGTACAGCAGCGTCACGGGGTATCCGAGGCGGTGACAGAGGAGCGAAATTTACGATCGCTCGTTACCACAATTGTTTCTCTCTTTAACCACCCGCATTCCAAGAGCAGCACGTTGTGTTTACTATCGCAGGACTCCGATTCCCTCTAAGTACGTTCCGTCGTCGCTGGAGTAATTAGTACCCCCAATCATCGTAAGCGTCCACGATCTGCCAAGCACCCGATGCCGCGCCGTCGGCGATTCGCCGTCTGTCGGCCTCCTCCTCCTCCTCCATTCGAGCCCTCTCTTCCTCCAGTGAGACACGCTCTTGCTGCTCCAATTCTGCGGCCCTTTCCTTTCTTCGCTGTCGCTTCGCTGCGGTGGCGTCCGCTACGCGCAGCGCCTCGGCCACCACTTCCGCGCGCCGCTTTCGTGCCAAACTCTTCTCACTCTTTGCTTTTGCTTTCTCCGCTGGAGTCTTTCTTGCTTCATGCTGTTGCTGCTCCGCGCGGCGCCGCTCGCGCAGCACCCGTGCTGGCACGGCCGGCATTCGCTCTTGAAACGGGCAGGCGCTCTGCAGCTCTTGAAGAGACGACAGGTCGGTTGAAAACACAAGCTTCCGGTCTCGCAGATTTGCCACGAGCGCTTCGAGATCGTTGATCTTCTCCTCTTCTTTGCGCGCCATCTCCATCCCTTCCCCCATCTCCCTCCACTTGCTGTTTCCGTCGCCCGCCAGCGTGGCTGCGCAGCCGACACAGATAAGAGAGCGGCGCGCGCGGGTCAGCGCAACGTTGAGACGGCGAAACTCTGAGAGAAAGCCAACTCTACGGCCAGCGTTGGACCGCACGAAGGAGATAATGACGATGTCCGCCTCGGACCCTTGGAAACTGTCTACCGAGTGCACGGCCACGCGCTCCACACCATGGCCGAAGCGGCGCAGAGCAGACGAAATCACGGACCGCTGCGCAGAATAAAACGTGATCACCTTGGCGCGCCTGGCAACGTCGATGCCGTGCCGCGCTCGAAGCGACCACAGCAGCCTCGGCACCCAGGCGGCCTCAATGGGGTTGGCGTAGCTGCCGCTTTGCCGTCGCTTCTCGAAGGATCCCTGCACATCCACAAAGGCGCAGGGTCCGAGGAACGGGGACCGCGCATGTGCCTCTCCTTCTTCCCCTGCTGCTCTCGTCATCGGCAGCAGCTCCGCACGATCAGCAAGCGAGGGAGCGTCGTGCAGCCGGCCGTCGTAGAAACGGTTCCTAGGAAAGACGGAAATCTCCGCGTGCATTCTGTACTGCGTGTCCAGCATGGTAAACTTCTGACCGCAGTCAATCATCAGCCGGTGCATCATCGACCTGCCTAGGCCAGCAGCGGCAGCGCGCTGCGACGTCACGACAGAGGAGAGCTGGAACGGATCGCCGACGAGGAGGCACTTTTGGGGACGCAGCTGCAGTGCGACCACGATCTCCGCTTCGGTCGCTTGGGCCGCTTCGTCGACAACCAGCACGTCCGGGCTCCGCATGTTCATTCGAAGAGAGGGCCGCCCAGCCACACTTAGCGTGCAGAAAACAATATCTGCACTAGAGAGAGCTTCGCTCACTAGATGCGACTCTGCGCTGCCCCCTGGCTCGCCCGGAGCCAGTGCGCACTGCAGTCGAGAGAGGGATGAGAGCGCTTCTTCCACCAGGGCAGTGGGGGGTCGTGCAGCCGCGGCCGGGTCCATGTCCGTGTCCTGATCCTGGTCCTGGTCCTGGTCCTGGTCCTGGTTCCGACCGTTGACATCGGCATCTTCTTCGTCTTCTTCTTCGTTGTCCCATGTCCCGATCCCGGCCCAAATGCCTTCGACTCCGCCCCCGCCTCCTTGTGCATCTGCATCACCCCATCCCTGCCCTACATCATCACCATCGTAATCATCTCCTCCTTCATTATCGTCGTTGTCGTCGTCAATGCCTTGCAGTGTACTTACGACGAGGTCGGACAATTCGGAATTGATTGTGTCCTCATCTTCGACCTTCTTCTCCTCCTCTTCACCACCTAGACTGGCCGCAAACACAAGCAGCCGCTTCTCCAAATCTTTGCAAGCAGCAGCAACGTGCTGCGCAAAGAAGCACGGCGCTCGCCTTTCCAGCGAGGCGGTAATTTGCCGAGCTCTTGTCAGTGCATTCGACGCAGCCAATTGAAGCACCACTGGAAGACTATCACCAGCATCGATGCTACTGGTATCGACCCACCGCGCCCTGTCCAGCTGCCCACGAAGTTTTTCCAGCTGCCGGCGCAACCGGCGCATCTTCCAACGTTCGTTGGACACGAAGTTGTGCACGAAGACGTCATCGACGCGAGAGAGGTGCAAACCAGCGCCACCACCATTTTGGCACTTGAGGGCGGCAGGCACGCCGGTCAGCGCCACGAGCGGGCGATTGGCTACTGCGCGCGCTTCTGCGACGTCAGTGGTCAATTGCACGCCGAATTCGCAACTGCCGCTACCATTATTATCACCAAAGGCACTTCGTAGGTCTGCCGTCGCTGTCGTCTTCGTCGCAGCGGACAAGTATTGCTCAATGACGCTGATGACTGCTTTGTTCGAAGGCGCACAGACGATGACGCGGACCTTGGCGTTCTCGTCTGCATTCGTATATGCATTCGCATATGCATTCGCATTCGCATCCGCACTCTCACTCGCATGCACAGTCTTGATATCTACTGCTGCGGCCTCCGCCTCGACCTCGACTTCTAGGCGCGACGCATCCGCATCTTGTTTGATTTCCGCTGCCGTGCAGGCCTGTCCTCGCCGTTGAATGTGGCGGAAGAGAGCAGTGCACTCCTCTGTCGCTTCTAGCACACTCTTGGAAAAAACATCGAGATTTTCTCCCTCGGAAAATATCGCAATGCCAGAGCCGGAGGCAGAGTGTCCCATTTCGTCGCAAATTTCGTTGCCACTGTCACTCTCGCTTCTGTTCCCGCTGTCGTTATCGTTGCGACTGCCGCTGCCGCTGTCGCTGCCGCTGCCACTGTCTCTGCCGCTGCTGCCACCACTGCCACTGCAACGCATCAGATCAGCCCCCGATATATCTTCCACATCAGTCTCGTCGTCGGCCTGCTGCGTCATCTTGCGCTTTTCATCGCCATCATCATGTACGCGCGTAGAAGTCAGCATTTGCAGCAAGCACACTATGGCCCGCGTCTTGCCGGAGCCCGGCGGGCCTTGCAGCAGCTGCAGCTTCTGGCCGCAGTCAGCAAAGCTCACCACCGCCTTTCGCTGTGACTTATTGAGTGAAGCCAACCCAGTCGCTTCGGCACAGCGCTCCCAACGGCCAAAACCACTGTCATCCATCTGGTCGTGCTCGTGCTCGTGCTTCTCCTGCCCCGTGTCCTCCTCTTCTTCGTCGGAAGTGAAGCGAATGTGCGTCGCTGCCTTGTGGCCCAGAAGCTGGCTGAAGAATGGCGGCCGCGGCTGGCGGTAACACGCCGCCCACACACGCATCAGCGGCAACATCGATCCCAGCGGCCGCAACTGCCAGCTTTCGCCCGTCCGGTAGAATGGGCAGCACCCATCTCCATCTCTGGCCGGCAGCAGCAGCGCAGCGTCCAGCTCCAGCCACGGGAGATCGGAGTGGCGGGCCACGATGGCAAAACGCCACGGCCCGAAATTAGTGTCCGGAAAGCACCGTCGCGCCAAGAAGGCGTACGCGGGGCTGGACGGCGAAACAGAGCTGCCGCTGCCCGTCGTGCCAGCATCGGCCAGGCGCCGCATCTTGAGCACGCTGGCGCTGTCAACTTTCAACGAGAGCTGCACGTGATTCGGCGATGGTTGGCCGCGCCGCGACGACGACGGCGCAGCAGGAGCATTAAGCCGCCCGCGAATGATCCAGTCTTTCAGCACTGCGCAACAGTTCGCCTGAGCACAGGACGAAGGACTCGGCCCTTTTCTCATCCATCTAGTCGTCATCATCTCCTTGGCCAAATCGGCGGCCTCCACCATCACCAGCTCCATCAGCGATTCGAAGTAATGCCTTCGGGAAGAGAAGGTGCTTGCGAGCGGGAAAAGTTGAGCAGCATCCGCAGTTGAGAAGACGCGCCCAAGAAGACGCAGGCGAAATGCCTCTTCGCCGGAGATTTTACGCGCGCGCGACCCTCGCGAGGAGGAGAGCCTCTTGCGACCCATTCAGCGCAGTGGACTCTTTTTAATTTTTAATTTTACTAAACTACCGGTCTGGCGTTTTTTATCATAGGCAGCTGCCTACTG
>JACLAC010014906.1_pt1 | contig 21529 bp, 15 predicted proteins | sample 8027881 | NCBI WGS metagenome assembly JACLAC01 (sample SAMN15725517, study PRJNA655200) | protist metagenome | isolation source: fluorescence activated cell sorting (FACS) single amplified genomes of... | place: Spain: Blaines Bay Microbial Observatory, Mediterranean Sea | collected 2016-01-19 | reverse complement strand
CGAAGAGTATCGCACTTCGACCAGCTCACCAATCAATGTAAAACCGCCCTGCTATCGCAACTTTGGGAACACACCATTATGAAGATCAACTTTTTGACGATGCTCGCTGCAATTACCTTGTCAATTGCTTCGGCAAATTGCCTTCAGGCTGCCGAAAGTAATGGGACATCAAGCTCGAAGCCGTTTGGAAAAACGGCGAACGGTGTGGCCGTGGACGAGTTCATTCTAACCAACGCCCAGGGCCTGACGGTTTCGATCATTTCCCGCGGGGCAACAATCCGGCAGATTCTGGCGAAGGATCGTGACGGAAAAGTTGCAGACATCGTCAATGGCTTCGACGACGTCGCCGGCTATGAAGGAGAAGGCAACCAATACTTCGGCTGCACGACCGGTCGAGTCTGCAACCGGATCGCCAAAGGCAAATTCACGCTCGACGGCAAGGAATACACGCTCGCTGTGAATAACGAGCCAAACCATCTTCACGGTGGCGTCGAACGCAGCCTCGACAAAGTGGTGTGGAAAGGGAAGCTCCTTGAGCCCAAAAAGGGTGTCGGAGCCGCGTTCTTATACACCAGCCCCGACGGTGAAGAAGGCTACCCCGGTAAGTTGAAGATCAACGTCCGTTACATCCTGACTGACGACAACAAACTTTCGATTCGTTATTCAGCGACGACAGACGCAGCCACTCCCGTCAACCTGACAAATCACGCCTACTTCAACCTCGCCGGAGCAGGTTCACCGACCGTCCTCGATCACGAGCTTCAACTCGAAGCAGACAAGTACACGCCAACCGACGACACTCTGATTCCGACAGGCAAGATCGCTGACGTTGCCGGAACCGTGCTGGACTTTCGCAAGTCGACCCGCATCGGCGATCGAATCGAAGAACTGACCGACACAGCCGCACTCGGCTACGACCACAATTACGTCCTGCGAAACCAGTCAGGCAAGAATGCACTGGCCGCTACCTTGAAAGATCCATCGTCCGGACGAGTCCTGAAGATCTACACACAGGAGCCTGGCATCCAGTTCTATTCGGGCAACTTTCTGAACGGCCAGAAAGGAAAAGGCGGAAAAGAATACGCACACCGAGCAGCACTCTGCCTGGAAGACCAGCACTACCCCAACTCAGTCAACCAGCCCTCGTTCCCGTCAACAATCCTCAACCCCGGCGACAAATTCTCAAAAACGACGATTTACGAGTTCTCCGCCGAGTAAGTAATACTCAGCCAGCGATCTGCGAGGAACTGCGATGCATCTACCGAATGATTCGTCTCATCGGCGCACGATGAAAACTTACCGAACTACAGATAAATGGCGATCTCTAATATGCATTTGGCTAATTGTGTCGGGAGCATCCTGCCAGCGTGATTCGGAAAGAGTAATTCTGGAAGAAAGTCTATCAGTGATGGACGCCTTCAGGATTGAATCACAGGTTGAGAAGTTCTGTGGTGACTGCCATGCCGTGCCGAGCCCTGATTCGTTCCCCAGAGATGCATGGCATCACGAAGTCGATCGTGGGTTCGACTTCTACAACGTTTCAGGACGAAGTGACCTAGAGATTCCGCGAAAGTCAGACATCGTTCGATGGTATCGAAGTCGAGCTGAACCAAACCTGAAATTGGGCGTGAGTTCTGGCGTGGCGGGTTCATTGGACTTTCGAGCCGAAAAATTCAGCTTCAGTGAAATTTTGGGCGAAACTGGAACGGCAGGGTTGACGATCATCGACGGAACTGGAAGAAGTGAGGTCTATGTTACGGACATGCTTAAAGGCGTTGTTGGCCGATTCTCGCCAACAACGACCGGGGAGAGGCTTGCGGCACTGTTTGATGCAGGGAATCCGTGTCGAATTGAGCCAACAGATCTCGATCAGGATGGCGCTATTGATTACCTGGTCGCCGACCTGGGAAGCCCTCAACCAAAAGATCATGACCGCGGCAGAGTTCTATGGGCAAGAGAACACGCTGGGCAATTCCGCATCAACGAACTGGCGTCGAAACTCGGCCGGGTTGCAGATATCAGGCCGGCAGACTTCGACGGCGATGGCGACTTGGATCTGGTCGTTGCTGAATTCGGCTGGCTTCAAAGTGGGAGAATCCTGCTGCTTGAAAACACCGCCGAACCAACGTCGCAATCAGTCATGCCGAAAGCATCGTGGAAACAACACGTCCTTGATCCACGCCACGGAACAATTCACGTCCCCGTTGTCGATTTGAATGCTGATGGCCTTCTTGACTTCGTCGCACTGGTCAGTCAGGAACATGAAGCTGTCGATGCCTTTCTGAATCAAGGTGGCCTCAAATTCAAGAAGGTAAGAATCTGGGCTGCACCCGATCCATCGTACGGGTCTTCAGGGATCGAGTTAGCCGATCTCGATGGTGATGGCGATATCGACGTGTTGTATTGTAATGGAGATACTTTCGACTCTTTTTACTTGAAACCGTATCACGGAATCCGATGGCTGGAGAACCAAGGTGAATTTCCGTTTCGCTCACATGAACTGAAAAACATGCCTGGTGTTTCCAAAGCCGTACCAGTTGATCTGGACGGTGATGGTGATCTGGACATTGCCGCCTGCGGAATTATCCCATGGGCCAAAATCCGTAATGATCCGAATGTAAAGCTGGATTCCCTCTTGTGGTTGGAAAATGACGGCAACTGCATTTTTACATCGCATTCGCTGGAACAAGCCCGGCAAGGACACTTGGCAATGGCTGCCGGTGACCTGGACGGAGATGGCGACGCTGATATTGCCGTCGGGGGCTTTGGAAAACCTGAGTCCGAAGAAGCTGAACTGGCATCCGTGACCGTCTGGTGGAACCTTTCAGTCAACCAATAGGCGTCCTCGCTGCAGGCGACGCAGAAACAACGAAACCATTTTCGCATTAGTCTGAATATTGCGTTGCATGTGAAGTCAATTCCCGAATCACGTATCGGTGATCGGCTTCCAGGCTTCCGATTACTGTCACGACACCCGACCGCCAGAACACAGTGACGTCTTGAACCGTTTCATCTGGCCCGAGTCCGAAATGCAGCCATGAGTCCGACGTGGATGCATAACTGGTTCCACCTTTCATTTGCCTGACGATCGTTCTATTCGCAGTTTTCACATGAACCCGACTGCCAATTGCTTCGCGCGTCGATTCATTTCCGATCAACTTGATGAACATCCAATGTGAAGTGGTTTGTGTTTCATTCTTCAAGATGGCCGCAGGCGTGTTCAGATGCGACACGACAAAATCCAGATCACCGTCGTGATCCAGGTCCCCCGATGCTAAACCACGACCTTCATGCGATTCAGACATGTATAGACCGGCGGTCGAAGCGACGTTTCGAAAATGCTCCCCTTCAATATTTTCAAGGACTACTGGCATCTGGGCGACGGTCGAATCTGCGGGGTATAGTATGACGTGTCCTGTGGCTACGAAGAGGTCTTCGTCCTGATCGAGGTCCAAATCGGCAAAGAGTGTCCCCCAGCCGACGTATAGCCCTGGTAGCGTTGCAACTCCGGTTTGACGACCGACTGGCATGAATATGTTATTTGATCGGTTTCTGTGCAACGAAAACGCCTCTCCCTGATAATTGGCAACCCAGATATCAGGTAGACCGTCGACGTTAAAATCGCCAAGGTCGCAGCCCATGCTGCCTTCACTTGAACCGTTTTCTCCCAGGCCGGTACCAGTCATAGCTGCAGATTCAACGAGCTTGCCAGAATCACGATCGTAGATGTAATGAAAGTTAGGTTCGGTGTCGTTGGCGACGTATATGTCGAGATCTCCATCAAGGTCGAAATCTGCGATGATCACACCCAGCCCCTTGCCCCCATCAACAAGACCGATTTCTTTACCAGCTTCGCGAAAACTGCCGTCGCCATTTGAGATATAAAATGAGTCTGTCACCCCTGAAAACTGGCGAGGTGCACAGAGTTCCCGCTTGGTACCGGCGAGACAGACCGGATTGTTTTCAGGCGACCAGTTGACGTAATGGATGATGTAGAGGTCAAGCGATCCGTCACCGTCTATATCTCCCCACGCTGCACTGCTACTCCACGAAGCGTCGTTAAGACCTGCGTTTTCAGTCGCGTCAACAAAAGTTCCGTCACCTTGATTCACAAATAATGTGACCCCTCCGTATCCCGTGATCAATGCGTCCGAAAAACCATCATTGTTGAAGTCGGCAGTACTTACAGCATGGCTGAATGATCTTGCCGACGTGAATGTCGCATCACGTGTGACTTCTTCAAACTCCAGACCTCCGCAATTCCGATAAACAGCACCGGGCAGACCAACAGGTTGATTATTGCTGTCGAAATCGCCGCCGCCAGTAAAAAGCAAATCGGAAAACCCATCGACATCGATGTCGCTGATAGCGCATCCGCCCCCTAATGATTGGATGATCGCGAACTGCTCCGACTCAAATCCGTTTCGATAGGTAAATCCGACACCGCTCGTTTCGGCCACGTCACGAAGTCGAATCAATGCAGCCCCAACTTGAGACTGGTCGGATACCGACGTGTCCTGCATCGCTGGTTGGCTGATGGTTGGACCAGATGGTCTATTACGATCACAGCCGTTGAGAAAAACAACCAGGGCGATGAGCCTGATACACAACCAGACAGTGACAATCCTGAACGTCGTCTTGCTGGGCGTCACCATTTCATACTCTTCTGATGAACGATCGTTAGTCCCGGTTTACGGTCGAGTCGTTGTGTTGTGCGGGTTGCCGAAGACCAGGCAACTGTTGCGAAGAGTGCTTAGAACTGACCTCTGATGGAGCGACCTGGCTCATCGATTCTTGCGACTTTTTCAGGATCAGGACCGCTGCTTCATGCTCCCTCGCAGCGGCAACTTGCCCAGATTCCCGGTAGTGGCCAGCCAGGGCCTGGTGTGCTGGCACGTAGGATGGCTCCAGCCGAAGCGCACTCTTTAACCAGGCAGTGGCTTCTGCTGGCGAGCCATACTTCATCATCAATTCACCCGTTTCAAATCGTGCTTCCACATGCCGCCCATCTCTCGAAATTTTATCGAGATTTGTTCGAATTCGAGAATGTGCCTCGCTGGCTTCTGCACAGTAATGAAAATGTAAACTCGCCTCTTCAGTTTTTCCTACACCCCTCAGTGCCGTGCCGATTGCAGATCGCACATCAACGTTGAATGGTTCCTCGAGCATGCACCTCTGCAGGAGTTCAATCGCGGCTGTGAACCGTTCCGTATCGTTGTGGAGCTGGGCAAGTGCCAGCATCGCCTTGAGATTCGTAGGCTTAATCTTAACAGCTTGCTTGAGCGACCTAAGTGCGTCATCAGTCAACCCCGAGTAATGCTGGGCTCGCCCTTGGATCGTCAAGGCAAAAACATTCTCAGGTGCTACTCGGCAGACCTTCAACGTTTCTGCAAGGGCCTCGCCATAAAGATGTTGCTCCATGCGGACTTCAGACAACTGCAGCCGTACGAGAATTCGATCCGGATCAAGTTTGAGAGCTTCGCGAAACGCTGCGGCGGCCAGAGTGAACTCTCCAGCATTCTTATGGATCAGGCCAATGCCGGCATGAGGTCGTGGGTCCGCAGGAAAGTCGGCTACCCACGCGTTAAGAATCTGAACAGCATCTGTGATCTGATGATTCGCCAGAAATCCGTTTGCGAATGCTTCACAGATCACTGGTAAATCGTCACCACCATTCAAAAGCAGAATCGGAAGTTGGGTGCCGACTTTGTCGAGATCACCGACTTGAGCAAGATAAAGCGTCTGCTCCGTGATAAGCCTTTTTCGGTCGAACCCCAATTCAGCGGCCTGTCGCAATGCAAGTTTCATATTCTCGGCATCAGCAAGCTGGCGGAAACAGCGAGCGCGAAGAAAAGCCGTCTCTCCCGTGGGTGCCTTCCAGGATTCAGCATCCGCCAATAGAACGATGGCATCCGAATACCTGCCATCAAACATTGAATTTCTTGCCTGCTGCATCTTTCTTCCTGCAAGCAGCCCAGGCCCGGTGAAGGCAGCAACAATGCCAAGTACCAGAATGAGTCCCAAGAGACGCAGCAAGCGTCGATTTGCTGTAAACAGTGCCATAGTTAAACGCTCTAGCAGATTCACGCACAAAGGAGCTCAGACTATAACAGTTTCATTTTTGTAACGGGCAGTCATGACGAAAAGAAAGCTTGGCCGGCAAACACAAAGATTGAACGGTTGCAATGTCGATTGGAACCGCGTCAATGACCTCGTACGGAATGCTCAATCCGACAGAATCCTGCCGAAACTTCCAGTTGAATCGACTCTTCGGAAATAGCAGATTAACGAAGATAAGGTAACATTTCGCTTCCGATTTACCGATGAATCTGCTAAAAAAGCATCTAAACTTACCGATCTATAAAACATCATTGTCTACCTTCTCCTTCAATTCTGTAGGCTAGCTTTTAGTCTTGTCCTTTTTCAGGAGCTTAGATTTATGGCTGTAAGTCGGATTCGCAGGCGAGCGTTTACGCTCATCGAGTTACTCGTGGTAATCGCAATCATCGCGATTCTAGTCGCCCTTCTATTGCCCGCTGTTCAGCAGGCTCGCGAGGCGGCGCGTCGTTCTCAATGCAAGAATAATCTCAAGCAACTTGGCCTGGCGACGCACAACTACATCGACGTTCACGGCGTGCTGCCGATGAATCTTCACTGCTCGGGAGGGGGCTGTGCAGGTAACCAACAGTGGGGAAACGCATCCAAGGGGGGTTACATGGTCCATCTCTTGCCCTACTTAGATCAGGCAACGCTATACGAAGCCATCGACTTTCAGGGAATTAGAAATGGGACTCCAGATCGCGTCGAAGAACAAAGGATGCCTGGACAACCATCCCAATTTATCAGAGCACAGCAGATAACGGCCCTGAAATGTCCAAGTGCAACCACTCGGGATTGGCACAACAACAACTCAAATAACGGCAGAGCACGCAGCGACTATGCAGGCAGCATGGGATCGCAGAGAGCTACTTCTCAGGGTATTTGCACCGGATACTTCCAAAACAGCACCGGGGGCTCTGGAGAGGGTAACTACTGGCCTGGCAGCGACGGCAGCCACAACCATGGTAACTCCTCAACAGGTCAGGATCTTTCCGGTTTGTTCAGCCGCAGATACGCAACGGTCCGGATGAAGGACATCACAGATGGAACTTCAAACGTGGTTATGTTCGGTGAAATCCGTCCTGGCTGCGCCGACCATCAACGAAACGGGTGGATGCACTTCAACTCGTTGCACGCAAGAACGTCCGTTCCGCCAAACTTCCCGGTCGATTGCCCACATGATCCAGATGGTTCGGCCGAAGTGGATAAGTGGGGACCAGATGGCGCTCGCTGCACCCACGACCGTTGTGGTGACTGCTGGAACCATCACACAGTGACTTGGGGCTTTCGGTCTCGTCACATCGGCGGTGTTCACATGGTCCTTGCCGACGGTTCCACCCGATTCATCAGCGATAACATCGACTACGTCACGTGGCAGGCATTGGGCAGTCGAAGAGACGGAAATGCCGTCGGAGATTTCTAGGACAAGATGAGCATGTTGCAGACCAAGAGGGGTAACTGACTCAGTTGCCCCTCTTTCTGTTCAGCAAGCTGGACCTTTTGCAATAAGTTGATTAATAAACAGCCCTGAGGTAGCCGCGTTGAAATGGCTCCAACAAATCGGTATCGCAAGCCGATGAGACTATTCAGGAATAGTTCTTCGACTGGCTCTTCAATTTAAAAGAGAAAGATAAACGCACGATGAGTAGTTTCTCTAACGCTAATCGCGCAGTGTTTGCCGTAGTACTCGGTTTTCTTGCAGGATGTGGTGGCGCCGGTGCAGAACTCCCGGCAACGAGTCCAGTATCTGGCGTAGTCACCCTTGGCGGTAAGCCCGTTGAAGGAGCAGCTGTCCGTTTCTACTTGGAAGACAAGACCGATCGCCCCGCAACTGGTGTCACCGGAAGCGATGGAAGATTTAAGCTGACGACATTTAACACAAACGACGGAGCCCAGCCAGGATCGCACAAAGTTACCGTAACGAAAGCTCCATCAGGAAATTCAGGTACGACTGAGCCTGCCGTCTACGATCCCTCAAGCATAGACCCTTCCCAGTTCGAGATGCAGGACCCTGCAGCAACAGAAAGCGCTATTCCGGCAATTTACGCCAGCCCTGATTCGACACCGCTGAAGCAGACCGTCAGCGAAGCCGGACCAAACGAATTCACGCTTGAACTCGAGTGACCGAAGATCGCCATCATTTCACCGTCGTTTGCAATGAACACGACTTGCCACCCGGGAAGTCGAAGATTGTCAGTGTCGACGGCCAGATGATTGGACTGTTCAACGTTGGCGGAGAGTTTCTGGCGATCAGCAATGAATGCCCCCATGCAGGAGCTTCGTTGGCGCACGGCACGTTCGAAGGTGAGGTGGTGAATTGCCGTATTCACCACTGGAAGTTTTGCTTGCGATCAGGTCAATATCTGGATCAGGACAAGCCCGAATTCAACGCGCGAACGTTCGTCACGCGCGTCGTTGGCGGCGAAGTTCAGATTTCTTTAGACGCCGGCGACGAGTAACTTTGCCTGGCGGCCATCCCAGATACCACCTGAAGGATATCGAGAGGTCACACTCTGCCCGCTTATCCGGTCATCACAGGTATTATAACCGGTGTTTGTCGATCAGGGCTGAGTCGATATTGTCTTATCGAAATTACGGCTGAATTACGGTAGATGTGTGCGTTAGAGCGTCGCCCCCGTAAGGCCATCGGAATCTCAAAAGGACTTGAGAATGTTGCGAGAACGGACTCCTGAGCGGTCAACTGTGATGGTAAAGCTCCTGCTGACGTGCAGCCTTGGAATATTGGGTTGCGGCGAGAACTCGATCGACGGAATGTTTAGTGGCGATAAGATAACGCCTGAGATTCCAGTCGCTTCGGACAGTGATGACCCGTTTCTCAATGGTGGCATGGTGCCGCTCAATCCAACGGCCGGTACTGCGGGAGCGGGAGCCACCGAGCTTCAGGAAGGCGACCTTAGTTTTTCACTCAACGTAGGCGACCGTTTTCCGTTACTGAAGACGATCGAACAGACGCTGGTACAGGAATCGTCAGTTGGACCGGTTACCAGTCGTTCCAATCTGACATTGATGTTCGCCATCACGGTCGATGAGGAAGATACCGGGACGCGCAAACTGGGTGTCCGTTATCAGCGGGTTAAGTACAGGCAGGAGATCCTCGGCGAACTGACTGAATACGACTCTCAGTCCAGCCCTACGCATGTACCTGATGCTCTGCAGGTTTATCATGGGCTGGCTGGAAACAGTTTCAGCTTCTGGATCGGGGCCGATAATCGGATCACCAGGGTCATCGAGTTTGATCAGTTTCTAAAACGCTGTGTCCGCCACGCTCCGCCGCACAAACAGAAGGAGTTGCTGACTCAAATCGTCGGAACACAGGAAGACGAAGGCTTTGCCAACTTTGTTGACGAGAGCATTGGCTTGCTCCCGTACAACCCTCAGGCGTCAGGACGCGAAACCGCCGTGCAGATTAATCAGCAGTGGGAGAAGACGCGAACGATCATGCGGCCTTTGCCGATGGAAATGCGAACGGGTTACACGCTGAGCAGCCTGACTCGCGACCGGGCCGGCATCATGATTCTCGGCACGATTGAACCGATCAAAGTGTCTCAGCTAGGCCCGATTCAACAGGCGTCAGCCAAACAGTCAATCTCATTAAAGAAGGGCGAGATCACTGGTTCCTGCATGATTGATCGCGCCAGCGGACTACCACTGATGAGTCGTGTTTCACGGCAGATGGATATGACCGTCGAAGTCCCAGGACAGCGTCCTTTCGAACAACGAAAAACGATCGTCACGACGATCGAATCGTTTCCGACCAATGGCACGACGTTCTCACGCACCGAACGCCAGCCTCAGACTACCGGCCGGATTCTAAGAACCGACGGTGTCGAAACATCCACTGCGGACGCGGTCACGAACGCCCATTTCGAATCCAATGAGCCGGGACAGTCGCCTGCCGTCCAGCCAGTCCGATAATCGCGAATTAATCCATGAACATCGCAGTGGTTCCTTCAGATACTGTTGTCTGGGATCACGTGCAACACTCCTCGGTGTGCGTCGGTAGCACTCAGCCGTCAGACACAGCAGACTATCGGTTGAACGTGCCGTGAATCGGGAGAACATTTGTGTTTGGGCGATTGCTGCTCTTATTCGTGCTGACTCCGCTGATTGAACTCTGGTTGCTCATGCTGGTAAGTAAGCACCTCGGGGTAGCGACAACCATCTGGCTGGTCCTCGTCACCGGCTTCGTCGGTGCAAGTCTCGCAAGACGCCAGGGACTGCAGACCTGGCTGTCGATTCAACGCGAGACTCAGCAAGGAAAAATGCCGGCTGCGTCCATGGTCGACGCTATGATGATTTTCGTCGCTGGAGTCCTGCTGATCACTCCCGGAATGATGACAGACGTCGTCGGTTTTTCATTGCTGATGCCGCCCGTTAGAGCATTTCTTAGGAATCGGTTTCGGGACTCGTTCAAGGTGCAGGCAGCAGCCAGCGTTCAGGGATTTGGAGCAGGATTTCCCGGACCAGTACCGGGAGCATCAGACATCCATCAGGCAAAGCCTTTGGCTGATGACGTGATCGACGTTGAATATCATCGGCACGCAGAAGACTGAGCGTGCGTAAGGATCGAGTCCATGATGGACGATGGCAGCTACGTGTGCGATTCCTGCGGAGAAGACATCATCATCCCGCTGGACGGCAGCGGTGGCGCCTCGCAGGAGTACGTCGAGGATTGCCCGGTCTGCTGCCGACCTCATCTGATTCGAGTCACTTTCGATCCTGACGGCGAAGCCATCGTTCGGGCGGAACCGGAACTTCAATAGTGTCGCTTTAAGTCGGTCAAAACCTACGCCGAACGAATCTGAATGCCGTGATCGTCGATTTTGAATGGGACGATAGCTTCGTCGACAGCGCTGCCTCGATGTTTGGCCACACAAAGTGCTCGACCCATGTTCATGCCATCTCGATACTTGCCCATCAAAATGATGGTGTTTGCATTCGAAAGAACGTCGCCTGATTCGATTCGCCGTTCGATCAGCTCGTCAATCATCATTTCGTGGCAGGTGTAAAGCAGCAGACAACCAATATTTTCGTGGTTGTAGCTGCGTTGCTCAATCGTTTCGGCATTCTGTCGAAACTGGGCACGGAACAAATCACGGGCGACCCAGTCGGACTCCTTCCTCAGAATCTGATGGTAGATGTATTCGAACATGTGAAACTGAAACGAATCACTCGGTCGATCGGTCGGCTCAATACCGTCCATCACGCACCGCCGAACTCCGTGAACGAAGTTGCCATAAAAGAAGCCGATCGCTTCAACAATCTTCTTTTGCAGATCGACCTTCCACGACTTCCAATCGTCGAGTTCCATATCGCTTATCGTGACTCGTCGGCCGGCACGATGAAAGATGTGCATCGAGTCGAAACGCCCGGTCTCACGATCCCAGATTTCATGAGGATGCACTTTCTGACCGGCGGCTTTCTCTCGCAGTTTCCATTCGAAAAGTCGATCCGCGTAGTCGGCGTGGTTCTGCATATCGCCACGCGCCGTCATGTCAAAGATGACTCCATTTTCGCCGTCCTGCTCGAGACCTTTTCTGGCAAATTGAATACCGAGTTGCGTTTTGCCGATCCCGGTTGCCCCGACCACGACAGTCAGCTTGCCAGGTAGCAGCCCGCCGCCAAGCATTTCGTCCAGTCGAGGAATTCCACTTAACAGACGATCCTTCATAAGTCACTTTCGCTGAGTAGTGATTTTAGTAGCCAGGCCAGCAACCTGAATATTGCAGGAATACGAAACGGTTTTTATCCGACACCGTTGTGTCTGACGAGGGATGCAGCAGCCGATCCAACATTCAGAAACTTCACTCAGCCTGCATCGTTTGGCCACTGGTCGGAAACGACAAAAATACGTTGTGATTCCCGCCAGACTTCGTCGTGCGCGATCAAAGCGTTGATCAACTGAGGAGTTCGCCGCTTCGAAAAATGCTGCCGGATCTCGACACAAATTTCGTCAGCCGTTCTTAACTCCGAGTCGTCAAGAGACACCACATCCTGAGCAAGCCAGAGCGGCTTACGGGCTGCCCGAAATTTCGTTTCTTCCCCGCTCGAACGAAGCCATTCAAGTTCTGATTCGCGAAACCATATCCCTCGCAAATGATCGGGCGCCAGCGACGCTGGAAGTTCCGCCGGCGTGTCCCACAACGGATGATAGAATATCCGCCCCTTCACAAACGCTTCTCGTTTCAATACCCCCGGAAAACGACCTTCGCTCAACTTCAATTGATGTTCAAACAACCTCTGCGTCTTGCGTTCAAAGTTATCAGCAGCGTTGGGACCGATTAACTGGCTGCCTGATTCATTTGCTTGCGGAATGTAAAGGTAAAACTTCACCGCCGTTTCACAGTGGTGCAGGTCGCCGCCAGCTTCACGGTAGAGAAAATCCAGTTCTCCGACCGTTCGACCGCCTTCCTGAATCTGCAAACCGTGCTCGACGATTTCATAGTTTCGGACGGCCTTCAAGTAGAAATGAACCAGGTCCTCGAAGTACTGACCGACGCGATGGCGATCCCGCTGGTCACAAAAATTCTGCACTGATTCCGAAACAAACTCTACAGACTCACAAGCTGGCCAACCGGGCGAGTGTGCGATCGACGATTGGATTAACGACGGGCTGTTAATAGCCCAGATCAGATCTCTAGCGGCCTGAGAGGTCATACAGACAACTTTCTGAAACCGCAGGCGTTGATGGATATTTTCCGCCAGAAGCCTGTGGTGAACCGGCGTGACTATCTACCGACCTGAATAGGCCCTTCAGTTCGGTGCAGCAAGTTGCTCGAATAGTCAGCACCCACAAAGGCCGAAACAGTCAGGGACGTCAGACCTGAATCGCCTGGAATCTGAAATGTGACAAGTAATTCCCCCTGCCCAGAAGTCGATTTCACGACACGTTCGATTCGTTTTCCGGAACCATCCTTGAGAGTTACGTGAAACTGTTGAGACTTCAACTGCGGCGGCAGCCTGTGCGCAATCGTGACAACAAGCTTAGCGCCAGCGACAGCCTTTTCCGGGATGGCAAGTTGAAAGAGTCTTGCGTTCCGTCTTCGCTGAGCTTGTGTCTGTTTATTCCTCGGTTTCGATTTCCGCCGGGCATCAGCCTCAGCCTGGACCCGGTTAACGTAGGCACTTCGTACGGTTGCATCGTCTCGTTGATCGAACACTTCCAGAATCGGGTCTTTTGTTCGCTCCATGAAATCCCGCATCGCCGCACGATGCTCTGCAAGCTGTCGCGAGTACTTCGGACCGTCAATAATATTATTCAAAGCATCAGGATCGTTTTCGTAGTCATAAAACTCCTCGGGAACGCCATGCTGAAACAGCTCGAGACGAGCAGCAATGGCCTTGTCGCTGCTCGCTAGTTTCTGCATGGCACGGAACGTCAGCGTGCCGGTCGTCGCTGTTTTGAAGATACGTTCTCCGTCCGACCATGGATTGAAGAGATAGCCAAAACTTCTGGACTGGACACTCCGCATTGGGCTACGATTACCGCCAGAGTTCTCGTTGTAGACCTTGTAGACCATCTCACGGTTCGGCAGATTACCCCCGCGAAGGAGCGGCGCAAATGAGTATCCGTCGAAACCTTTCGGATGATCAATCCCAATCATGTCGCAGATTGTCGGCAGCATATCGACGGCTGAAATCATGTGTGCCGCATCAGTAGTACCTGCTTTCGTGACGCCTGGCCACGAAACGATCCAGGGAGTCCGCGTGCTGTGATTCCACAAAGCCGTCTTGGCAAATGGCAACGGCATGCCATGATCGGAGAGAAATATGATGACGGTTTCGTCACGCTTCCCTGATTCATTCAGAGCCTTAACAATCGCCGCAAAGCAATCGTCCGCTCGACGGACTGATGAATAGTAGTGTGCCAGTTCCAGCCGAACATCTGGATGATCGAAGAGAAATCCAGGAACTGGCACTTCCTCTGGTGTGAAGACGTACGTCGGGACGTTCGAATCTTTCGCAACACCGCCTTGTTTGCCCATCGCGTAAAACGGCTTGTGAGGATCGGAAATGTTGACGTTCAGGCAGAAAGGTTTTTCTGCGGCGACGGCTAGTTCAATCCCTCGTTTCGTCGAGAGGTAGTACGAGCGAGCATTTTTAATATCCTGCTTATGACCATCGATTACTGACAGGTCAGCATCCCATGCGTAAGGATGGTACGGCGTTGAATGAGTTGCCTTACCGCGAATCCCCACGAAGTAACCGGCCTGCTTCATCAGATCGACCATGTGCGGATAGTTGGGCTTCGTGACCTGGTAAAAACCCTCGACTCCGGTGTTATGAGGATACCGCCCGGACAGCAGAACGTTCCTGGAAGGAAAGCAGTTTCCAACCTGAACATGCGCATGTTCAAACCTCATCCCCTCCGCAGCTAACTTGTCAATGTTCGGCGTCGTACCCGGGAGTTTACATCCAAAAGCGCCGACAGAGTCGCAGTTCATATCGTCGACAGTCACGATCAAAATGTTCTGGGGCTCTACTGCAGCGCTGGCGGGCTGCGAAAGCCAGCACCCAACCAGACCGAGCGTCGCAGTACATATCAGCTTCATCGTGAGCCTTCATCAGTTCGAGATGGAAGTGAAACTATTAATCCGGGCCGTAGCCTGGCTGGTAACACACGCATTCTGAGGATACTTGATGCCTTTTCAACCTGGATGGTCGGGCGATATCTCCGCCGGAACTCCACCATCAAACTCGTAAACTACGTAACCGTGGTAATGTTTACGGATCAGGACGAATGTAGCTGTTCTTACTGTTTTGACGGTTGATACCTGTTGTGTCAGCTATAGCAATTGCTCCGACCGATACCGTTGTCGGAATTACGCGCATGGTGCCGGATGTTTCGGTCATGAGCTCGTTCTGCGGGTTGTGATTGACGGACCCGCAGGGACTATCGCAGGAGCCGGAGACGGAAAACTCCGAGTGCCTTCGTCGTAACTCCATTTCGTACAATGGAATGCGATCCGAGCAGCAGATAGCTCCGGTCCAGGGAAGGGACTATGAACATTACCACCTGGAAGAAACTGTTGGACAGGAAGCTCACCGGACGAAGCAAGCGCCGACGAGCACAAACAGCCATTTCGTTGGAGAGTCTGGAGCAACGAGTTTATCTCTCAGCTGCCGCCACGCTCGTAAATAACGAACTGCTGGTCCTGTCCGACGCCGATGAGTCCATCGCAATTAGACCAGGCATTGACGGAAAAGGGAACCTGGAGCTGCTCATCAACGGGCAGCAGCACTCCGGCTTAGCCACCGTTCAGTGCAGTCAGATTCGCTCAATTCGGGTAATCGGCGGAGCGGGCGGTAACCTGATCGACCTGTCTGGCGTGATCGCTGCCGACTTCTCTTTCGTTGATCCCAACAACGGACAGCCGACTTCGATTTTTGTCGACGGCGGTGATGGAAATGACACCATACTGGGATCCTTCGATCTTAACGACACGCTGTTCGGTGGCGACGGCGACGATCTGATCAACTTTGCAGCCGTCGGGCCGCCATCGAACCCACTGAACGTCGGAACTGCTGGGTTGAAGACGTCGCCATTGCAGGCTGCTGCTGGCACGGAATCGGCAAACATTATTAACGGCACAGATACTGTGTTGTTTGAGTCGGTCGGCATTGTCGGAGACGCGACATCCGGGACGAGTACCGGGACGTTGATCGCTTCCAACTTCGTACTGACATCAGCACAGAATGTGACAGGATTAGCGGGAACAGAAGCCCGCTTCACGCTCGGAACAGAAACGTTTTCCAGCGTCGCAATTTCAGTCCATCCGAACTTCGATGCGGCGCAACCTGGAACTGACGCAGCCAACGACCTGGCCATCATCGAACTCGATCGTGACGCCACGGGCGTTGTGCCGAGTCAGCTTTACCGAAACGCACCGGCAATCAACGACCTGTTGACGATCGTTGGATTTGGGGCCGGCGGTGATGGCACGAACGGCGAAGACGGGATGTTCGGAACTAAACGTTCCGGGACGACGCCTGTTGATATCGTGACTCCAACGTTAATCCAATGGAGTTTTGATGACGATACCGAGAGCAACATCGCTCCGGGAGATACCGGCGGACCAAATTTCGTGCAGATTGGGACGGAGTTGTTCGTCGCGGGAATCAGTTCGTTCAACTCTCAGGCCAACGCAGCGATTGGAGATGTCGCATCGGCAACTCGAGTTGACGCCTACGCCAACTGGATTGACTTCATACTGGGGACTCCCGGAACAAGCAATCGCCAGGGAAATCTGACAATCGACGGCGGCGACGGTGACGACACACTCAACGGAGCCGACGGAAACGACACAATCACTGGCGGTGATGGCAAGGACACCATTCTGGCCTGGGTTGGTGATGACGTTGTCTCTGGCGGCGATGGAGACGACACGATCGATTCACACGACGGGGCAGACAGTGTCAACGGAGGCGACGGCGCAGACAGCATCGCCGCGGGCTCTGGCGATGACACCGCCAACGGTGGAGTCGGCAACGACACCGTGGTCGGCGAGGGTGGAAACGATTCTCTGTTCGGTGGCGGAGACGATGACACCGTGCTCGGCGACGGAGAACGAGCAACTGCGCCGGGCGATGACACCATCTTCGGAAATGCTGGTGACGACATCCTGATCGGCAGCGGCGGCAACGACGTCATAAACGGTGGTGACGGAGCTGATCTGCTGGATTCAGGAGACCAGACGCTGTCAATTTCGGATGCAACGGTCGGAGTTGAAGGCAACATTGGGATAACGGCGACCGCCGAATTTACGGTCACACTGTCACGGCCAAGTGCTCTGACAGTGACCGCTGACGTTGTCACAATCGACGGCACGGCGACTGGCGGGTTCGACTTCGAAATCCTGAACTCAATGGTGACCTTCGCGCCTGGCGTCGTCACTCAGACGGTCAGCGTCCCCATTATCGGCGACGTTCTCCCTGAAGCGAACGAAACATTCTTTGTGCAACTAGTGAATGTTTCAAATGCCGTCGTTCTTAACGCATTCGGCACGGCAGTCATTGAGGACGACGGGGACGGAATCCAGCAGACGGTTTTTCTGGACTTTGAGTCTGGAACGAACTTCATATTCGATCACTTTTACACTCAGGCTGAACGGGACGCGATCCAGATACGACTCGAAGAGATCTATGGTGAATTCACCGTACAGTTTACGCAGACACGACCAGTGTTCGGTTTATTTTCGACGATTTTTATCAACCAGCCGCCTACTGGAGGCCTTGCAGATGAAATCGACTTCCGGAACCTCAATCTCGGCCTGAACGCGACCGTGGATGTTAACGGTCTCCTGGGTGGGTTTGGCGATCCTCCGGCAACGAGTGCCAACTTCATTGAATTGACGGTTAAAGTCGTCGCTCACGAACTCGGGCATTTGATGGGACTGCGTCACGGCGATGCCTACGGGCCAATTGGTTCAGGCATTGGAGCCCAGCCTGGACGTGCCGCTTATACTCCAGCGTATCCTGGACCAACCGGGGCCAATGAATCAAACAATCACATCATGGGATCGCCAGCCTCGACAGGCGAAAGTCTTCTGGACGCAGTCTCTGATCAATACTTCGGTGCCAGATCCGCAGTGAAGCTGGCATTCTTCAGCTTCCAGGGACAGGTACTCGACGAACAGTTCGGCCCCCACGACACATCATCTACTTCGCAGCCAATCACTCTTTCAAACCTGGTCGTGCCCAACACGGAGAAGACTGGAAGTCTGGTTGGACTGGAGTTTGACGTTGAAGCCACAGTCGTGACTGGTGCACTTCAAGGTGCTGGCGAGCTGGACGTTTACTCGTTCAACGCAACAGCGGGCCAGGTCCTGAATATGGAATTGATGTCGAGCGTGCTGGCGTTCGGTCCGCGGCCTAGATTCACTCAAGCATTCGACACGATGATTTCTGTAGTGGATGCCTCTGGTAACGCGATTCCTTACTACGGTGGAACCGCTATCAACGACAACGAGTTCGAATCGACAGATTCAGTTCTAATCGATCTGATCATCCCAACGGACAGCACGTACTACATTCAAGTGGAGTCTGCGACCGGACTGGAAGTCGGGCAGTACGAACTGTTCGTTTACAACTTCGAAGCAAACACCCCCGCTGCGGGACCCGCAGGCGAAACGGGCGTGCCTCCCAGCGGGAGTGTGACCTTGATCGGCGGTACCGGAGCGGATTCACTCAGCGGCACAGACAACAATGACCTGTTGATCGGTAATGGCGCCGCCGACAAAATTACGGCGGCCGGCGGAGATGACACTGTCTATGCGGGCAGCGGTGCGGACACCGTTGCCGGTGGCGACGGGAACGACCAACTGCTTGGCCAGGGCGGCCGTGACACGATTACCGGCGGAGCCGGAAATGACTTCATCGACGGCGGAACAAGCTCAGACTTCATCTACGGAGACGACCTCGCCGGAACATTATCTGGCAACGACACAATCACAGGCTCGTCCGGAGCGGACTTCATCGCCGCTGGTATGGGAGACGACATTGTCTACGGCGGTAATAACAACGATTCAATCTTCGGGCAGGAAGGTCAGGACACGATCTTCGGACAGGGCGGAGGTGACGTCATCAACGGTGGACCTGGCGACGACTCCATTATCTGGAAACAGGATGGCGCCGACGTGATTGACGGATCGGACGGCCGCGATCAGGTCGAAGTTCGAGGAACATCCGGCGTGGATACAATCTCTGTAGGCCAATCAGGAAGCACTCTGACAGTGACTGGTGGTGGCTCTACGCTCAATCTCCCTAACGCGTTGCAGGACTTCGCTAACGGCTTAGAGGAGCTGGTGATTAATGGAGCCAACGGTGCCGACGTGATCACGCTTACCGATGTGAACAACGTGGGGTCAATCCTGATCACGGCCAACGGACAGAACGGGGACGATACTATCAGTGCTGCTGGAGCAATGCTCGGCGTTGCCAATCTTCAGCTTAACGGTGGTAATGGCAACGACACACTGACAGGGTCCGCTGGTGATGAGACTCTCCGAGGCAATGCTGGCGATGACTCACTCAGTGGCGGCGACGGTAACGACACACTGGTTGGCGGCGATGGTCAGGACGCACTCAACGGCGACGGCGGCCTCGACATTCTGCAAGGCAACTTCGGCAACGACACGCTGGATGGCGGCGACGGTGACGACACACTCGAAGGCAATGAAGACAGCGACATCCTGAGCGGTGCTGCTGGCAACGACTCGCTGGACGGCGGACTCGGCGATGACATTCTCGACGGAAAGAGCGGAAACGACATTCTGCTCGGCGGCGTCGGTAAAGATATCCTGCTCGGTGGGGCGGGTCACGATACGCTCGACGGCGGTCGCAACCAGGACACCCTGCGAGGTCACAGCGGCAACGACAAACTCCGAGGAGATCACGGTAACGATTCAATATTCGGAGCGGCTGGAAACGACACCATTGATGGCGGAGACGGCGAAGACACCATTGATGCGGGCAGCGGAAACGACGGCATCGTCGGTGGCAACGGCAACGACCAGATCAACGGAATGGCAGGTAACGATACCATCCTTGGCGGCGATGGCGACGACGCAATCGCCGGCGGTGCCGCTGCTGACACATTACTTGGCCAGGATGGCGACGACGGTATGAGCGGCAACGGAAGTTCGGACGTCCTTGACGGTGGAGAGGGCGTCAACAACCTGTCGGATGCCGACCCACTGGTTGACAGAGTCTTTACATCCGGCATGCCGTTTGAACTGACAACCGAAATTCTTGCGAACGTTGACGCGAGTAACTGATCGACACGGCGATTGATAAGATCTCGTGGACAGCATCCCCGGGCATGCTGTCCACGGCGCACGTCACGCCGGCCGGACAGTCAGCTTTACTCGTCCATGACCTGCTTTTCTTTTTCTGCCGCGGCAGAGTTGATCATGCCTTCAAATTTCTTCGTCAACGTCTGAACTTCGTCCTTGGTCGTGTCTCTTTGATCTTCGGACATTGACTTGTCCTTCTCAGCGTTGTCGGCATGCTTGTTAGCGTCACGACGAATGTTGCGAACAGAAACTCGTGAGTCTTCAGCAAACTCTTTCGTCCTGGAGACAAGCTGCTGCCGACGTTCTCGTGAAAGCGGCGGAACGTTCAACCGGATGACCCGTCCGTCTGACATCGGAGCCAGTCCAACGTCGCTGGATTGAATCGCCTTGACGATTTCGTTCATCGTCCCGGCATCGAAGGGACGAATGAGAATCTGCTGTGGCTCAGGTACAGTAATGTTCGCAACCTGTTTCAACGGAGTCTGTGATCCGTAATAATCAATGCGGATCGAATCAACCAGACCTGGCGTTGCTCGACCAGTGCGAAGACCTGTCAACTGTTCGGTGAATACCGTGACTGCTTTTTCCATTCGCTCTTCGGCGTCGAGAAGAATTTCGTCAGCGTCCATGATGTATCCCTTACACGTTTTCGTTTTCGAAAGATGTTGGATTGCGTGAGTGCTTAATTCACGATTGTGAATTGTTGCTGCCAGAAACGTAAGGTTCAACGCCGCGAGGCGTAAATAACAAACGCTGTAACTCACGCGCAGGCCGATCATCAACCAACGCGTGTGCCAATTTTTTCACCAGCGACGACGCGTTCCAGGTTGCCTTCCTTCTGATAGTTGAAGACGACGATCGGGATGTTCTGCTCCATGCAGTGGTGCATGGCCTGAGCGTCCATCACCTTCAAATCCTGCTTCAGCACTTCCTGGAAAGAAATGTCAGAATACTTGACAGCGTGCGGATTTTTTTCGGGATCATCCGAGTAGATACCGTCGACCCGCGTTGCTTTGAGCACGACGTCCGCTTCAATTTCCCGAGCACGCAATGCGGCTGCCGTGTCAGTTGTCACGAACGGGCTACCGGTTCCGGCAGCCAGAATGACAACGCGGCCTTTCTCAAGATGACGTACACAGCGACGACGAATGAACGGCTCGGCAACACCTTCCATCCGGATGGCCGTTTGCAATCGTGTTGGCACGCCCGCGTTTTCGAGCGCGTCCTGCAGAGCCAGTCCGTTGATGCATGTCGCCAGCATGCCCATGTAGTGGGCGGTTGGCGGGTTGATCGTAGCGCTGAACGCCGCAAAATCGCGGCCTCGTAGAATATTTCCACCACCGCAGACAATCGCAACTTCCACACCGGTATCGTGAATGCGACGAATTTGTTGCGAGACGCTGGAGACCTCTGCCATCGTGATGCCGGATTCACCGCTACGACAGAAACTGTTACCGCTAAGCTTGAGCAGAACTCGCTTGTAAGCCGCTCCTGAAGTCTTAGGGGAAGAGGTTTCCGAATCAGACATCGTTCATCTCCGGTTTAAGAATCCGTTCTCATACTCTCAACGCAGCCGTTCGCGTCACATGTGGGAAGATTAGCGACATGATGGACGA
>JACLAC010013226.1_pt1 | contig 21541 bp, 15 predicted proteins | sample 8027881 | NCBI WGS metagenome assembly JACLAC01 (sample SAMN15725517, study PRJNA655200) | protist metagenome | isolation source: fluorescence activated cell sorting (FACS) single amplified genomes of... | place: Spain: Blaines Bay Microbial Observatory, Mediterranean Sea | collected 2016-01-19 | reverse complement strand
CAAACGTGCAGCAATCGCCATTGGCACATAGCGTTGCGGGCGATTCGCTGGTGAAGATGCGGGTTGAGTTGCCCGGTGTTTTGCCGAAGGCGGGCGAGACTTTTGCGGTAGCTGTGCATTTGCGGTTGCGTGAGGGTTGGCATATTAACGCCAATCCACCCTCGGGTGATTTGCTGATCCCGACTTCGCTGACGCTCAATGCGGATATGCCGTTGGGTTTTGGTGGGGTGCGCTATCCGCCGGGCCGCGACTATGTCTTTCCGGCGTTGGCAGAGACGCTTTCAGTATACGAAGGCGAAGTCGTACTGTGGGCGGATTTATTGTTACCGGAAAAAGCAGCTGGAACGTCGGGCGATATGCGGTTGTTGGTGCAATACCAGGCATGTGATCAGGCGCGCTGCCTGCCACCGACGGAATTGATCCGGCGGGTGCGTCTGGAAATTGCGGAGTAGGGTTTATGTTGCGGCGAGAAGATCTGATGGATTGCGGGCTGGATGAGGTGGAGGCGGCGGGTTTATTGCTGCGGCTCGAAGTATTGGTCGGGTCGCCCCAGGCGCGTTGGCGCGAGGTCGCTCGCCGCTTGCTGCGACCCGATCACCCCTTTGCATTGCACCAGTTGCTCTATGAGGTGATCTACGACGGTGAACTGGGCCCAGTGTTTTTTCCCGAGTCGGCGGATATCAATCGCGCAAATGCGACGGCATTACAGCGCGAGTTGGGATTGCATTCGTATGCTGCGCTCTTTACCTGGTCGGTAACGCAGCGAGAGGCTTTTTGGCAACAGACTGTCGCAAGGCTGGGTATTCGTCTGCAAAAACCCTATGTGCGGCTCGTCGATTTGGTGCAAGGAGCAACGACACCAGAGTGGTTTGTCGGGGCCCAGATGAATATTGCCGAGAGCTGTTTTCAGGCTGATGCGGAGCAGGTGGCGATCGTATTCCAGCGCGAAGGTGGTCCGCTGGAGCGGATGAGCTACGGGGCGTTGCAGGCATTGTGCGATCGGGTAGCCGGGGGATTGTTCGCCGCAGGTTTTGGGCCGGGGGATCACATCGCGGTGGATATGCCGATGACGGCGGAGGCTGTGGCTATCTATCTGGGGATCGTCAAAGCGGGTTGCGCGGTTGTGGCGATCGCCGATAGTTTTGCCGCGCCCGAGATCGAGACGCGGCTGAGGATCGGTCAGGCACGGGCGGTGTTTACGCAAGACGTCATTTTGCGCGGCGGACGAGAACTGCCGTTGTATGCGCGGATTGTGGAAGCCGGGGCGCCGCGGGCGATTGTCTTGCCTGGACGGGTAGGTGGTGAAATGAGCGATCTGCGCGATGGCGATTTACGCTGGGATGAGTTTTTGCGGGAAGAAGACGATTTTGCAGCGGTGGCATGTTCGCCCGATCAAACCACCAATATCCTCTTTTCGTCGGGAACCACCGGCGATCCAAAGGCCCTGCCCTGGACGCATATTCACCCGATTAAGTGTGGCTCGGACGCGCATTATCACCAGGACGTGCATCCGGGTGATGTGATTGCCTGGCCGACGAACCTGGGCTGGATGATGGGGCCGTGGTTGATTTACGCGGCTTTTCTAAATCGGGCGACGATGGCGCTTTATTATGGTGTGCCGACCCAACGAGGTTTTGGCGAGTTCGTGCGCGACGCCAAGGTTGCGATGCTTGGTGTTATCCCGAGCATGGTGCGGACTTGGCGCAGCACGGGCTGTATGGAGGGCATCGATTTTTCAGCCCTACGGGCGTTCAGCGCCACGGGTGAGTGCTCCAACGCTGAGGATATGCATTATCTGATGGCGTTGGCGGGGTATCGGCCGGTGCTCGAATACTGCGGTGGCACTGAGCTGGCGGGCGGTTATCTGCTCAGCACGCTGGTCGAGCCAGTAGCTCCGGCGACTTTTAACTCGGCGACCTTGGGTACGGATCTGGTGATCTTAGACGAGGCGGGAGTGGCTTGTGATAGCGGTGAGGTGTTTTTGATACCGCCGGCGATCGGAATGTCAAGTCAAGTACTCAACCGCGACCACCACGAGATCTATTTCGAGGGGGTAGCAACTATACAGGGAGTGCAATTGCGTCGCCATGGCGATCGGGTCGAGCGCTTGTCGGCGGGCATGTATCGAGTGCACGGGCGAGTCGATGATACGATGAATTTGGGTGGGATCAAAGTCAGTTCGGCGGAGATCGAGCGGGTGCTGAACGGCATGCAGGGAGTGGTGGAGACGGCCGCTATCGCGGTGGGGCCGCCGGGCGGTGGGCCGAGTTTGTTGGTGATTTACGCGGTCTATGATGGCGATGCCGAGCATCGGCAGGCGGCGATGCAGCAAGTGGTGCGAGATGAGTTGAATCCGCTCTTCAAGATTCATCAGGTGTTAGCGGTGGAGGCTTTACCGAGGACGGCTTCTAATAAGGTGATGCGGCGGGTGTTGCGAGAGATGTATCTGCGGGATACGGAGGAAGAGCATGAAGAGCAAGAAAAGCAGGAATAGCAGTGAAGGCTCCCCGTAATCAATACAGCGTAGGATTCAACGGCACGCCGATTGTCCCTAAGCGGGGGAGTGGTCGCAATGTGACCCACGGGGCGACGGTCCGAGAGGCCTTTTAAAAATACTGACACTGGTCACCCCTGCAGTCACTACCCGATAGAGAATTTAAGATCGCTTACTTAGAAAATCCTATACGCTACGTCTAGACGCCGCCGTTGTAGGTCGCTGTCCTTGCTCAATCGCGTCAAGCCATAGAAGCCGTAGGGGTATTTCAGCTTGTGTCCTAAGTGCAAATCGCCGCCGCTGTGTGGCCGCCAATAGGCGGCTTGCAGCGGAAAATTCTCAATTGGCGCGTGCTCGTCGCGGGGTTTGTCGGTGTCCTTGAGGCCTTTCCTGATGCGCCGGATGTAGAGTTTGGAGCCTTCCTCGGCCTGCGTAGCTAACTCCCAATAACCCAATTCGCGCAGATCGAACAAGGCTCTACCATAGGTTAGCAAAAGGCAGAGCCAGCCCTGTACACGCCCCATAAAGCGCTCGCTGCAATCAATGAATTCGGTAAGAATGAACTCGGCAGTACGCACTTGGTCTCGCATATCGGGCAGCACAAAATCATCGGCGAGCGGGAAGTCTTCGGTGCGAAAGGATTCGATCAGCTGGCAAATTCCTGCTACTCGTGAGGGTGTGGCTGCGACGGGTAGATCGCGCAGGGCTTTGAGCGCTAAGGTTGGCAGGATGACATTGTGGCCGGCTAGACGCAGGCCAGTCAAATGCGCACCAAGGGTGGCTGTGATCTGGTCGACTACGACGGGGGCGGACTTTCGGCGACAAAGGGCGAGCACAGGTCCGTGGCGGCCCATTGTTTTTCGACGATCGTTGCGATGGGATCGGCGACATCAGGCTCTGCCTCATTTTCCCGACAAAGATAGACACCTGAAATGATGGCACCGCCCCGATGGCCGTCGGCGAGGTAGTCGCGTAGGTGTGCACGGCAAAGCGCGTTCAGCTTTAGCCAAAGAGGACGGTCGTCAGTCATTGGCCTATACGGTGTCCTTTGTTCAGACGGACCAGTCGTAGGGATTCCATTTGAAATGCCATCTACCGGCGGGTAGCCCGTCACTGCGATGGCGGCGGATCCATCCCTCCAAATCGCCGAAGTCCGCCCGGTACCAGCGCAGGATCGGATTGGCCGAAATGGTTTGCGTCGCTGTATCGATGGTGGTTTCGCCGTCGAGAAAGGCCGCCACGGCCTGGTCGAGTTGTGCGTCGATTTCTACGGGAGTGTAAACGGCGATGGGAGGGCAGGATTGCGCGCCGCAATTGAGGGCGAAGTGGATGCGTGGATCAAAGGGACTGGCGATCCACTTTTTGATGTGCGGTCTGAACAGCAGGTTGGGGAGTAAGCGCGCGGGGTGGCGGCGGTTGTCGCGCAATAAGCCGTGCTCGATATCGTCGAGACTCAGCGAATTGCCTGCGACTTCGAGAAAGCGTCGGCGGAAGAATCCGCGCACTTCTTTAATACTTGTTTCTGCTCCCATATCGATGGCTTGCTCGATGACGGCGCCGTTGTAGACATTGATCCAAAAGCTGTGGCGCTCGATGAGAGTTTCAAGGGCTGCCGGGGCGAGTCGGGCGAGTCGCGCGCGAGTATCGGCCGCTTGATCTAATAGAATTCGGTTCGCTGAGAAGCGCGGTTCAGTATAGTACCAATCGGCTTTGAGATTCTTGTGCGCAAGAGTGTAGGCTTGGGCGGTGGCGTATGGGTCCATGGCGCCAATCTAGGGATTGGCGCCAAGGGACACCAGGGCATTTGGCTAACGGGATCAATAACGCATGTGCCGCGCCTGCGGTTTTTTTCGCAACCAGTCTCGCCATGAGGAACGATTGGAGGCCAGTTCGCTCAACACTTTGTCCTTGAGGGGCCCGGCGACGCCGGTCAGGCCCCGGGTGCCCGGTAGCGGGTACCAGAGTGTTTCCGTTTCGTAGTCGTAGAGTACGAAGGTGCGGTGGTAGGTCCAACCGCTGGGGGCTAAGGTTAAGATCTGTCCATCAATTTCTCGGCTGTACACGGCAGCCAGATCGACAAGCGGTCAGTAGGCGATCGCGGCTTGTGTGCTACCAACGGTCTCGTTGACGATTTCATGGCGGGTCAGTTCGCGGATCGGATAGCTGCGATTTTCGCCTTCGATCTGCAGGCTGATTACCTGGTGATCGGACGAGTTAGGCGGGAAATCGCGATCGCCTATCTTGGCCATCGGCGGGGCGTTAATAGGCAGGATGGCATGTCGGCCGATGCCGTATTCGAAATAGCGGCGGTCGAAGCCGAAGTCGCGGACGGCATCAGTGATATCCCAGCTTTCGCCGCGGCGGTCGGTCAGTATGATGCGTTGTACTTCATCGGCCCTATCGGTCGAAGGGACTGGGCCGGGAGCACAAGCGGCGAGGAGTGCGAGCAGGGCGATGCGCTCTATGGGCATAGCAGATCTCTGGTTGGCGTGGATTGCATTACGCGAAAAATAAAGAAATAGTATCCCGCCGGCTCCGCAAAAAAAGTCACGGTGCCTATTAAGCGATCAATAGAATGAAAAACGGGGTATATTTAGATTGTGGATTGAGGGTAGCATCCGCGCAAGCTGGATTATACTTGCTGCCGGTTGTGGCTGCAGTCCAGCGAGCGTTTATTGAATATAGGTTGCGGCGGACCGACCCTATCCCGCCCTAACGAGTGGGGCGTCGTGTCGCTGCGGCCGTCGATGGTCATTTAACGTTTTTTGGGGGCGGCGGAAATGGAGACTGAGTTGGGTTATCAGCGGTTATGGGTATCCGTTATCAAGCTGCCGGGGACGGGCGGATGGTTTCAATGTGCGAGGGCAACGTCACTCAGCGCAGGCGGCAACTCAATCAATGCGCTGTACGTCGTTTAGTTGCCAGTCGTACACAATAAACTCTAATGCACAGTCCTTGCATTGATCCAGTCGCGTTCGTTTTGCCAACGACAGGTAGCGGCGTACGTAGTCGAGTAGCGTGGGATCGATTTCGCCTTCTGCCGCGACGAGCCATTGTAGAAAATCTTCCCGATACCAGTCGAATATCGACGACAGATAGACGACGCGTTTCGCAAAATCGACGCGGAAGTTGCGTTGCTCAGAGAGGAATTTGCGTGTTTCGCGGTCCAATTCAGCGTCGAGGTGTTGCGCGCTGAAGGCCCGCCGGGGCAGGATCGGACAGCCGCGTGAGGCGCAATTGAGGGCGAAGTGCACGCGTGGGTCGGCAAAACGGGTTCGGATGAGGTCGTTCTCGAGGTGGTACAGGCTTTGTTGCTCGCCGCCGAAGATCGGGCGCAGAAAGTAAAAGAAGCCACTTTTGTCGGGCACGAAGAACAACAGAGCCGGCGCTGTGACCTCGCCGACGCCTCCGATGGGGTAGTGGGCGAGCACCGCTTTCAATGCTGCCGCATTGTAGGCATTGATCCAATAGGCCAGGCGGGCTTGGCGGTCGGTGAAGAACTGGGGGTGGCTATCGGGGCTGTACGCGGCGAGCAGGCCGTAATATTGTTCGAGATCGGTTGGGTCTTGCTGCAGGGCTCGGTAGTCGACGCGGCCCTGTGTGTCGACGAAGCGCTGCAGCACCCGGTCGAAGGCCTCATGCGGGAAAGGGCCTTGTTGGATTTGTGGTGCCTGCGCGGGGGGTAGGGCTGTACAGCCGGTCAGCAATAGGCCGGCGAAAAAGAGCAATTTCACAATGCAATCGTTTCGCTATGGTGTTACATGAACCAATCGAAAGTGGGTTTTGCAGCAACTCATGGATGAAAGCATTTACCGAAGGGAGTATACATTGCACTATTGTTATCTATTCGCGCTACTGGTATGGGCGCTCGCTGCAGGGCCGGTCGAGGCCGGGCGCTACGACGAGCCGGCTTTTCTCACCAACCATCTTCGATCGGGCGGTCCGCCGAAAGACGGCATTCCGGCGCTGACTAATCCGATTTTCGTATCGCCGAGCGAAGTTGGCTATGTGCGGGACGACGAAACGGTCATGGGGCTGGTGATCAATGGCGAACCACGGGCCTATCCGCACAATATTGGCTGGTGGAACGAGATTGTCAACGACCGTGTAGGCGATAAGTCATTTGCCGTTTCGCTGTGTCCGCTGACGGGTACTGGCCAGGTTTTTAACGCCACCGATGTTGATGGTTCGCAGATTGAGTTTGGGGTTTCCGGATTGCTGATCAATAGCAACCTGGTGATGTATGACCGGCGCGACGGCACCACGCTCTACCCGCAAATGATCTATACTGCGATCAACGGCCAACGGATCGGTAACCGGTTGCAGTTGATGCCAGTGGTTGAGACGACCTGGGCGATATGGAAGCAGATGTATCCGAATACCACTGTAATACAGGCCGGGACCGGATGGGAGCGCTATCTCTCCGACCGGCCGCCTTATAATATGGTGCAATATATGAGCTATCCTTATGTCAGCAGTACGCTGGGCGATTATAGAGAGAGCCACGAGTATTTGATTTTCCTGCCCTCGACAACAATTGGCGGATTCGATCAGCGCTTCGAGGTCAAGGACATGGTTTTGGGATTGTGCCGCGACGATCAGACCAAGGCCTATTCCTTCAATGCGATGCCGGACGGAGCAGTGATCAATGATGCCGTTGGCGACGATCAGATGGTGATCGTTTTCGATGCCAGTTCGCGCACGGCGCTAGCCTATTTCAGCGAAGTCGAGGGTCGGTTGTTGAGTTTTTACGGCATCGAGTCGGAGGGGCCGTTGCCGCTGGAGTTTATGGATATCGAAACGCGCTCGCGTTGGAATATGCTCGGCGAGGCCGTCGCGGGTCCGCTGGCAGGGTATCAACTCGAGCAAGTGCCGGCTTACAACGCGATGTGGTTCGCCTGGTCGGCCTATTGGCCCGAGACAGAGGTCTGGGCTCCGGGCGATGGTATCGTCCGCGAGGAGGATATTAGGCAAATAACGGCGATAGAGGAGGCCCTTGACGCGACGCCTGATCATTTTGCCCTGCGGCAGAATTATCCCAACCCGTTCAATCCGCAGACGCAAATCCAATACGAGTTGCCGACCGCAGGGCAGGTGCAGTTGAGCGTGTATAATGCCGCTGGCCAGCGGATTCGGTCGCTGGTCGATGAGTATCAGAAAAGGGGGCTCTATCTGCGGCGCTGGAATGGAAGCGATGATGCGGGTCGTCAGGTGGCGAGCGGGACGTACTTATATCGGTTGGAGATACCCGTTGCTGGTTTCAGTCAAACGCGGACGATGTCTATAGTACGTTGATTGTTCACTGACTCGATGAATTATTTACAGATGGGTGCTCGGCTATAGAGTCGGTTGGTTTTTTGATTTTTGTTGTCTTATTTTGGCTGTCGAGTGGTAGTTTAGTTCGCAATGATGATAATCGGAGGACTGAATGGTCGATGTACTCGGAAAGTATGTGCACTGGTTGCACACCCGCTGGCCTGCGGGGGGGGTAGAAAAATTGCCGCGGGTGGACGAACACGGCCAGAGCAATATTCTGGGGCTGTATATCGTCGGCGATTTGACCGGTATTCCACTTTTGAAGTTTTCCGCCGATACCGGAGCGCGAGCAGTACAACACATACTGACCGATGAGACGTTTTTGCGCGATAAAGGGTCGGATGATATTGTGGACCTAGCGATCATCGGGGCGGGGGTTTCGGGTATGTCGGCGGCGTTGGAGGCGCGTACGGCGGGGCTGTCATTTGCCCTCTATGAGGCGACGGAGCCCTTTTCAACCCTGGTCAATTTTCCGAAGGGCAAACCGATCTATACTTATCCGACTGAGATGGAGCCGGCTGGACAAATTCGCTTTGTCGCCGAGGTCAAGGAACCGTTGGTCAAGGAACTCTACGAGCAGACGCTCGCACAAGGCATTGAGCCGACGACGGCGCGCGTGGAGCGGGTCCAACGGCGGGGCGACCTTTTTGAACTGCAGATACCGGACCGAGAAAATATAAAGGCCCGAAGGGTGATCGTCGGGATTGGGCGTTCGGGCAATTTTCGCCAGCTCGGAATACCGGGTGAAGATGCCGACAAGGTCTTCAATCGCCTGCATGATCCAGCCGACTTTAACGATAAGAACGTGCTAGTGGTTGGCGGTGGCGACAGCGCGTTGGAAACGGCAATCGCCATTGCCCAGTGCGGCGGACGGGTGACGATGTCGTATCGCAAATCCAACTTTTCCCGACCGAAACCGGAGAATGTGGAGAAGTTGGCGATGTTGGCGGTCGACACGCCCTCTTCGGAGTGGGTGACGACTAGCAGCGGGCATTTTGTGGAGCAACAGCGCAAGGCGGGGTCGATCGGCATACTGATGGCGAGTCAGGTATTGGATATCGCCGAAGACAGGGTGGTGATCAGAGACGCCGAGAGTGAAGAACGCATCTTGCCCAATGATGCCGTGTTTTCGATGATCGGCCGCGAGGCACCGCTCGAGTTTTTCCGTCGCTCAGGGGTGGAGATCAGTGGTGAAATGAAGCCCGCGCAATGGTGGGGCTTCGGACTTTTTATGACCTTTTGCTTCTTTGTCTACAATTGGAAGGCTGGCGGCGAGCTCACCAATTTCTTCAAAAACGACGAACTTTTTCCTTTTAGTATACCCGATTTGATGCGGGGGCTGTCAGTCCAGGCTGGGGATCTATCGACTTTATTAGGCGTGTTGACGTTCAATTTGGGCAAGCCGGGTTTCTGGTATAGTCTGGTCTACACCCTATTGATTATTGTTTTCGGCTATAGGCGGATTGCCCGTCGCAAAACACCCTACATCAAATGGCAGACCATTTCGTTGACCGCGGTGCAGATCGTGCCGCTCTTTCTCTTGCCCTATATCTTTCTGCCCTATTTGGGGCACAACGGGTTTTTCGATGCGGGCTCGGCCAAAGGCTTGGCTGACGCGCTTTTTCCGGAGGTGAATTACGACCACGGCCGCGAGTATTGGCGGGCTTTCGGTTTGGTACTGGCCTGGCCGTTGTTCGTTTGGAATGTCTTCAGTGGTGAGCCGATGTGGTGGTGGTTGGGCATCAGTATGGTGCAGACTTTTGTCATCGTACCAGCGATCGTCTATTTCTGGGGCAAAGGGGCCTACTGCGGTTGGATCTGTTCCTGTGGCGCGCTGGCCGAGACGCTGGGCGATACGCAGCGCCACAAGATGCCGCACGGTGCCGCTTGGAACAAGGCGAATATCTTCGGTCAGGTGGTGCTCTTTCTGTGTATGGTCATGCTATTAGGGCGCTTCGCGGGTTGGGTCTGGCCGGATACGGGTTTCGGCCAGTGGATGCGCGAGCTTTATGAGGGCATGCTCTACGGTTGGCAGGTTTTCGGCATTCAGCTCAATTATCGCTGGGCCATCGATATGATGTTGGCCGGTGTGGTCGGCTATGGGGCGTATTTCTGGTTCAGTGGTCGCGTGTGGTGCCGTTTCGCTTGTCCTTTGGCGGCGCTAATGCACATTTATGCGCGTTTTAGCCGTTTTCGCATACTCGCCGACAAAAAGAAGTGCATTTCGTGTAATGTATGCACTTCGGTATGTCATCAGGGGATCGATGTCATGAATTTCGCCAATAAGGGACTGCCGATGGCCGATCCCCAATGCGTGCGCTGCAGCGCTTGCCTACAGTCGTGTCCGACGGGTGTCTTGCAGTTCGGGCAAATCGAAAGGGCGAGCGGCGAAGTGATGAAGACCGATGGATTGGCGGCTTCACCGGTGCGGATGCGGGAAGACGGTTAGCCCATCAAATCGGCCGATTGCACTCGGCGATGTATCAGTCGAAGAAGGTGTCGATATCATCCTGTGACATCGTGTCGTCGTCTCCGGTTTGACCGTTTTGAGCGTCCGGGGGCAGGAGATTCTTGTCAAAACTGGTCATGTTGACCTGCAAATCGGTCGCTTTTTTGCCTGTTCCCAACAAATGGTCGGAGAGTTCCTGCAGCGCGGCGCGCAGAGCCTCCGTTTTCTGCTGGGTGCGGTCGCCCACCTGCAGGAACAGTAAGATCTGCATTAATTGTCTGTCGACCCCCCGCAGTTCGGCGCGGCTATTGGGGTCGATATTTTCTTTTTCGCCAAGTATTTCCAAAGCATTTGTGATCGTGCTGACCGCATCGATAGTTTTTCCCAATGAATTGTCGAGGTCTTGCCTCAAATCGCGGATGCCCCGGTCGAGGCGTTGAATCAGTATTTTCAGCTGTATAGATTGGCTGTTGTCGCGGATGGACGACGGCGGCAGAGAGGGGGCGGCCTCGACAGGTGTTGCAGGGGTGGGTGCTTGGGCCGTGGGGGGCGTTGCGATTGTTGCGGCGGAGTTGTGAGGGCGCTGGAAGAAATTGAAAACCGAGTGTGGTGTACGCTGGAAGGAATTGCTCAGCCCGTGCATTGAATCAGACGGCCCCAAGACCAGGTGCCCACCTGGAACCAGGCTCCGCCACAGCATTGTGAGGACTTTCTTCTTGGCGATATCGTCAAAATACATCAAGACATTACGGCAGAAGACGATGTCGAAGTTGTGTTTGGTGGTGTGGGTGTCGGCGATCAGGCTAATCGCGTCGAATTCGACCGCATTGGCAAGGTCGGGGGATAGTGTGAAGAAATTCGCATCCCTGGGGTCTTGGACGAAGTACTTGGATAGATAGGGGTCTGGCGTGTTGCGCACACTGCGCTTTGAGAAGCGCCCGCGTTTAGCCTGGGCGATCGAGCCCGAACTGATGTCGGTGCCCTGAATAGAGATATCCCAACCGCTTTCCCCGGCCAGTTTTTCTTGCACGATCATCGCCAGAGTGTAGGGATCCTCACCGGTCGAGCAAGCTGCTGACCAAATCTTGATCTGTTTTCTCTCGGATAATCGGCGCTCGGCGATCAGTTCGTCAATGAGGCTTTCGAAGATATCAATTTGATTGGTATGGCGGAAAAAACTGGTCTCATGGGTGGAAATTTGGTCGATAAGAAGGTCGATTTCGTCCTGACTATCGGAATTGGTCTTCAGAAAATGCAAATAACTCGGCCCGTCTTCCATATTTGTCTCGCGGACCCGTCGCCTGACCCGGGTGTCGAGCAGGTAGCGCTTGCTCTCGTTATAGTCGATCCCGGTCAGAGCGTAGATATAGGCTCTGAATTGTACGAAGGTCTGGTCGTCTAGAAAATAGGCTTGCATGGTCGTTTTGTTAATGTTCCACCGGATAATTATAGCGCTTGACGCCCCTTAAACATGCTACAGTATCTGGGTCGAGGTTGACGAATCTGATGCCTTAGTCTCGGCATCTTTGCGACGTATCACGTTTCCTGTGCTTTTTATGGTGTGGATCATTTCGCCGCTGGTCAGGATGATATGGAGCTTGCCAATCGTGCTATCAGCGGTGCGATTTCACTCTCATTGGAGCATCCTGCTTTGCTGAGAGCCCTCGTCGAACCGGAGATCGAGTACCGCACCGATCCGAATGTCGGCGGTGGGACCGAAGAGGGACTGGGGGTGTTTGCGGCTGTTTTTGGCCATGGGCTGTTTAGACGCTTCTGCGTATCTCCTCGGTGAGCCTTTCCACCTAGACGCTTCTGCGTATCTCCTCGGTGAGCCTTTCCACCGTAGGTTTTATATGCCGAGCCGCGATAATTAATTTATTGATATTGATGTCGAGTCTTTGTAGAAGATTGGGCGGTAGGAAGTTATAGATTGCCGCACCCGGTTTCAGGTCAGCCGTTAGGCCGTGTCCTTCGGTTTGCACTTCCTTATTCGCTTCGCCTTCGGCGTGGTCCGTGTGTTCGTCCGCACTCCCATGATCCTCATCCACTCCGGCGGTGGTAAGGCCCTGGGGCGCTTCGGCGTCGGCCTGCATGCCCTCTTCTCGCAGCATTTTGCCCATGGGGTATTCGGAATCGTTGGGATACGGGTATATGTTGCCGCCGACAAAATCGGCCAGGGCCACCAACTGGCAGAACGGATCGTCGGCTGGGGGTGTATGGTGATTCTCAATCACCCTAGTCAGCATCTCTCCGAGCTTCCAACTATCCGACAGTATCTGCCCGACCATATTGTGGTGGGCGCCGCCGGCGACGAGGTGTTCTACCGCTCGCATCGAGGTATTCCAGTTTTCGCGTCTAAGCTCCTCGATGATGATAGGATACAGACCGGGGTAGCTTTGGATCAGAGCGACCTTGCCGATATCGTGCATCATGCCGCCGATAAAGGGATCGCTGGCGGATGGGAGTTTGAACTTTTCCCAAAGGCATAGCTCCTTAAGTGCCTGTTGCGCCTTGGCGCTGAGTTGGAGGTCCTCGAATTCCTTGCGGTGTTGGGGGGTCCAGATTGTCTCGTCGAGCGGGAAGGCAAGGATTCGCGCGGCAGTCGCCACGCCGACGCTGTGCAGCCAGTATTCTTCGACGCTAAATCCCTGTTCCTGGATGCTTTCGAATGAGCGTTTCAGTGCGCCGGCGACGACCATCTCCTTGACCGGGTTCTTGCCGAGCAGCACCACGGCTTTGTCGACGTCATTGATTTCGCCCTGGAAGCCATACATCGGTGAACGCGAACGGCGAATGACCTGGGCGGCGCTTAGTGGGTCCGTTTCGACGGCTGAGACCCAGTCTTGCATATCGCTCTCGGGGTCTCTGTCTAAGGCGACGATCTGGTGGTAGACCTGGGGTAGGACCGGCAAGTCAACCATATTGCGGACATCGTTGTCTATGCGTTTGCGGATTTCCTCCGGCGAAGGCAATTCAGTCGGTTCGTCGTCAGCGAGCACGGCAACTATTTTTTCGGAAATCATCTGCTCAAAGTCTTCGGTTTGCATGAGGCGACGCTCGAAGACCGTAACGTCCAGGCGGTCGAGGCTGAAACGCTGCTTGGATGTCAGTTCGTTTAGATGGTCACAGACTACAAATATCGCCATGGTGCCGTAGTTGTTGATACTGGCCAGGCGTGCGAGGGTGACGCCACCGCCTTTGAGTTGGGACGAGATGACCAACATCTTAATGCGGTCTTTGAGCAAGTACATATGCTGGCTGACCAGTCCGGAACTGTCGGCTAGCAAGTAGCCGATATGATAGTCCGGTGTGCGCTCGTCGACATTGCGCACGCCAGCGGTGGTATCGGCGAGGAAGGTCACGATCATCTTGTTGTTGAGGAGACTCAGGCCCTCGGTAGTGATGTGCGATTCACCGAAGATGATTATCGGGAATTCATCTTCGCAATCGAGCACGTCTTGGTTGCTGATTATATCAACTATCTTCTGGCGCGAGCGTTTGGCGAGTACCGTCTGAATTTTGGTGTGGAGCTGTGGGGGTGTGAAGGGCTTGGTGACGTAGGTGTCGATTCCGGCTTGGAGGGCTCGTAGCACATCTTCCTTGGTGGTGCGGGCGGTAAAGAGAAGGATGGGAAGGGCTGCATAGCCGGGCGCCTGGCGAATTTTTTCCACGAGCTCGATGCCGTCCATTATGGGCATGTTCCAGTCGGTGAGTACTAAATCGACGTCGTACTGCGTCAATCGCTTCCAGCCTTCGGCCCCATCTTTAGCCTCAATTATATCTGTAAATCCCATGCCCTGGAGCATGGTGCTGACAAGCTTGCGCATACCTTGGGCGTCTTCGACCAACAGTACTTTCATGGCCCTATTTCAATCTCCTCACATACCGTGGTAATCGCGACAATAGCCAATATAGTATGGCGCAGGAGTTTCCACGGCAAAATGTCAGAAAAAAGAGAAGCATCGGCTACTAGAAACCGATGCTTCTCTTTGTTTTCTATCCTGATCAGGCAGGGCGATGGATTGACCGCTCTGTGCCTACTCCGCGGGATAATCGACGAATATTACCGTGATATCGGTGCTTTCGTCATCGGCACTTAAGACCTCGACATGGTAGATACCTTCTTCCAACAGCAGGTCGGCTAGGGCCTCTTCGCCGTCGTCGGAGTGCCACATCACCGCCGGGTCTGAAGATGGATCGCTCTCTTCAATGATCTGCACTTCGATATCGGCCTCGGAGTCGATGTTAAAGCAACTGGCTTCGCGTCCTGTGGGCAGGCTGATTGCCACCGCGTTTTCGCCGTCGGCTCCGATCAACTGGCGGGTGATCTCGTTGCCCGTCGCGCCATGGCAGTCGCCTTCGGGCCATTCCGGGTCCATGCCCATCTCGCTCCCGCAGCCACCAACACCATCACCAGCACCGCAGCCACCCATGTCGCCGTGATCCATGGCGGTATCAAAGGCATTCTTTATTTCGTCCTTGCTCAATTTGCCGTCACCATTGCTGTCGATGGCGTTAAAAGCGGCTTCCATCATAGCGCCGGGACCGTCTTCGGGTGCGGGCGGTTCGAAATCGGCTGGGATCAGCAAGTGCGGAAAAGGGGGCGGGCCCATGGGTGGAGCGCCACCGCAGCCGCCGCAACTACCTTCTTCGATGGGCTCGTCCATCATTTCCATGGCGGCATCGTACGCCGCTCTGATCTCGTCCTTGCCTAACTGACCATCACCATCGCCGTCAAGGGCGTCAAGGGCGGCCTCAAAAGCAGCGGCCATATCTTCTGGGGCAGGTGGTTCGTCACCGGGTTCGAGCATTGGTGGAATTTCGGTATCCGGCGGCAGGGGGATCATTAAACCGGGGGGTGGCCCCATATGTCCATGCCCTTCGCCGCCTTCGCCGCCCTCGTGGGACATAGCCCTCACCGAAGCGGCGGTCACGGTTAAAGTGCAGGCTACAAGCAAAAACTTTTTTAACATCGCAAGCTCCTTGTTGGATTGTCACACGACTGACCAATGGGTGGAAAGGGCGTCGATTTTCTCTCCGTCCTCTGTGGTGCTACAACTCACTTTCGCAATTGCAAAGCACGTTCCAGTTCTATGTTGAAATTTACCCGAGAAAATATAGTTCGTCCAACGGACGATAGGAGACCAGTCAGGTTGACAGACAGCAATAGTAAAGAAACTGTCTTTTACATCCAAGTAAAAACTGCTGGTGTGCGCCTGTTTAGGCGGTGTTGATTGCCGATGGCTTGCCTAATCTTTAGATTTCCTAACTCTATACTCATACAAAGGATTAAGCATGGAAGTGCTGGGTGGTCCACTCTTCGGCGTCTCTGGTGCGGGAGAATCGCACGGACCGGCGATTACTACGACAGTTCTAGGTTGTCCCGCTGGTCTTTGGGTTGAACGCGGACAAGTGCAGCGCTATCTCGATCGTCGACGCCCCGGCGGCAACAAACTGGGCACGCCCCGCAGCGAAAGCGATCAGGTCGCATTGCTATCAGGGCTCTATGCAGAAGACCACGATCGACTCTTGGCCGGACCGGTCTTGGGTGTTCAACCGGCTGAGGGAGGATTGGCAACCGCGACATACGAAGCCGGTTTCACTACGGGAGAACCGATTGCCGCGATCGTGCTCTCGGCAGCCAAGCGTTCCGGAGATTATAAGCAATTCGCTGGTGCCGAGGGTCATGTCCGGCCCGGCCATACGGACTTGGTCAAACACTACAAGTCGAAGGGCTTTGTCGATGTGCGTGGCGGCGGGCGTTCCAGCTATCGCTCGACCATATCCGACGTTGTTGGCGGCTCGATCGCCCGTCTCTTTTTGGCCGAGCAATTCGGCACGGCGATTTTTTCTTCGATTTGCCAGGTTGGCTCTTTGCAAGCCGATGTCTCGCTGGCGGGGCGGATCGAGCAGTTGCTCGGTGAGGCTGAGGGGAAGCAGTTACCGTCTGAGATTTGCGTAGCGCTCGAGGCCGAGTTGGAAGGAAGAGAGCTACACACGGTCGATGAGCAGTTTGCTAGCGAGGCCGCTGAGCTGATCGCCAAAACGCGCAAAGAGAAGGACTCGCTTGGTGCGGCGGTCGAGGTCGTCGCGGTCAATATTCCCGCCTTGGTCGGCGAACCGATCTACCAGAGCTTGAAACTACGGTTAATGGGCAGCCTCGGCGGCCTGCACGCGGTTCAGGCCTGCGAAATAGGTGCCGGTAGTGCGGTGTCGGTGCGGCGCGGCAGTGAAAACAACGATCGCATCCGCAAAGACGGCTATCAACAGAATAGCCACGGCGGTCTGCTCGGTGGGATCAGCACGGGCATGCCACTGGTCAGTCGGGTGGTATTTAAGCCCACATCATCGATCCCCCAGCCCCAGGATTCGGTGCGCAAGGATTTGGAAGAAATCGAGTTTATGTTGCAGAAGGGGCGCCACGATCCCTGTTTAGGCGTGCGTGCGGGTGTGACCTTGGAATCGCGCTTGGCGATCGAATTGCTGAACGCAGTGCTGGTGCACCAGGCGCGCCGCGTCGATACGAACAACTTCGAACTTTTCTAATACAACACGGGAATAGGTATGAGCCAGATCTATGTTTTTGACGAAGTGGCCCGATTGCCGCTGCCTGGTGACAATGTCGCCATCGCCACACAGCGACTCGAGGCCGGGTGCGAAATAAGACGTGGGCAAGCGATTTTTCGCCTCGGGTACACCGTCATGGAGGGGCACCGGTTCGCCATTGCGCCGATCGCTCGGGGCGACGATTTACTCTCTTGGGAACTGCCTTTCGGACGGGCTACCGAGGCCATCGCCCCTGGTGATTACGCCTGCAATCAAGGCATGCTCGACGCCTTGGGTGGCCGGTCCATCGACTTCGACCTGCCCGCTGAGCCGAACTTCGCCGACCGTATCGAGACCTACCAATTTGACGAAGACGGTTTCACGCCCACAGAGCAGGTGGGCGGCTCCGAGGGCGCACGTTCGTTTCTCGGCTATTTGCGCGCTGGCGATCGCGGGGTGGGGACGCGAAATTATATCGTCGTGATGGGGACGAGTTCGCGTACCACGAGTTTCGCCCGCGAGTTGGCTGCGCGCTTTGGCGACGCAAATGCGGCCGGCGTCGACGGTGTCGTCGCCGTCGCCCATACCGAAGGTGGTGGGTGGGAGAAACCAAATAACGAGCAACTACTATTGCGGACCTTGGCCGGTTTTGTGGTCCATCCCAATGTCGGCGCGGTGTTGGCCGTTGATTATGGTTCAGAGGCGGTCAACAATCAGACTTTAGAGGATTATATGGTGCGCAACGATTATCGGCTAAAGAGCGTGCCGCACCGCTTTATGAGTATTGCAGGGGGATTTTCCGGTCAGTTGCTGGAAGGCGAACAGCAGATCCGCGATTGGCTGGCTGAAGTCGGCGCGGAGCGCAGCGCGCAACCTTTGCAGCATCTGCGGCTGGCATTGCAATGCGGTGGTTCGGACGCATTCTCCGGGATATCGGGCAATCCGCTAGCCTCTTGGGTCGCGCGTGAAATTATTCGCGGCGGCGGTGGCGCAAATCTGGCCGAAACCGATGAACTGATCGGCGCTGAACCCTATGTGTTGCAGAAAGTGCGCGACGTCGATACGGCGCGGCGCTTTCTCGACATGGTTGAGCGCTTTAAGGAACGTGTTGCCTGGCACGGTGAATCGTGCGAGGGCAATCCCTCCGGTGGCAACAAGTTCCGCGGTCTCTACAATATCGTACTCAAGTCGATTGGTGCGGCGATGAAGCGCCACCCCGATGTGCGTTTGGACTACTGCATTGAATACGGCGAGCCGATGCGTTCGGGCGGCTATTATTTTATGGACAGTCCGGGCAACGACCTCGAAAGTATCGCCGGCCAGGTCGCCTCCGGTTGCAACGCCATCTACTTTGTTACTGGCAATGGCTCAATCACCAACTTCCCCTTTGTGCCGACGATTAAGATCGTTACCACCACGCCGCGTTTTGAGCTTCTGTCGGCTGATATGGACGTCAATGCCGGGGCTTATCAAGACGGTACGCCGATGGACCAGTTGGGTGCCGAGCTATTCGACCTGACTCTTGGCGTGGCCGGCGGACGACGTTCGAAGGGCGAACAGGCCGGTCATGCGCAGGTGCAGGTTTGGCGCAATTGGCCGCAGCGCGACGAGAGCAGACTGGACGAGTTGCAGGCGGCGCCGATACCGACAGGCGGTCGCGTGGATGTCCAGGGCGAGCAGGCTCCCGCGCTTGAGTTTGAGGCTTTGCGTGGGGGTCGCGGGCTCACTAGCGACCAAGTCGGTTTAGTGCTGCCAACTAGCCTGTGCTCAGGCCAGATCGCGCAGATGATCGCCGCGCGACTCAACGAGCAGGGATTGGGCCGCGAAAAAAGGATTTCGCGTTATGTCGCTTTGGTGCACACTGAAGGATGCGGCGTAACCGGAGCGCAAGCCGAAGCGCTCTATGCTCGTTCAATGCTGAGTTATTTGACACATCCGTTGGTGCGTTGCGCAGTATTACTGGAGCATGGCTGCGAGAAGACCCACAACGACTATATGCGTAATGAACTCGCCGAGCGTGGCTTGGACGCCGCAGATTTTGGCTGGGCCAGCGTGCAATTGGACGGTGGCATCGATAAAGCGGGTGCGAAAGTGGTCGACTGGTTTGAACAGCGGTTGACCGAGATCGAACCGGCCGTCGTCGAAACTGCGGGATTGGATGCATTGCGGGTCGGCCTGTTGGCCTGGGGGCCACTGTCGGAAGAGGCGGCATGCGCGATGGCGCGTTTGACTCGCTGGATGGTTAGTGCCGGGGCGACGGTCGTGGTGCCCGAGGGCGGGGCGTTGCTCGGCAGCGCGATCTATGTTGATTCGCTGTTCGCTGGTCGGGTGCCCGCGGCGACTCTAGCCTACGGACAGGCGGTCTCGACACCGGGGTGTTATGTGCTGGAGATGCCAACCGAGCACTGGACCGAGATCGTGACGGGGCTCGGGGCTACCGGCGTCGAGTTGGTCCTAGCTCATACGGGTGAGCACCCGGTGCAGGGCCACCCGCTGGTGCCAACGTTACAGGTTTCGGCTGAGTCGGTGGTGCAGTCGCGTTATGGCGAAGATCTCGATTTAGCACTAACCGGGCCGGCCGGCGGCTGGGCCGACGAATTGCTCGGCCTGCTGGTCGAAGTTGCTTCTCGTCGTCAGCAACCTTTGGCGGTCGCCCAGCACAATACCGATTTCCAATTCACCCGGGGATTGTTGGGCGTTTCAATGTAAGGTATCGATATGAGCGAACTCAAAGCAGTGGTCATCGGTTGCGGCGGGCATGCGCAGTCGCATTTGCGCATGATCGATAAGGAGCCGCGATTGCGGTTGCTCGGAGTGGCCGAAATTGGTGCGATTCGCCGCGAAAAGACGCAGGTCGAGTGGCAGGTAGAGGGTTTTGCCGATTATCGACTGATGTTAGATGCTTGCAAGCCCGACTTTGTGGTAGTTGCGACGATGCCGGGTCATCTCAAAGCTATCGTTATCGACTGTCTCGAGCGGGGTCTGCACACTACGGTAGAAAAGGCGCCGGGAATGGACTCTGGCGAAACGCGGTCGATGGCGGCGGTAGCGGCACAGAGTGCGGGCAAGGCGATGGTGTCTTTCAACCGTCGCTACTTCCCGCATATTCTCGCCCTGCGGCAAATGGTTGCGTCGCGCGGGGGCGCGGTGCACTGTGCTGCGACCTATAACAAGCCACTTTCGCCGCCGATGGGCACTCCGACCTGGAACGGGATTGCGCCCGATCCGGTCATTTGCGACGCGATTCACCACGTCGATCTGTTGCGGTGGCTGGCGGGAAGCGGGGCTCGTGCGGCGATGCCGGTCGAAGTGTATGCCCAGGTCCATGATGGTGTAGAGCAAGGCGCGCATCGCCACAGTGCGTTGGTGCGTTTTGATACCGGTGCTTGCGGTGTGTTGATGAGTCATTATGGTGTCGGCGCTCGCATCCAACGGGCGGAGGTGCACGCCGACGATTTTTCGGCATATCTGGAACTGACGGGAGCGTTGCCCGTTGCCGAGATTCATCAAGTCGCAAACGAGTCCGAGCTAGTCTTGGACCTACAGGCTGTCGGCGGTGCCGATTTCGATGAAACTCGCCACTTCGTCGACTGTATCCTCGCCGACAAGCAGCCCTGGTCGACACTCGATGATGCAGTGCACACCATGCGGCTGTGCGAAGCGATCCGGTATGGTCATCGAGGGCCTTTGACCGAGTGAGTGCGCATACCTTGGCGCTCGCTGCGACGCTGGCGTTGGCCGCCGTAGTCCGCCTTTATCGCCTCGCCGAGATACCCAATGGCTTCAGCCCAGACGAAGCCTCCTACGGTTATAATGGCTACTCCTTGCTGCTGACGGGCAAGGATCGTTTTGGCAATGCCTTGCCGCTCTTTGCTGATAACTTCGGCGATCTGATCTCGACGAGTTATGTGTGGTTGACGGTGCCCTCGATCTGGCTATTCGGGTTAGATGAGTTCGCTGTGCGTCTGCCTGCGGCTTGTGTGGGGACGGCGACCGTTTTTGTGTTGTATAAGTTAGGCGAGATCGTCGCGAATCGCTGGGTTGGGGTATTGTCCGCGTTGCTGCTGGCAATCAGTCCTTGGCATGTGCAGGTGAGCCGATATGCGGAGCGCTCGCCGCTCTTGTTGCTGTGTTTTTGCTTGGGCTTACTGTTATTTTTGCATTGGCGCGAGCACGGTGGGCACAAGCTGCTATGGAGCGCGTTGTGTTTTGGTCTGTGTTTCTACACCTATGCCTCGGCTCGCGTTTTCGCGCCGCTGTTTGTCGGCGGTGTGGTCTTGTTTTACCATCGGGAGTTGCGCGAGACTGGCACGCAGAGCTTACTGGCCTTGGGCGTCTTGGCGGCCTTATTTTTTCCGGCCGCGTTGCATTGGACAAGCTCGGCGGGAATGGCCCGAGCGAGTCATCTGCTGCATTTCGCGCCGCTCGAATGGCTGGCGAATTATCTATCGTATCTGGGCCCGGATTATCTGTTTTTCAACGGAGATCCGCAGATTCGCCACAGCTTGTTGCACATGGGGCAGTTGCATCTTTTCGAATTGGCGACTCTACCTGCGGGCATTATTTTTCTCGTTCGCCGCAGACGCAAAGAAGACGCAATACTGCTACTCTGGCTCGTGCTCTACCCGATCCCGGCAGCGCTAACCGATCCGGCGCATGCTATTCGCTCGATTATAGGCGTTCCGCTCTTTGCGCTGGTGTCGGCTTGCGGTCTGTATCAGGCGTCGCATTTTGTG